>Ga0187874_10000884_pt1 | contig 32427 bp, 30 predicted proteins | sample June2016WEW_16_1_3_FD_132993 | JGI IMG/M metagenome (GOLD analysis project Ga0187874, IMG submission 132993) | Peatland microbial communities from SPRUCE experiment site at the Marcell Experimental Forest, Minnesota, USA - June2016WEW_16_150 | ecosystem: Environmental > Terrestrial > Soil >... | reverse complement strand
CTCGGCGAAGGCTTCCACCGCTCCACCCAAAAGCCCCACACCTGGGCCCTGTTCCTGCGCTACCAGGCCCAGGCCGAGCGCCAATACCGCCGCGCCATCCAGGAACTCGACCGTCTCCGCGCCCTGCGCCCCGAGTTCGAAAAGGAAGAACCGGAAGAAATCCCGAACGAACCCATTTTCCCCAGTCAACCCGAATCACCTCAACCAGATCCCGACCCCCAAACGAACCCAATTCCTGTAGGGCGGACGCCCCCGTCCGCGCGCGACCCCCTGGTCGCGCTCCCCGATGACGCCACAACTCCCGCACCCCAAAAGCTCCCAATTGCGCCCCCTAGCCGCTTCGATCCCGACGCCTTCCGCTCCATCACGGGCCGCCCGACCCTTTCTGACGACCCTCAAATCGCGTGGCCATCCGAATGACCGGTCTGAGGCGCCCCCATAACATGGCAAAGCCGCGCCAAGTGGGACCGGCCTCCTGGCCGGTCGGCAACGTGGAGCAGGCTTTCCAGCCTGCCACGCCGACATTCCTGTCGGCGCTTCGGGCGGCATCTTACAACCCGCCCTTTGGTTGCGGCCCTGCCGCTCTGCGGGGCAGCCAATCATGGCTGCCGCCGGCTTCAGCCGGCGTCTGGCGGCGTGCGAGGATTCTCGCCGAGTCCGAAGAGCGCCTAAAGGCGGCTGCGGCCAGGATTGGCCACTCCACGGCGCCCCGTCATTTCAAGGGCGCTGCGCTATCGCGCCCCGCTGACAAATCGGCTGCCGCGGATCAGGAAGCGGAGCGGAAGGTCGGCCGCCTGCGTGATGCCGATACGCGGAGTGGCTTCGATTTCGAAAGCGACGGGCCGGAGCGGCTGGCGGACGACGAGGCTGCCGCGGGTGACATCGGCGGCGTTGTGAGCGCGCGTGATGGCGAGCGCCAGGGCGACTTTGGCGGGGCCCGACGCGAAGTCCTCGAGTTTGCGCGCGGCCGGCCGGCGTCGGCGCATGAGGTCCAGCCCCGCGACCGGTTCGAGGGCGCGAATCAGGACGCATCCAGCAGCGCCGGCCGGTTCGCAGACCAGGTTGAGGCACTCATACATCCCGTAAATGAAGTAAACGTAGGCGTGGCCGGGAGGCCCGAAGATGACCTCGGTGCGAGGGGTGACGCCGCGTGCCGAGTGGGCGGCCTGGTCGTTTGCGCCGAGGTAGGCTTCGGTTTCGACAATGATGCCGGCGGCGCGGCCGTGGACGAGGACCTTACCGAGCAGGGCGCGAGCGACATCGATGGCCGGGCGGGAGTAAAAGGAGCGCGGCAGGACGGGACCGAAGGCCATTCGTCCCTACTGTACAATGGCGGTTGATGCGGTTGTTCACGGGCATCGATCTGCCGGAAGACGTGGTGGGGAATCTCGAACGGCTGCTCGGCGAACTGCGTCCGGCGGCGCGCATCGCGTGGAGCGCGCCGGCGAATCTGCACATCACCACTAAGTTCATCGGGGAGTGGCCGGATCAGCGGCTGGAAGAGTTGAAGCGGGCGCTTGCGGGGGTCGAAGCGCGGGCGGCGATTGAGGTGGCCGTCCGGAAGGTGGGCTTCTTTCCCAACGCGCGCGCGCCGCGGGTGTTCTGGTGCGGGGTGGAGGCGCCGGGATTGGCGCAACTGGCCGCGGATACCGACGAGGCGACGGCGCGGTTGGGAGTGGAGCCGGAGAAACGAGCCTATTCGCCGCACTTGACGCTGGCGCGGATCAAGGAACGGGCGGATTTGGGGCGGCTGCACGCGGCCGTTCATGGGCTCGCCAATATAGAATTCGGACGCTTTGCGGCGCGCCGTTTCTTTCTGTACCGCAGCCGCTTGCAGCCGGGCGGTTCCGTGTACACTAAACTTGCGGAGTTTCCTTTTACAACGTGACGATGGTAATTCTGGCGGCGGCGATCGCCTATGTTTTGGGCGCCATCCCGTTCGGCTACCTTCTGGTGAAATGGAAGACGGGCGGCGATGTCCGCGCGGCGGGGAGCGGCAATATCGGGGCGACGAACGTGCTCCGGACGACAGGCCGCGCGGCGGGTGTGGCGACGCTGCTGCTGGATATCGGCAAGGGATACCTGGCGGTGTGGATCGCCGGGCGGCTCACCGACGGCGGCGCGGCGTGCGAGAGCCTGGCGGCGCTGGCTGTGATGGCGGGGCACGCTTACCCGGTGTTTCTGAAGTTCAAGGGCGGCAAAGCCGTGGCCAGTTTTGTGGGGGCATTTCTCTGTCTGACGCCGGTGGCGCTGGGAGCGGTGTTGGTTGTCTTTACGGTGGTGGTGGCCTGGACCCGGCACATTTCGATGGGGTCGATTGTGGGCGCGGCGACCTTTCCGCTGGCGGTGTGGCTGATTCAGAAGCCGGAACCGGCGGTGGTGGCGGCGAGCCTGCTGGCGGCGGGCTTTATTATCTACAAGCATAGAAGTAATATTGAAAGGCTGCACGCCGGTACGGAGCACAAATTCACATTTGGAGCGCCGAAGGCTTGAAAAAACTCGCGATCATTGGGGCGGGGAGTTGGGGGACGGCGCTCGGGATGGCGTTGGGGCCGCGGTTTGAACGCGTCCGGCTGTGGGTCTATGAGACCGACCTGGCAGCGCGGATGGCCGCCAGCCGCGAAAACGACATTTATCTCCCTGGGTTCCAACTGCCTGCTAATGTGGAAGTTACAAACAGCCTGGGGGCGGCCCTGGAGGATGCCTCAATCGTCTTGAGCGTGATGCCTTCGCACCTGGTGCGGCACCTTTACGAGCAGATGCTGCCGCATTTGACGGAGCGGATGGCGTTCGTGAGCGCGACCAAGGGGCTGGAGAACGGGACGCTGCTACGGATGTCGGAGGTAATTAGCACCGTTCTGGCGCCTCGGATGGCGCCTCCGGTGGCCGTGATCTCGGGGCCGACCTTTGCAAAGGAGGTCGCCGCCGGGCAGCCAACGGCATTAGTAGTAGCATCGACCGATGAAAGCTTGGCGGAACGCGTTCAGGCGGCTTTTTCCGGACCGGCATTCCGGTTGTATACGTCTTCTGATCCTATTGGTGTAGAAATTGGTGGATCAATCAAGAATATCGTCGCAATTGGCGCTGGCGTATTGCATGGATTAGGGTTAGGAGATAACCCCATGGCGGCGCTGATTACCCGGGGGCTGGCGGAGATGACGCGGCTGGCGGTGGCGATGGGCGGGCGCGCGCAGACCATGGCGGGGTTGGCTGGTTTGGGTGATCTGGTCTTGACCTGCAATGGAGAATTGAGCCGGAACCGGATGGTAGGGGTGGAGTTGGCGCACGGCAGGAAGCTGGATGACATTGTGCACTCCATGAGAATGGTGGCGGAAGGCATTAAAACTACAAATGCCGCAGTTGATCTCGCAAGGCGCTATTCGGTGGAAATGCCGATCGCCGAGCGGATGTTCGAGATGATGCACTCGGCCTTGGCGCCGCGGGTGGCGATCCAACGGCTGATGGAGCGATCGCTCAAGGGCGAATAACCGCAACCCGCGATGGAAAAACGGGTTCAGAGAGATATGGGGGCTTTGGCAATGACCCTGGACTACGACGCGGAGTTGATGCTCCGGGTCAAGGGCGGGGATGGAGCGAGCTTTGGCGTGCTGCTGGAAAAGCATCGCACGCCGGTGGTTCACTTTCTGTATCGGATGGTACAGAATCACGCGGTTGCCGAGGAGTTGGCGCAGGAGGTCTTTCTGCGCGTGTACCGGTCGAGGGAGAGTTACGAAGCGAGCGCGAAGTTTACAACGTGGTTGTTCCGCATTGCGACGCATCTGGCCTTGAATGCGCTTCGCGATGGGAAGAATGAGAAGTTTCAGGAGAGGCTGGACGACGAATCGCCGGACATCCCGGCGAGGCAGGTTTCGGACGCGCGGCCGACGGTTGAGCAAAGGATGGTGTATCAGGTTCGGCTGGATGAGGTGCGCCGGGCGGTAGCGACGCTGCCGCAGAAGCAGCGCGCCGCGGTGCTGATGCACAAGTACGAAGAGATGGAGTATTCGCAGATTGCGAAGGTGCTAAGCTGTTCGGAATCGGCGGTAAAGTCATTGTTATTCCGGGCGTATGAAACGCTGCGCGCCCGCTTGGCCCATATGGCATAGGGAAGAAAGAGATCGAAATGAACTGCCCGATGGAAGCACGGCAAGCATCGGAATTGCTGCTGGAGTATACGGCGGGAAGGCTTGCGCCTCAAGCCGCCACGGCGCTCGAAGCGCACGTGGAAAGCTGCGCTCGCTGCCGCGAGTTCGCGCAGAGCCAGAAAATGGTGTGGCAGGCGCTGGAAGCGTGGGAAGCGGAGCCGGTTTCGATGGATTTCGACCGCCGCCTGTTTGCGCGGATCGAGCAGGCGCCGGCTTCGTGGTGGACGCGGCTGACGGGACAAGTGATGCACCATGCCGTGCCGGTGGCGGCGGCGGCGGGCGTCATGATTCTGGCGGGGTTGGCGCTGGAGCGGACGGCGGTGACGCCGGTCGAGCCGCCGCAGGAATCGGCGCAAGTGGAGACTTTCGGCCCCGAACAGGTGCAGGTCGCGCTGGATGATATGCAAATGCTGCTCGACTTCAACCACCTGGTGCGGGCGGATAGCGCCGAACCGAGGATGTGACGGGCATGAACCGCTGGGTTGAGTTGGGAGCAGTGCTGCTGCTCGGAGCGGTTGCCGGCTTGTGTGACCAGAAGCCGGCGGCGAAAGAGCCGCCACCGCCGGGTCCGGCGGTGGTGAAGATGAACGCGGCAAAGGGCGGAGTGCCGAAGGTTGCGCAGCGCCTGGTGAATCCCGCCAATCCGGCCACTCGGCTGTTTCGCATGACTCCGGAGCAGCGCGAGCGCGCCTTCGAACAAATGAATCCGCAACAGCAGGAGAGCGCGCGCAAGCTGGTCGAGTGGTTCGATGGGCTGCCGAAGGCACAACAAGCCATCCAGTTGCGGCGGCTGGAGCGATTTGAGCAACTGCCGCCGGAGCAGCGGGCGGAAGTGCGCGGGTTGCTGAAAGAGGCACAGGAATTGCCGGCGGACCGGCGGGCCCTGGTCCGCCAGGCGCTGGCCCGGTTGCAGAATCTGCCGGATGCGGACCGGGGCCGGTTCCTGAACAGTCCGGCGTTCAAAGCGCGCTTTTCCGCCGAGGAGCAAAGGGTAATCACGCGGCTGGCGGACGCGTGGCTGCCGCCGTTCTAGCGGGCGGAACGCGTTGATGTCGGACAGATCTGATAGAATGTCAGACGGGCATATGAAAGATCAACGCATTACCGTGCGCTTCTCCCCTGAGATGCGCCGGCGGCTTAAGGCCGCTGCCCGGCGTGGCGGAACGCGCGAGTCCGACCTGGTTCGCGGCGCGGTGGAACTGCAACTCGCGACGGAGGAGGCTTCACTCACCGCGTACGAACATGCGAAGAAGTCTGGATTGATTGGGGCCGTGAAGGGGACAACTCGGGACCTCAGCACGAACCCAAAGTACTTTGACGGATTCGGTGGCTCTTGACCGGACAGGTGCTGGTAGATACCGGCCCGATTGTGGCCATCCTGTCGGAATCCGATGAGCACCATGAAGCGTGTGTCGAGCGCCTTCATCACATCAGGGGTCCGCTGCTCACTTGTTGGCCCGTGATTACCGAGGCGGCGTGGCTCTTGCGTGCGTATCCCCAGGCGATCCGGAAACTGCTGTCCTCTTTCCATGGCCGCCCCTTTGAGCTTGTTCCTCTGGGCGAGACGGATCTAACCGCCATTGCCGCGATCCTCGCCAAGTATGAAGGCTTGCGGATACAGCTTGCCGATGCATCGCTGGTTCACCTGGCAAACCGTGAAGGGATTGAAATGATGTTCACCCTGGACCGGCGTGACTTTGGCGTACTCCGTCTGGCCCACGGAAAAAAGCTACGCCTGATTCCATGAAGGTGCCGTCCCCGGTTTTCAAGCTTTTCGTCGCATGGCTGGCGCGGGGGGGTGTGCGGCTTCCCGGCGCCGGCCTCACTGGCCTGCTCCCGTGTAGATGACCCGCAGAACGCTGCGCACGTATTGCTCGTCGGTCACGCCATCCAAAGCTTGCTCGGGGAACTCGACCAGCGAACGGAAGTGAGCGGCCAGCTCCGCGAAGAGCGCTATTCTCGCGATGGGATCGTAGCCGTCGCGTTGGGTGACGGCCTGGATCGCGATGGCGGCGGCTTCGGGGGTCACCAGGCTGCGCAGACGCGCGGCCAGGTGCGGATAGGCTAGCAGAGAATTGTATTTGGCGGGAGCGATTTCGTCGAGATCGGGCTCTTCGGGCTTGCGCTCGCGGGCCACGATGGTGTTGGCCGCCAGATCGCCCAGGCGCTGGGCGTTGCGGCTGAACAGGCACGCGATGCCGCCCACCAGGTAAAAGGCGGGCAGGGTATCCACCAGGCGCAGCAGATTGCGGAGCACGATCTGCGAAAGCTGCAGGCGCATGCCATGGATGTCGAGAACGCGCAGCCCGATGACGCGCTTGCCGATGGTCTGGCCACGCCAGCGCCACTCCAGCAGAATGCCGTAGACCACCGAAATGACGAAGTAGAGCACGGTGGTCACGGCGGTGGCGACATCCTGGCTGAAGAGGTTGGCGGCCGCGCAGACCTGGCCGACGACGTAGCCGGCAGCGACGATGGCGGCTGCATCAATGGCCCAGGCCAGGGCGCGCGAAACCGGGGTGGCCAGCTCGAAGGAGAAGACCACGCCTTCGGGGGTTTCGATGGAGAGACGGGATTGGCGCGGGGCTTTCATTCGCGGCCGGCCCACGCCAGGAATGCCGTGAGCGCCGCAAGCTCGCAAGCGCCGAAGGCGATTTTGAGGCTATAGGGCAGCACGGGCCGATGGTATTGCGAGACAAACGCTTCGACGATGCCGGCCCAGACGAGGAGCGCGCCGGCGCCGGCGATGATGGCGAACAGATCGGGCCCGACCGCGCGGAGACGCTCGGTGCGCGGCGTTCGCCCGCCCCAGCCGATGAGCGCGCCGGCCAGGATGAATCCGGCTTGGCCGCCCAGCAGGATGGCGGGAATCTCGATGGAGCCATGCGGCAGCAGCCAGGCGGTGAGGAAGGCGCCGAATCCGGCGCCGATGTAATCCGCGGCTACCGCTCCCAGGATGACGCCGTTATAGAAAAGGAGAATCAGGGTTCCCACGCCCCAGGTCATGCCGAAGGCCAGGGTGAGCACGGTGACGTGGATGTTGTGGGTCATCAGATCGGCGGAGAAGGAGGCCTTTTCGCCGCGCAGCCGGTCGGTCTTGGCGCTTTCTTCCTTGGCGACGCGCTCGGCGGGAGAGCTGTCCAGGGCGGCGAACGGCATGAGCACGGCCTTGACGTGGGGATCCATGCGGATGGCGAACCATCCGAAGGCGCAGCCCAGCAGGGTGACGCCGAGCGACAGGCGAAACGCAGCCTGGTGGCGGCGGAAGGCGCGCGGGAAAGCCAGCACCACCGATTTCCAGCGGAGTTTGACGGGCGCGCGCGTCTCGTGGATTTCGGTATAGGCGCGCGCCACCAGCGATTCGAGGTAGGCGCGCAGGTTGGGTTCGGTGGAGAAGGTGTCGAGGCGCGCGAGATCGGCCGAACTGCGTTCATAGAGGTAATGCAGCCGCTGGATTTCGGGCAGCGAGAGACGGGCCTCGGGTTCGGTTTCGAGGCGGGCGAGCAGGAGGGCGAGTTCGTCCCAATAGGCGCGCTCGGCGGCGACGAAGCGGGGAAGGTCGATGATCACAGCAGTTGCCTCCGCTTCACTTCCAGGTATTCGGCGGTCACCTGGGTCTTGATGCGCAGCGAGTCCACGGTGGAAAGGCGGACGCCGCGATTGCCCAGCGCCAGGCCCAAGTGGCGCAGGCGGTTGGAGAGCATCTGGCCGGCCAAGCCGGTGTAGAGCGCGTCGAGGTCGGGAGCCGGCTCACCGGCAAACAGCGGCTCGATGGAGGGCCGCGTGACGTTCACCAGGACGACATGACGCCGCGCCAGCAGGGAAATTTCGCGCTCGAACGTCTCGGCCAGCAGCGCGTCGTCGAGCGAAGTAAAAAACACCAGCAGGGCGCGGCGGCGCAGATTCAACTGGAGGTTGGTGAAGACGTCGCGGAAATCGGGGCTCACTTTACGGGCCTGGAGGTTGTAGATGGTTTCGCGGCAGAGGCGGAAGTGGTTGACGCCATTGCCGGCGCGCAGGAAGCGGTGGGTGCGGTCGCTGAACGTGAGCAGCCCGAAGCGGTCGCCCTGGCGTTCGGCCACCAGGGCCAGATGGAGCGCGGCGTTGACGTAGCTTTCGAGGATGTCGTCGCGCGCGGAGAGGCGCGACGCGTCGATGATGGCATAGACTTCCTGGGCATGCTCCGCGCGGAAGAGCTTGACGACGGGGAAATGGCGCCGCGCGGTGGCTTTCCAGTAGATGTCTTCGAAGTTATCGCCGGGCATGTACTGGCGGAGGTTGTCGAACTCGCGCCCTTTTCCCAGCAGGCGGTGGGCGCGCGGGCCGGCATCGGCGCGCTTCAGGAAGAGCGCGGCGGTGGAGCGGTCGCGCAAGTTGGGATAGACGCGCAGGGCGCAGGCGGCCGCGCGCGCGGCGCGGGCGAGCCACAGACCGAAGGGCGAAGCGACTTCGAGATGCAGGGCCGCGAGCGGATGATCGCCGCGCGCGATTCCGGTGGCCTGCCAATCGAAGCAGGAAGCACCGGCGGGCGCGAGGACGTCTTCGATGAGAGATTCGGAGGCTACGCCATCGGGCATGACGGCACTGAGCCGGAGCGCGATGGGGTGGGGCGAGCGGTTGTCGATGAAGACGGGCAGGTGCGTGGGGACGTCCTTAGTGAGCCGGAGAAAAGCGGGCGTGCGCAGCCCGATCGCATCGAGGCGATCGAGCGAGCGAACGGCATCGGCCGCGGCTACAGCCGCGAACAGCACAAGAGTGATGACGCAGGGCAGCGCCAGGCCGGGCACGAAGCCGGCGGCGGTCGACAGCGGCACCACCACCACCGCGGCCACCAGCATCAAGCGCTGAGAGGGAACGATCATCGAGGCACCGGCACCTCATGCAGGATGCGGTCGAGCACCTCGGCGGTGCGGACGCCCTCGAGTTCGGATTCGGGGCGGAGCAACAGGCGGTGCTCGAGCACGGGGGAAGCGACGGCCCGAATGTCGTCGGGGCTGACGAAATCGCGGGCGGAAAGAGCGGCCCAGGCGCGCGCCGCGCGCAGCAGGCCCTGGCTGGCGCGCGGGCTGGCGCCGGAGAGAATGGCGTCGTCGGTGCGCGTGCGGCGCACCACCTGCACGGCGTAATCCACCAGTTGATCGCTGACGTTGATCTGCGCCAGGGCTTCGCGCATGGAGACCAGCTCGGACTCGGTGAGGCACTGGCGGACTTCGCCGCGTTGCAAAACGGCCTCGGGGGCGGAATCGTCCAGGCTGCGACGGGCGAGCGACAGCTCGTCTGCGCTGGTGGGCCACGTCATCGGAATCTTGAGCATGAAGCGATCCTTCTGCGCCTCGGGAAGCGGGTAGGTGCCTTCGGATTCGATGGGGTTCTGGGTGGCGAAGACGGTGAAGTTGGGAGAGAGCCGGTGGGTTTCGCGGTCGATGGTGACGGTGCGTTCCTGCATGGCTTCGAGCAGCGCGGATTGCGTCTTGGCGGGCGCGCGGTTGATTTCGTCGGCCAGCAGAAAGGTGGTGAAGAGCGGGCCCTTGACCAGCGAAAACTCGTTGCGCTGCAAGTTGAAGATGTTGGTGCCGGTGATGTCGGCGGGCATCAGGTCGGGCGTGAACTGGATGCGTTTGAAATCGCAGCCCAGCGCGGCGGCCAGGGTGCGCGCCAGAAGCGTCTTGCCGAGACCTGGGACGCCTTCGATGAGGGCGTGCTGGTTGGTGAGCACCACCACCAGCGCATAGCGGATAACTTCATCCTGCCCGATGATCACCTTGCGAATGCCGGCCAGAATGTTCTCGGTGGCGGTTTGGAATTGATCGAGGTTCAAAGCGGTCCTTTCACTTGCAAGACGGTTTGGATTTCGCGCATGGCTTCGAGCGGGCGGGCGGCGCGGTCGCGCAGAACGGTCTGGACGCCGCGCAGACACTCGGGGGAGACGTCGCGGCGATGGGTGGAGAGCCATTCGCGCCAGCAGGCGGGGGCCAGATCGCGAGGGGGAATGTGCCGGTGGAGCAGGGTGAGCAATCCGGAAAGGGAAGTGCGGCCGGCGAGGCGCTCGACGGGGGCGGCCGGAGCGGGCGGAGGAAAAGCCGAGGCGCTCTTCCACAGAAACAGCGCGGCGCAGATGGCCAGCCCGATGAACATGCCGCCCAGGCGAAAGCGGCGCGCCAGGCCGACCACGCTGCCGGATTCGGCGATGCCGAAGTGCTCCTCGTCAAAAATCACCTGGTTACTCGAGCCGATCGCGGTGGAGACGGCGTTGAGGCGATCCATGGCGGCGGTGGACTGGTTGGTGAAGGCGTCGGATTCGGAGAGGAAAAGCACCGTTCCCTTGCCGAACGCGCGCTCCACGGCGAGCAGTTTGCCGGCGACCTGGTCCACCACCTGCCAGCCGGTAGCCTCGGCGATGTAGAGATGGTGGGTGTGCGCTTTGTCCGGATCGATCGCGAAGCGGACATGCCAGCGGGAATTCAGCTCCTTGCCGCCGCTGGGAGCGTCGCGGTATTGCCAGTCCATGGCGGCGACCAGGCGATTGCCGCGGCCGGCGAGCGATTCGAGCATCTTGAGGTAAGTCTCATCGTCGAATGTGCCGGGGTTCGAAGCCAGCAGGAAGACCGCCGCGCCGGTTTCATCGAGCGAGTCGAGCGGCAGGTAGTTGCGCGAAACTTTGATGCCGTGCGTCAGCGCCAGGGTGTCGTAGAGAAGCTTGGCTCCGGCGGGATCGGCGCGCAGGCTGGAGAGTTCGGGATAGACTTCGCCGGAGGCGAATTGAAAACTGAAAAGACGGATGAGGCCATAGGTGAAAGCAGCCGCCAGGAGAATGAAGAGGAATGACGCGCGCATGCCGGAGCTCATGCGGGAACTCCCTGTTTCATGGCGTCAACGCGGCGGCGGAATTCGTCGGCGTCAGCGGCGGTCACTTCGTGGAGGCCATACCAGGCGCGCTCAAACGCGGCCACATTGACGGAGAACAGGCGGCGCGCTTCGGCGAACGAGCGAGCCTTGCGGCGGAGCTCGATTTCGTACTCGTGATTGGTCTTGCCGGGATGAATGGCGAGGAGCTCGCGGCGGCCGAGCCATGCCAGGTTCGCGAGGTAGAAGGCGCGCAGGGCGGAGCGGAAGTTGCGCTCCTCGAGCGAGCGCGCGGCCAAGTCGAGCCAGCTCTCTTCGGGGAGGCGATCGGCGGTGAGATCTTCGGCTTCCAAGTTGATGGCGGGCAGGGAGTGGACGGCGGTCATTTTGGGACGCGCTCGCCCAAACCAGCGGCGGCGCCAGGCAATCCACCCGGCAAACAGGACCACGGCGGCGATCAAGATAGAGATGCCGTGGTGCAGACCGGTCGAAGGCAAGGCGCCGGGCGGAGCTGAGGGAATCAAATCCAACTGGCGCTTCAGCCAATCGAACAGCGAATGAATGAAGTTGCCGATGGCGTCTTTGGCGGCGCTGAGCGAATCGACAATGCGGTCGGTCACTTTGACGAACCAGGACACGGGCCGATCGGCGGCAGCGCCGGGCGGCGGCAGACGCCAATCGTATTCGTGAGCGAGGACGGCTTTGCGGACGGAGGCTTCCAGGTCCTGAGGCGAAACGGCGGCGGCGGAATGGAACGGCGCCAGCAACAGCAGCAGCACAAGGGCGGAGGCCACGAGCGCGCGGAGGCCGGCGCGAAGATCCTCGCCGCTGGTGATGGATTCGCCGTGGAAGCAGCGCACGCAATAGACGGCTTGCGTGAAGGGGTCGAAAACCATCCAGGAAACGGAGACGACCGAAAGCAGGAAGAGCGGATTGAAGATGAAGTAGACGCCGGAACGGGAGAAGTCGGATTCGTATCCGGTGAAGATGCGGACGAGTTGGGGCAGCACGGCGAGGGCCAGCGCCAGGTTGACGGTCACCAGCAACCCCAGGAAAAACAGGATGGGAAGCACGGACCAGCTTTGGCGTTTTTGCAGGCCGGCCAGGTGACGGGCCTGGGCGATTAATTGCAGGACGTCGAGATCGTCGCGGTCGGCGAGCGCGGTCGCGCTGCGATAGAAGCTTACCACCCAAGCGAAGGGGAAAACGATCAGCGCGGCAGCGGGGACGGCGATGAGGCGCGTCGAGCCGAGGAATGCCTGACCGGCGAGCAGGTTCCAGACGCGCCGCCAGGACCACGGCGCATCGGCCGCGCCGCTGAGTTGGCGGCGGAGACGGCCGGCGAAGACGGCGCGCCAGCAGTTCATCCAGGCGAGCAGCAGGGCGAGCACCATGGATTCGATGGCGCAGGTGGAATTGGAAGTGTGAGTGTTGGTGACGTCGCTCCAGAAAATCAGCCAGCCGAGCGCCAGAGGGGCGCTACCCACCAGGTGGCAGAGCAGGGTGGAAAGCGGCGCACGGCGGAGCAGGTGGACGGCGTCTTCGAGCAACGGTACGGCGCCATCGCGGGTCAATGGCTTTGCCATATCGATTGCTCCATGTGGGCGGTGGATTCGAGGAGCGCCTCGCCCGCGCCATAGAAAACGAACCACGCCAGAACGAAGCCGGCCAGCGCCATGCCGGCGGGCAGGAAGCGGCGGAAGATGCGGCTTCGCGACCGGTTTTGGTTCGCCACCGACCGGAGGCAAGCGGCGCAGAGCAGCCGGGACTGGTGCTCGGTGACACACTCGCGGCAGTAGGACCGGCCGCACCGCGGGCAGCGGCAGACGGCTTCGCGGTCTTCGTGGTTCCAGCAGCGTTGCTCGAGCACCGGGGGAGTCACGTCGGCTCCTCAGTTCTCTATGATATCCGGCGGCCGGCCGGCGGCGGGCAGGAGAATGATGGCCAGACCGATCAACGCCAGCACAATGTATATGGCGGAAGAGATCTCGCGCAACAGGATGAATTGGGGAAGCATGAGGCGCGAAAACGCGCTGGCGCCCACGAAGCGGCCCGGGTTGACGAAGGCCGCGGAGGTGGTGGCGACGTAATAGCCGAGGCCTTGCACAACCAGAGCGGCGACGGCCACGCGCTGCATGGCGGCGCGCAGAATGCGTCGCTGGCGTTCGATCATGACGAGAATCGCGCTCGAGATCTGGACGAGACTGAGGCCGGTGAGAATCCACGTGACGGCGGTCGAGACAGAGTGGAGAGTCAGGAGGTCCAGCGTGGCCTCCGCCAGGAGGCTGACGACCAGAACCAGGCAGGCGGTGGTGTGGGTTCGGAGGGCCGGCGCAGCGGCGGCCGGCGCAGTTGGCGGGGCGGCTTCAACCGGGCCGGCCGCGCGGCTTTCGACGGCCTCGGCCCAGTTGGCATCGAGCGAGCCCTGCACTTCGTCGATCCAGGGTTTCACTTCGTTCAGGAATTTACGCGCGGTCCAGGTGCGATAGAGCGACGGCAACGGGTCGTTGCTGACGGCCGTGTACAGGCGGCAGGTGCAGCTAAAGAAGAACGAGAATACCAGCCACGTACCGACTATTATGGCGGCTACGGCCCACCAGGCGATGCCGAAGCCGGCGGGCAAAAGGACCCAGAAGATCCACGGGAACAACCAGGCAAAGGCGACGGCCAGGGAGCGGGTGGAGATGAGGAACCGCGGGCGCGTGGCCATGACGATGGCCTGGATATCGCGCAGATAAAAACGCTTGTAATCTTCGCGAAACATGCGGGTGTTCACCAGCAACAGGTGGTCGGGAGCCATCCAGACGCTCGCGCCGTAACCCATGCCGCGGAGCCGGCCGGGCAGCTTGCGGTATGGCGTGGAGGGTTGAGCGATGGCCGGTTCCATGGTCAGTGCCCCGACCTCAGGCGTTGTATCCAATAGGCCAGCAGCCAGAGCCAGGCGATGAGTTCGGCGAGCGCGATCGCGATGGCTACTACGAATCGCCACCGGCTGCGGCGGACCAGGCTGAGCGGCTGTTTCCATTTGACCAGCGCAAAGACCAGGGTGCCTGGCGCGGTAAGCGTGGTGATGGGCCAGAAGCAGATCAGGGAAAGAATGGGCGCGGCGAGAGCGATGGAATCGTAGAGGACGCGCGAGGAATCGGGATGGGCGGCGCGGGCGGCGCCGCTGCCGGCCGCCACGCACGAAGGGCACCAGACCTGGCCGCGGAATTCCACCTTGCAGAGGTCGCAGACGAAGCGGCCACACTGGTTGCAGGCGGCCACGGCGCGCTTGCCGGCATGGTCGAAGCAGGCGGCTTCGCCATCCAGGGCAACCGCCGGGCGCGCCGGCGGGGCGGCCTCGCGAAACATGGCGGGAAAAGCGCGCACGGTGTTGAGCGACCAGCAGGAAGTGCAGCGGGCGCCGTCGGAGCTGGCGAGTTCCCACTGGGGCAGAGGCATTTGACAGCGGGCGCAGAGGAGCGGCATGGGGGCAGCGTCAGTCCTGGCTCTTGATGACGCGGGTATCGCAGATCATGTCGTGCAAGGCGCGCTTCTGGGAATCGAAGCCGGCGATGATGTAGCCGATCATCAGAATCATCCCGCTGATCATTTTGGCGAAGTAGCGGCCCGCAGCGCGGCCGACGGTGATGGGGCCGCCATCGGGCCGCACGACCTTGAGGCCCAGCGCCATCTTGCCGGGGGTGGCGCCGAGGCGGGCGATGAAGAAAGTTTCATAGGAACAGCCCACGATCACATTCAATAGCATGCTGGCGCCGATCACACCCAGCATGGGGCCGATCATGGCGAGAGCTTCATCGGGCGTGGGGTTGCTGCTGCGCACGAAGCGAGGCATGAAGGAGCCGAAGATGAGCATGCTAAAAATGCCGACCACCACGGCCATAATGATGCCGTCGAGGAGAGAGGCCACGAAGCGGATCCAGAAGCCGCCGAAGCGGAACGCGCGCGCGCCGGGCGCGACACCTTCGCGGAGTTTCTGGACGTAGGTGTTCTTGCACTCCGGGCAGACCATATGGCCGCCGAAACTGGCGAGCTCGTCGGGCAGGGTCGGCCGGCCGCATTCGGCGCAGAAGCGATACTGAGGTTGAACGGTAGCGTCCATCGGGATTCCTTCGGCCTACTGTAGCAGCTTAGGGAGGGTGTTCGGAAGTTCGGTTGCGTATTCCGAGCCGACGCTCCCCTACGGTCGCGGCCCGGTGCGAAGGCTCTGGTGAAGCTAATGAGCGCGGAGCAGGGCTCGCGGCTTAAAGCATAGCCCTAGTATGATCATACTGGGAGCATGAAAATGGCCGACGTCGAACGTGTGACCGTAACCCTGCCGGGGGACCTCGTCAGAGACATTGACCGGCGGGAGAAGAGCCGCAGCAAGTTCGTCGCGGAGGCCGTCCGCCATGAACTCGATCATCGCCGTCGCGAGGAGCTGCGTCGATCATTGCGGCACCCTCACCCCGAAAGCGCTGAGCTCGCCGATGAGGGACTTGAGGCCTGGACGCGCAGCTTGCCCGAGGAAGATGGCGAGGCACTGGTCGACAGCAGGGCTGGCGATGCGGTTCGATGGGTGCCCGGCGAGGGCTGGGTGGAGGGGAGCGAGTGAGACTCGGCCGAGGCGCCGTAGTCCTGGTGGAGCTTGACCCCGCAGCCGGTCACGAACAGCATGGCACGAGGCCTTGTGGTGGTGAGCGATCCGGACGTGATCAGCGATCAGCGCTTTCCGCTGGTGTGCGTGGCGCCGGTAACAGGGACTGCTGGCGAAGGACTCCTTTATCCGCCGCTCGCACCTGGTCCGAGCGGTCTCGCCAAGAAGTCCTTCGCGCTGATCGATCATCTGCGATCGATCGATAAGCGGAGGATCCGGCGGGTGTTTGGGGAGCTTGCGCGGGAAGAGATCGGCGCAGTGGATGAGGGGCTGGCGGCTTTCCTCGGCCTCGGCAACTGGCTTCATCGGCCGGGCGCGCCGCCGGCCCAGTAAAAATGGAGACTGTCCCCGTTTCTCCCAATTTCTCAGTTTCCTCCGCGTCTCTGCGGTAACAATGACTGTAACCCTGCTCGATCTGCGCCGTCGTGAGGAGCTTTGTCGATCGGAGGATCCGGGGGGTGTTTGGGGAGCTTGTGCGGGAAGAAATCGCCGCGGTGGATGAGGGGCTGGCGGCTTTCCTCGGCCTTGGCGACCGGCTTCATGGGCCGGGTGCGCCGTCGGTGCAGTAAGGGCCGTGCCATCAAGAGATGCGTGGGCCGTCATGACGGCTCTTTTCGGCGTAGCGGCACCTGTCCGTCGTTGGCGTATACTGGAGGAGTGAGCGAGATGATCGCGGTCGTGGAAACGGAAGAGTTCCTGGCCGATGTGAAGGGCATACTTTCAGAAGATGAACATGACGACTTGATTTTGTATGTTGCCCTGTATCCCGAAGCGGGCGATTTGATACCGCAGACTGGCGGGCTGCGCAAGCTACGATGGACCGCGAAGGGTAAGGGCAAACGAAGCGGTTCGCGAGTGATCTACTACTTTCACAACATCGACGTTCCCTTGTTCCTGATGGCGATTTACGCGAAGAATGTCCAAACCGATTTATCGGCGCGGCAGCGGGTGGCCCTGACCGGGCAACTGCGCGCGCTGAAATCGGACTGGAAGGAGAAGAAACTGAAATGAGACCAGCCAGCCGACGGAAGCCGCGGGAAGGAAGTTCGTTGGGGGACAAGTTGCTTCGGAGCGCACAGCAGGCGCGCGACTGGGTGCAAGGCAAGCCTGTCCGTGTGCGAGTCACCTACGTGCCGGCGCGGCAGGTGGACGTGCGGAAACTGCGTGCCAGGATGGGGCTGAGCCAAACGCAGTTTGCCGCGAAGTTTGGATTCTCGCTGGATTCGATCCAAAACTGGGAACAGGGTCATCGTCGACCGGAAGGACCCGCGCGTGTATTACTTCTCGTCATTGCAAAAAACCCAAAGGCGGTCGAAGAGGCCCTTCGCTCGTAACGAGATCACAGCCGGCTGAGTGCGGCGGTTGGCTGTGTTAGCGTGGCGGGCGTGTCTCGAGAGTCATCGGCAAGTTTCCCAGAACAGGACATGGGGGGAGTGATCATGGCGGCTTGGTGGTCTGGGGGGACTTGAACCTGTCGGGCGGCAATAATCGGCTCTGCAATTGCAGATTCTAGACTGCCACGTCGGCTCCCGATGCCAACTTGGCGAAGGCCGCTCGCCCGGTCAGATTGCCACGCGAAGCAGGGCGAATAAGAAGCGAATGGTGTGATAAAATTAGGACCTTGGGAAAACCGTTCAATCTCGATCAGACGCCCTTCGAGGTTCTCGACAGGAGAATCACCGCGACGAACATTGCGCTCGATGTATCCTCGACGGCCCTGAGCGAATCGCGAGGCCAGATCATCACGAGACGCGATGTCGAAAATGGCCTGATCACTGTTTTGGGGCTCGATGAGATATACGACCTTCTGGATCGGGATATCGACAGCGCTCAGATTCTTTCGTTGCTGAGCGATTGCGATTTCGTTCGGCTGCGGCCTGAAAAGCTCTGCGAGATTGTGGTGGAAGAGTCGATCATACCAGCCGGCGTTCCACTTTTCCTAACAGAAGCAGACGTGAAGCTAAAGGGAGAAAAATGGACGGTTCACAGGTACGATGCTGATCCGTTCCCCTCAAATCCACATGCACATTGCTATTCGCGTGCGCTCAAACTGCACCTAGGCAACGGCGCTATTTATCAAAACAAGAGTAAGGTGCCCTGTGGACACATCGGGACGAAAGACCTAGTAAGACTGCGTGAGCTGGTTGTGCAGAAGAACGCGAACATCGCGCTGCCTGCTCTGACGGTCTAGCGAGTCAAGGTCCATGAACGATGCCCGACTCCCAGAGAATGACGATAAATGAATGGCAAGACAGGCTCGCCGATACCTTTACGGTGAACGGGCTGGTCGGCGGTAGCCTACTAACGGTACATAGTTCCGAAAACGCAGCCGGCAACTATCTGGTTGGGACGTTCCGCGGACAGAATGTCCTGCTCGATTCCTTCCAAAGCTTTTTCATCGACACGTTATCCCTCACGAACGATCAGATCGTATCCGGCGGCTGGCCGAAGGATCGCATCAACTATCCGATCGCGCTCGTAGCCTTCTTCAATCTGTTTCGCCGCTTTCGGGCGTGCGAGATTCTGTATATAAAAGGCTATCCCCTGGATGCGTATGCGCTGATGCGTGACATCAAGGACAGAGCCTTCATGCTCGCCGGTATAGCCCGCAATATGATTACCTTTTCAGGAATCATCGGGGCGCCTCCAGTTTCTGTCGTCGACCCGAAGGAATACAAGAAACAGAGCACCAAAAACAGGAAAGATGCTGAGCATCGGATCATGCATGGTCTGGTGGGCAAGACATCTGGTCTATCCGGCGCCGTCCAGGAGGACCTGAAACAGTGGGACGATTTCTTCCACATGGAAATGCATGGCGGCTCAGTCTCGCTTACCCAGGAACTTCGGGAAATATCCAGAGGAAAGCTTCCGCAGATAGGGCCTTCTGTCATTCAAGATGCGTATGTGATGTATATCAATCGCTCGTCCGAAATGGGCTGGATGGTTACGCGCCTGTTGCCTTTCCTTCAGGTCTCAGAAGATGCGTTTGGAGCAGACTGGGAGCGGAAGCGGCAAGTCCTTGATGATTCGTTTCGCTATATGCTGGAGGGCTTCAGTAATCTGGGCAAGAGACTTGGGGCATCATTCATCACAATGATTGATACCAAGTTCGTCTTCAAACAGCCATTCTATTATTTTGAGGCTGACGGATCGGGAGCCTTAGAACTCCTTGGTCCGATAGCGGCGGTCGGGCGGAGCGGGAGTCATTCCAGGGGTGTAGACTGAATCAGGCCGAAAGCTACAAGGGTAAACAGCATAAACAGGTCTGATGTCCAACTCCAGACAACAGGCCGGGGCCGCAGGTGTCAACCCGCGACGCTCCACCTGGACCTCGCCTACGCAATGAGGTGCCGGCGACCGGTGCCCTCGACTGCGATCACCTACAGGAGTCGTCGAGCGTTTACCAGTAGCGGCCCGCTAACAGATTTCGCCCTTCCCACCGGCGATCCAGCCTGGAAGTTGCCCCGAACGGCGATCTGGGACATTACCCCCAATCCGTCCCCATGTGTTCCTGCCGGCTCCGGAACTGCGTGAGCGCGCTTCTGAAACCGAGCAACTGGCGAGGGCGGTTCCAAGGCCGTGGTACACTGGCGCATCTTGACGGCGCCTGGAAAACGTCCGGCTTTGGAACGGCCCATCGGCCTGTTGCAGGCCACCGCAATGGTGGCGGGCATCATCATCGGCGCGTCAATCTTTGTGCAGCCTTCAGAGATTAACCGGCACGTGCCGAGCGTGGGGGGCGTGCTGTCGGTATGGGTGGCGGCGGGCATCCTGACGCTGTTCGGAGCGCTGGTGTGCGCGGAACTCTCGTCGGCCTTTCCGCGGACGGGCGGGGTCTACGTTTTTCTGAAGGAGACGCTTTCGCCGGGCTGCGGATTCCTGTGGGGATGGGCGATGTTCTGGAGCGCGCACTCGGGAATCATCGCGGCGTCGTCAGTGATCTTTGCGCGTTACGTGGCGTACTTCGTGCCTATGGGGGATTGGGGAATCCGGGCGACGGCGGTCGGGGGAATTCTGCTGTTTTCGTTCGTCAACTACCTCGGCGTGCGGCAAGGCAGCATGCTGCAGACGGTGGTGACAGTGGCGAAGGTGGCCGTGATTGCGGTGCTGCTGGTGATGGTGTTGATGGTGGGACCGGCGGCGCGCGCGGCTGGCACTACGGGCGCGGCGGCGCCGGTGACCTTCCGCGAATTCGTGCTGGGGGTGAGCGCGGCGCTGTTCGCTTACGGGGGCTGGCACATGGTGACGTACACGGCCGGCGAGACACGCGACCCCGAGAAGACCATTCCGCGGGCGCTGCTGATCGGGTGCCTGGTGGTGACGGTCTGTTACGTGGCGTTGAACGCGGCGTACCTGTATCTGCTGCCGCTCGAGCAGGTGACGGCGTCGAAGCGGGTGGCGGCGGACGCGGCCATGGCCATGGCGGGCGCGCGCGGGGCGGCGGCGATCTCGGCGCTGGTGATCCTTTCGGCCACCGGCGTATTGAACGGCGTGATCCTGGCGGGGCCGCGCACCTATTTTGCGATGGCCGACGAGGGGCTGGCGTTCGCCTGGATGGGTAAGATTCACGCGCGCTTTCATACGCCGTCGCGGGCCATCGCGCTGCAAGCCGTGTGGGCGTGCGCGCTGGCCGGGACCATGACCTATGGAGCGCTTTTCAAGCGGGTGGTCTACACGGAGTGGCTGTTCTTTGCGCTGATGGCGGTGGGCTTGTACCGATTGCGGGCGCGGCCGGGATACCAGCCGGTATTTCGCATGTGGGGATACGGGTGGGTGCCGGCGTTGTTCGCGGCGGCGTCGGTGGTGGTGGCGGCGATCCAGATTGCGGCCGACCCGGGGCAGGCCGGTACGGGGTTATTGATTGTCGTGTTAGGATTGCCTGTCTACCTCCTCTGGAAGCGAAAGAAACATGCGAATCGTCGATTTTCATAACCATTTTTATCCGCCGGCTTATCTGGACGCGCTGCGCTCGGGTTCGAGCGCGGTGGAAGTCAGCATTGATGACGACGGCAACCCGCGCATTTATTACCCGGGCGATTACAATATCGCGGTGCCGGGCCATCGCGACATCGATTACCGCGAGCAGGTGCTGAAGGAGCACGGAGTGGACACGCAGGTGCTGACCCTGACCACGCCGGGCACGCACGTGGAGACTCCAGCCACGGCGGCGCGGTTCGCGGCGCTGGTGAATGACGCTTTCGCGGAAGTGGCGCGCACCAAGCGGGGAAGGTTCACGGCGCTGGCGACACTGCCGCTCAACGACGTGGCGGCGTCGGTGAAGGAACTCGAGCGCGTTTGCACGCAACTGGGTTTTCGCGGCGCCATGTTGTTCAGCAACGTGAATGGAAGCGGCCTCAACGAGGATGGCTTCCTGCCGCTGTATGAGGCGGCCAACCAGTTGGGCGCGGTGCTCTACATTCATCCGACGCACCCGGTGGGGGTGGAAGCGATGACCGATTGCTGGCTGATGCCGCTGGTGGGATTCCCGATGGACACGACGCTGGCGGCCGCGAAAATCGTCTTCAGCGGAATTCCCGAGCGGTTTCCAAAAATCCGTTGGGCGCTCTGCCACCTGGGCGGCGCCATTCCGTACCTGGCCGAGCGGCTGGACCGCGGATTCGAAGCCTTCAGCGAGTGCCGCGCGAATATTCCCCGCAAGCCCAGCGAGTATCTGCGCGAGTTCTACTACGACACGGTGAACTTCAATCCCGCGGCCATCCAACTGGCGATTGGCTTTGCGGGCGTGGACCACATCCTGGCGGGGAGCGATTACCCGCACCAGATCGGCAGCATTCCGAAGATGATCGAGACCGTTCGGGGCCTCGATCTTTCGGAAGCGGACCGTGCGGCGATCTTTGGGGGGAATGCGGTCAGACTGCTGGGGATGTAGAACCGGCGGCAAGACCGCCGGCGCTACCAGTTGGTCTTGGCGGCGATCCGCGATTTTACTTCTTCACCGGGTCGGGCAGTTGGTTGGCCAGGCGGCGCTGCGATTCTTTCTCGAGCTGCTCCTTGACGTCGTTCAGCGCCTTCTCCAGCCTGCGGGTCTTGGCGGCCTGGAATTCCAGGTCCCCTTTCAGCTTGGCGGCTTGCTGGCGCAGATCGTCGCGTTCCTTGCGCACGGCCGGGTCTTCGGGCGGCAGTTTGTGCTCGGGAAGCTTGCCCAGGAAACTGGCTACTTCCTTGACTTGATCCCCTATCGCCAGCCGCACTTCCACACGCTCCGCCTGGCGGCTGTAGGTGAATGCGCCGGCTTCGAGATGCGTCTGGTCCAAGGGAATGGATTGCACGGGGGCGGCGCCGTCGATGATCTCCAGAACGCCTTCGCCCGCCTTCTGGATGGCGGGCGACTTGCCATCCCAGTGAATCCGCAACTGCCCGTTGTCGTCGGCCGCGCCCAGCGCCACTGTCGGCGGGGCTTCATTGGGGAGGCGCGGACGGATCCGCGCCATCATCGGCGATACCTTTTCCAGCATGGGAGGCAGCCACACCTGGCGGGTCTCGAAAGCGGCGCTGCCCAAGCCCGCACCCAAGGCCAACGCCGCGACAATTTTCAACGAGCGCCACGACCGATCGGGCTTGATCTGCAAGAACTGCGGCGCCGGCAGATCCAGCGATTCGTGTTCCGGTTCCGCCGCCTGTTCCTGGGCCGGCGCGGCCTGCGCGACCGGCTCGGGCGCGACTTGCGGTACGGGCTGCGGCGCCGGTTCCGGCTGCGCTTCGGGCACGAGCGTGATCACCGGTCCGCTGACGTCGGCTTCTCTGCGCAGCGGTTGCGGCGCGGGAGGCATCTGCGGCGCAGCGCCCGAAGGCACCTGGCGGATGGGCTGTGCCTCCACCACGAATTCCTGGTAGCTGGCCGAGCCGCGAATCGATCCATCGGCTTCGCGGAAGAAGAAGCCGCCCCTGGTTGGTTCGAAGGTGCTGGGTTTCAGAACCAGCGCCACCTGCCATGGTTCCGGGAAGAAGCGCTTGTGGAGGTCCTGGTCGGCGTCCGAAAGGAAAATGTCGCTGCGCGTGTGGGAGTGGTACCAGCCTACCGGCCGCATGCCGTCGGGGTGTTGCTGGGCCGCCGCCAGCAAATCCGCGAGTTGCGTCAGGTCGTTCGGCGAAAGCGTGAAGGATGGCCCCATGGCGTGCTCGCAATCGAGGGCCTGGTACTCCAGAATCGAGACCCGCCCATCCGCAAACCGCCCCAGCAGGATGCCGCCGATCTCCGCGCCGCCCCGCGGCAACGAATAAAACGCGTCCACCACCGCCAGACGGATGTCGTCCAGCACCCGGGGCGAATACTCAATGGTGTACGGGCACTCCAGGGCGCTCCATGTCCCCAACGCACTTTCCGTGCTGCTTTCAGTCATGCGATTTCATTTCCGTTCTTTGATTGTAGGGTATTCCCGGGCCCAGAATACCTGCAAATCCGGCAGTAGCTCGCCGTTGCCTTCGGATAGCGCCGGACGTAAATTCTGCCAAAGTCGGGCTGCTACACTGATAACCGTGGCCCCGCTTTACAGCCGAGACGAATTGCTGCGCCAGCGCGCGCTCTGGAAACAGCAGGGTAAGACCGTCGTCTTCACCAACGGCTGCTACGACCTGCTGCATCCGGGCCATATCCGGCTCCTCGAACAGGCCCGCTCCCTGGGGGATGTTCTGGTGCTCGCGCTCAATTCCGATGCCGGCGTGCGCCGGATGAAAGGCGAGTCGCGCCCGCTGCTCGACGAGCGAGAACGCGCAGAAATCGCTCAAGCTCTTCTGGCGGTCGACGCTGTAACTTTTTTTGATGAGGAGACACCCCAACCATTGGTGGCGGCCCTTCTGCCGGACGTGCTTGTGAAGGGCGCCGATTGGTCCCATTTTATCGCCGGAAGGGAAGAAGTCGAGGCCGCCGGAGGCCGGGTGGAGGCGTTACCCTTGGAACCCGATTACTCAACAACTAATATTGTAGAAGAAATTCTGAAACAGCCTTGATCCATCCTGCCGTTCGAGACCTGTTTCTGGACCTGGGCAAGCATCCTTCCTTTCAGGATGCCGTTCGCCGCATCGCCACGGGCGATGGCGCGTCCCTTTCGGGCCTGTCCACCACCGCGAAAGCTCTCTATTCGGTTCTTTTGTGGCAGACTACCGGGCGTTCTCTGATAATAGTAGTAGATGGTAATCGACAGGCTGAAGCACTGTCGGAAGCGGTCCACACCTTTTTCAAACTGCTGGCCGCCGAAGACCGGACCGAGCCGCAACTGCTGCCGGCGCTTGACGTTCTGCCGCTGCAAAACCTTTCGCCGCACGCGGAGATTTGCGAACAGCGCGCTATCGGACTCTGGAGCCTGGCCACCCAGCGGGTGCCGATCACGATCCTGCCGGTGGCCTCGGCGCTGCTGCGCATCGAGCCGGGCGATTTTTACCGGCAACTCGCCCTCAAACTGCGGGTGGGCGATGAACTGCCTCTGGAGGAAGTGGTCGCGCACCTGGAAAGCATTGGTTACCAGCGCCGCGAGCCGGTCGAAATGGTGGGCGAGTATTCGGTCCGCGGCGGCATACTCGACGTTTTTTCGCCCGAATCGGCCAAGCCCGTGCGGATCGATCTTTTCGGCGACCAGGTAGAATCGATCCGGCGCTTTGACGTGGAATCGCAGCGCTCGGTCCTTAAGATCGAGGACTGCACTCTGCTACCACTTACGGAATACCAGAAGTCGCGCGACGTGCTGCTGGAAGTGGGCGAGCTCATGCGCGAAACCGCTAATCCCGGCCGCGACCTCCCACTGCCGGGCGAAACCTTCGCGGGCTGGGAGCTCATCGCGCCGATGGTGCGGCCGCGTAACGGCTCGGTCTTCTCGCTGCTCGACCGCCCCATCGTGGTCTGGGACGAACCCGACCAGGTGCGGGCGGCGGCCCAGCGTTTCTGGACGCGCCTCGATCAAATTGAGCGTTCTCCCGCTTACGATCCCGATCGGGTGTTTTTCCGATGGGAAGATCTGGAGCGGCAGACGGCGGCTCCGCGGCTGGAAATGAAGGAGCTCGAGATCGCTTGGGAGCCGGCGCGAAACGAGCCCGATTTTCACATCGCCACGCGTCCCTCTCTTGCATTTCACGGCAACATGCAGGTGGCCATCGCCGAGGCGCGGACTCTGGTGGAAGCCGGCAACCGGGTGGCTTTCTTCGCTCCCTCGACGGGCGAGGTGGAGCGCCTGGCGGACGTCTTCAACGAATACGGCGTCCCTTACCAGCTCGGCCTGGAGCAGTCGGAATCCACACCCGCGTATCTGGCGGAGCGCGCTTATATGGCGGGCCCGGTTGCGAGCGTCTACCTGATCAAGGGGCTGATCCGCCACGGTACTTCTTTCCAGGATTCGAAACTTGTAGTTTTTGGCGCCGAGGATCTTTTTGAGACCTCCGAGCTGATTGCCCGGGCTCCGACATCCAAGTCGGCACTCGCTACTTTCTCCGCGGATTTGATCGATCTCAAGCCCGGCGACTTCGTGGTGCATGCCGAGCATGGGGTGGCGCAGTTTCTGGGTCTGCGCGAGATTTCTCAAGGCGAATCGCAAGGCGACTACATGCTCCTCGAATACGCCGCCGGCGCCAAGCTCTACGTTCCGCTGACCCGCATGGACCTGATCCAGCGGTTCCGTGGCGGAGGCGGCGAGGCTAAGCCCGCGCTCGACCGCATGGGCGGCGTCACGTGGACCCGCACCAAGACTCGCATCAAGGCCAAAATGCGCGATATGGCCGACGAGCTGCTCAAGCTCTACGCTTCGCGCCGCATGACTGAAGGTTTCCAATTTTCTCCAGACAGCAACTGGCAGCGGGAATTCGAAGACGCCTTCGAGTTCGCCGAAACCCGCGACCAGCTCACCGCCGCCGGGGAAATCAAGCGCGACATGGAAAGCCCGCAGCCAATGGACCGCCTGCTATGCGGCGACGTCGGCTTCGGCAAGACCGAAGTGGTGATGCGCGCGGCCTTCAAGGCGCTGGGCGACGGCAAACAGGTGGCCGTCCTGGCGCCTACCACGGTTCTGACCTTCCAGCACTTCGAGACTTTCAAACGCCGCTTCCAGCCGTTCCCGGTGAGGGTCGAAATGTTCAGCCGGTTCCGCTCGCCCAAGGAACTGAGAGCCTCGCTGGCCGACCTGGCGGAGGGCAAAATCGATATTGCGATCGGCACACACCGGCTGCTTTCGCAGGACGTCGTATTTAGCGACCTCGGGCTGGTGGTAGTGGACGAGGAACAGCGCTTCGGCGTGAAGCACAAAGAGCGCCTCAAACACTTGAAGAAGACGGTGGATGTGGTGGCCATGAGCGCGACCCCGATTCCTCGGACACTACATATGTCATTGCTCGGGCTGCGAGACATGTCGGTGATCGAGACGCCGCCCAAAGACCGGCTCTCCATCCATACAGTGGTGGCACCATTCCAGCCCGAATTGATCCGCTCGGCGCTGGAAATGGAGTTGGGGCGCGGCGGGCAGGTCTATTTTCTGCACAACCGCGTGGATTCCATCTGGGCGCGCGCGGCGATGCTCCAGGAATTGGCGCCGACCGCTCGAATCGGGGTCGGGCACGGCCAGATGGGGGAGGCCGACCTGGAAAGAACCATGCTGCGCTTCATGCGGCACGAGTTCGACATCCTGGTTTGTACGACAATTATAGAAAACGGGCTCGACATTCCGCTCGCGAATACCATGCTGGTGGAAAGCGCCGAGCGGTATGGTCTCTCCGAGCTCTACCAGTTGCGCGGCCGGGTAGGCCGCTCGAACCGCCGCGCCTATGCCTACCTGCTGGTGCAGCCGGATACCGAGCTGACCGAGATTGCCCGCAAGCGCCTGGCCGCCCTGAAGGAGTTCAGCGATCTGGGCGCCGGCTTCAAGGTAGCCGCGCTCGACCTGGAACTGCGCGGAGCCGGCAACCTGCTGGGGGGCGAGCAGCACGGCCACATCAATTCCGTCGGTTACGACACGTATATTCGCCTGCTGGAAGAGACGGTGCGCGAACTGAAGGGCGAGGAAGTGGTTCCGGAGATTCACTCGGCGCTCAACCTGGGGCTGGACATCCGGATCCCAACCGGCTACGTGGCCGACGAAAACCAGCGTCTGCGCGCCTACCGGCAAATCGCCAACGCGGCCGATGCGGCGGCGCGCGACCGCACCGAAAAGGAGCTGGCGGATCGATACGGCCCGGTGCCGGAAGCGGTTCGCAATCTGATCGAATACTCGGCGCTGAAAACGGCCGCCGAACAGATCGGAGTGGAAGCCATCGACCGCCGCCACAACACTCTGAACGTCAAATTCCACAAAGAGGCGCGCGTCGATCCGGCGCGGCTGATGGGGATCGTCGCCAAGACGCGTGGCGCGCAATTCACTCCGGCGGGCGTACTGCTGTTGCCGCTTGCGGGGCAGACGGCGGCGGGCGACATTCTGAAGTTCCTGGGGGAAAAGCTGCGGCAGTTGCAGGCGTGACGGCGGGCACGGGCCGCGCCCGGCAAACAAAGGCCCAACCCCTTCAATGCCTTGGGCTGTTTCTGTATTTCGGACCTAAATATCTGTAGATTTTTACGACATGAAGATCTTATAATATGGCTTAAGGACGTGAATCCCATACTGGTAAGGAGGGGAGAGTTGATTAGCTCATCCACCACCACTCGGCCGCAGGTCACCATCGACGGTAACGAGGCGGCCGCATACGTAGCGCATCAGACTAACGAAGTAATCGCCATATATCCCATTACGCCATCATCCAACATGGGGGAGTGGGCGGACCAGTGGTCCGCCGAGCAGAAGACCAACATCTGGGGCACCGTGCCGACGGTGGTCGAGATGCAGAGCGAAGGCGGGGCGGCCGGCGCGCTGCACGGCGCCTTGCAGGCCGGGGCGCTGGCCACCACGTTTACCGCATCGCAGGGCCTGCTGCTGATGATTCCGAACATGTTCAAGATCGCCGGGGAACTGACGCCCACGGTATTTCACATCGCGGCGCGGGCGGTGGCCACGCATGCGCTCTCCATTTTTGGCGATCATAGCGACGTGATGGCCACGCGTGCCACGGGCTTCGGCATGCTGAGCTCGAACTCGGTGCAGGAAGTCATGGATATGGCTCTGATCGCACAGGCGGCCAGCCTGGAATCGCGCATCCCGTTCCTGCACTTCTTCGACGGTTTCCGCACCTCGCATGAAGTGGCCAAGGTGGAACAACTCACGCCGGACGATTTGCGGGCCATGATCGACGACCAACTGGTGAGCGCCCACCGCGACCGTTCGCTGAACCCGGACCGGCCGGTGCTGCGCGGCACGGCGCAGAACCCGGACGTTTTCTTCCAGGCGCGGGAAGCCTGCAATCCGTACTATCTGGCGGCGCCGACCATCGTGCAGGACGCCATGGACAAGTTCGCCAAAATAGTCGGGCGGCAGTACCACCTGTTCGACTACACCGGGGCGCCGGACGCCGAGCGCATCCTGATCATGATGGGCTCGGGCGCGGACGTGGCGCATGAGACGGTGGACGCCCTGGTGGCGGCGGGCGAGAAAGTCGGCCTGTTGAAGGTGCGGCTCTACCGGCCGTTCGCGGTGGAAGCTTTCGTGCAGGCGCTGCCGGCGTCGGTGAAGTCGATCGCGGTGCTGGACCGCTCGAAAGAGCCCGGCGCCACTGGCGAGCCGCTGTATTGCGATGTGATCACGGCGCTGGCGGAAATGGGTGCCGGCAAGAAGGTGATTGGCGGCCGGTACGGGTTGGCCTCCAAGGAATTCACGCCCGCCATGGTGAAAGGCGTGTTGGACGAACTGTCCCGGAAAGCGCCCAAGAATCACTTCACGGTGGGGATTCAGGACGATGTGACGCACACCAGCCTGGATTACGATCCCGAGTTTTCGACGGAAGTGCCAGGCACGGTGCGGGCGATGTTTTACGGCCTGGGCGCGGACGGCACGGTGGGCGCCAACAAGAACTCGATCAAGATCATCGGCGAGGAAACCGACAACTTCGCGCAGGGCTACTTCGTGTACGACTCGAAGAAATCGGGCGCCATCACGACTTCGCACCTGCGATTCGGGCCGCGGCCGCTGCGCTCGAGCTACCTGATTTCCAAAGCCAGCTTTGTGGCCTGCCACCAGTTTTCGTTTCTCGAGCGGCTGGACGTATTGAAGGCCGCCGAGACGGGGGCCACTTTCCTGCTGAACAGCACGTATGGCCCGGAGGAAGTGTGGGAGCACCTGCCGCGCACCGTGCAGCGGCAGATCATCGAAAAGAAACTGAAGTTTTACATGATTGACGGCTACGAAGTGGCCCGGCAGACGGGCATGGGCGAGCGGGTCAACACCATCATGCAGACCTGCTTTTTTGCGATCAGCGGCGTGTTGCCGCGCGAGGAAGCCATCGCGGCCATCAAGCACTCCATCGAGAAAACCTACGGCAAGCGCGGCGAGAGCGTGGTGAAAAAGAATTTTGCCGCGGTGGATGCGGCGCTGGACCATTTGCACGAGGTGAAGGTGCCGGAGAAAGTGACATCGCTGTTCGACATCCGGCGGGCGGTGCCGGTGGAAGCGCCGGGCTTTGTGCAGAGGTTCACGGCCAAGATCATCGCGGGAGAAGGCGACGACCTGCCGGTGAGCGCCATGCCGATCGATGGCACGTTCCCGGTCTCCACGGCGCAGTGGGAGAAGCGCAACATCGCGCTGGAGATCCCCGAGTGGGATGAGGAGTTGTGCATCCAGTGCGGCAAGTGCGTGCTGGTTTGCCCGCACAGCGTGATCCGCGCCAAGGTGTACGACGAGAAGCAACTGGCGGGCGCGCCCGCCACCTTCAAAGCGGTGGCGGCGCGCTGGAAGGACATGAAGGACCGCAAGTACACGCTGCAGGTGGCGCCGGAGGATTGCACCGGCTGCACGCTGTGCGTCGAAGTCTGCCCGGCCAAGAGCAAGAGCGAAGTGAAGCACCGGGCCATCAACATGGTGGCGCAGCCGCCGCTGCGCGAAAGCGAAGCGGCCAATTGGGATTTCTTCCTGAAGATCCCCGAGACGGAGCGCGCGGCGCTCTCCATGAGCCAGGTGAAGGACGTGCAACTGCTGCAGCCGCTGTTCGAATTCTCGGGCGCCTGCTCGGGTTGCGGCGAAACGCCCTACGTAAAGCTGATGACGCAGCTTTTCGGCGACCGGATGCTGATCGCCAACGCGACCGGCTGCTCGTCGATCTACGGCGGCAACCTGCCGACCACGCCCTACTGCCAGAACGAATCCGGCCGGGGACCGGCGTGGTCGAACTCGCTGTTCGAAGACAACGCGGAGTTCGGCCTGGGAATGCGGCTGGCCATCGATAAGCAACAGGAATACGCCCGCGAACTGGTATGGCGGCTGGGATTCGGCATCGGCGAGAACCTGGCGCAGGCCATCCTCAACGCCGATCAGAAAACCGCGCAAGGTATCTTCGAGCAGCGCGAGCGGGTGAAGCAGTTAAGAGAGAAGCTGGCGGAAATCCACACTCCCGAAGCGCGCGATCTGAGCACGCTCGCCGATGTGCTGGTGAAGAAGAGCGTTTGGATTGTGGGCGGCGACGGCTGGGCCTACGACATCGGTTACGGCGGCCTGGACCACGTGCTGGCCTCCGGCCGGAACGTCAACGTCCTGGTGCTCGATACGGAAGTCTACTCCAACACCGGCGGGCAGGCTTCCAAATCCACGCCGCGCGGCGCCGTGGCGAAATTCGCGGCCGGCGGCAAACCGACGGGCAAGAAGGACCTGGCCATGATGGCGGTGAGCTACGGCAGCGTGTATGTGGCGCGCGTGGCCATGGGAGCCAGCGACATGCACACGGTCAAGTCCTTCCTCGAGGCGGAAGCCTTCGACGGGCCGTCGCTGATCATCGCATACAGCCACTGCATCGCGCACGGTTATGATATGGCGAACGGCATGGAGCAACAGAAGGCCGCGGTCAATTCCGGCTACTGGCCGTTGTTCCGCTTTAACCCCGACCTGATCGCGCAAAACAAGAACCCCTTCCAACTGGATTCGCGCGCTCCTTCCATAACGCTGAAGGAGTACATCTACAACGAAACCCGCTACACCATGCTGGTGAAGAGCAATCCGGAAGAAGCCAAGAAGCTGCTGGAGCTGGCGCAACAGGATGTGGCCGGCCACTGGAAGCTTTACGACTACATGGCGCACGAGCCTTTTGGCGGGGCGGAGGTAAAGAAATGATCGACCTTAGCAAAACCATCGATCTCTCCACGACCTATCTCGGTCTGAAGCTGAAGAACCCGCTGGTGGCTTCGTCTTCGCCGGTGTGCGAGGACGTCGGCAACGTCCGCCGCCTGGAAGATGCGGGCGCCTCGGCGGTGGTGCTGCACTCGTTGTTCGAGGAACAGATCGAGCACGAGAGCGAGGAACTCGACCGGTACATCGATGCCGGTTCGGAAGTCGGAGCCGAATCGGTGACGCATTTCCCCGAACTGACGCGGCGCGTGATGGGGCCCGAAGGATATCTGACGCACATCGCGAAGTGCAAGCAGTCCGTCAAGATCCCCATCATTGCCAGCCTCAACGGGACGTCGCAGGGCGGATGGGTGAGCTACGCCAAACAGATGGAACAGGCCGGCGCCGACGCGCTGGAGCTGAACATCTACTACATTCCCGCCGGTTCCGATATTACGGGCGAACAGGTGGAACAGAAGTACGTCGACCTGGTCACGGCGGTGAAGCGGGAGGTGAAGATCCCGGTGGCCGTGAAACTGGGCCCGTATTTCAGCTCGATGGCCAACATGGCGCGCAAGCTGGATGCGACCGGCGTCAACGGCCTGGTGCTCTTCAACCGCTTCTACCAGCCGGATTTCGACCTGGAAGCGCTGGAAGTGGTGCCCAACCTGATCCTGAGCAATTCGCACGAACTGCTGCTGCGCCTGCACTGGATCGCGGTGCTCTACGGCAACATCAAGGCCGACCTGGCGTTGACTGGCGGAGTCCACAGCCATACGGACGTGGTGAAGGGCATGATGGCCGGCGCGCGCGTGGCGATGATGACGTCGGCGCTGCTGAAGCGCGGCATCAGCTACCTGGACACGCTGGCCACCGAGCTGCTGATCTGGATGGGCGAGCACGAGTACGACTCGATCAAACAGATGCAGGGGAGCATGAGCCGCAACTCGGCCCCGCAAACCGGCGCCTTCGAGCGCGTGAATTACATGAAGGTGCTGAGTTCCTACGCCATGCGGTAGGGACTGCAGTCGTTGGGGGGCGGGCAATTTTGCCCGCAGGCGCATTTCGGGCGGCCTTTCCGGACGGGACGCGAAGCGTCGCACCCGGCCAGGCGCCGGCTGAAAGCCGGCGGCAGCCACGATTGGCTGCCCCGCAAAGCGGCAAGCCGCAACCAATGTGAATGTGAGATAACGCCAAGCGTCGACACGAGTGTCGACGCGGCACGCACGAGTGCGTGCGCCACGAAAATCTTCGCAGTGATCGAAGAAACTGAGCGGTTCTAATACATTCGGCCTATGCCGCCGCGAAAGCCAGTTCGATGCTGTCTTCTTCGGGGATGGCCCGTTCCAGCATTCCGGTGAATCGCACGGCCACGGCGGTGCGGTCGTCGGCCGGGCCGGAGTGGCCGGCAAAGCGATCTACCTCATCCATGATCAAGCCGACCAGGTGGGATGCCCGGGCGCCCGAGTGGCGTTCGAGGACCTGCCGGATGCCGGCCTCGGTCCACTCGCGGCCCTCCGCATCGGTGGCGTCCGTGATGCCGTCGGTGTACGCCACCAGCACGTCGCCGGCTTCAATCGACATGGTGCGCCGGCCGAAGCGCGAGCGATCCGTGAGTCCCAGCACAGTG
>Ga0187874_10000877_pt1 | contig 32663 bp, 25 predicted proteins | sample June2016WEW_16_1_3_FD_132993 | JGI IMG/M metagenome (GOLD analysis project Ga0187874, IMG submission 132993) | Peatland microbial communities from SPRUCE experiment site at the Marcell Experimental Forest, Minnesota, USA - June2016WEW_16_150 | ecosystem: Environmental > Terrestrial > Soil >... | reverse complement strand
GCAGTTCGCACAGCTCCGGTTCGCGCGGTTCATATTTGGCGAATTTCACGAGGTCGCAGCTTTCCAAAAAATTACTGAGACTTTCCTTTTGCGCCGGTGACAATAAATCGGTGCTCTGCAACTCGTGCAAAAATTCCTCGGTCGTACGTTCCGGCGCACGGAAGTTGAAGCACTCCTCAAGGTAAAGCCGGATCGTGTCCGAGACCAAAGTGCAGAACGGTTTGGGTTGTGAAATCAACGCAAGTGCTTCGTCCAATTTTTGTTTCGCGCGGACATGTGCGGGCAATGGCGGTTCAACCAGAATTTGTAAACGTCGCTTTCGCCACCAACGCCAGACGAAAATGGCCGCCGCGGCAACAGCCAGCGCCGCCAGCACCCACCAGACCCATTCCCAGGCGTTCGGAATTGCGACCGGCGGTTTGATGTCGCGAATGTCGTTGGTCACAGCGGCCGACGACGCGGCAACGGGCGGTGGGCTGGTGGCAATCATCCGCGCAGCCTCCGCTTTTCCCGGTTTTCAAAAAATTTCCCCAGCGCCGCCGAGTAAGATTCGTCCGTGCGCAGTTGAATCGCGTCAATGCCGGACGAGCGGAGCTGTCGCGCCAAATCCTCGTTTTGTCTCTGTTGCCGGAGCGCAAAGGCATCACGGCTGCCCGCATGGCCGGTGTTGAGTTCCACAATTTCACCGGTCTCGGCATCTTCCAAAATCAGCCGGCCCAGCGCCGGCAATTCCAGTTCGTAACGATCGGTGATTTGCACGGCGACAACGTCGTGGCGGCGGTTGGCCATGCGCAAAGCGGTTTGAACCGGTTGCGGCAATGCACTGGTTTTGGACTGCGCGGACGCGTCCGCGCTTTGTTTCAACGCGACATGTCGCGTTGCTGAAAGCGGCGACGTGTTGCCGCACTCTAAAAAATCCGAAATTACGACCGCGATGGCTTTGTGCGGCAACACACGCCCCATGAATTCCAGCGCATTGACCAAATCTGTTCCGCGTCGTTTCGGTTCGAAATACAAAACCTCGCGAATGACGCGCAGCACGTGACCGCGGCCTTTGCGCGGCGGGATGAATTTTTCCACCTCGTCGGTGAACAGCAGCAGACCGACCTTGTCATTGTTGCGGATGGCGGAGAAGGCCAGCACGGAGGCGATTTCGGCGGCAAGTTCGCGTTTGGACTGGTCGCGCGAGCCGAACAAGCCGGAGCCGCTCACGTCCACAACGAGCATGACCGTCAGTTCGCGTTCCTCGACGAATTTCTTGATGAACGGATGATTCATCCGCGCAGTGACGTTCCAGTCAATGGCGCGCACGTCGTCGCCGGGCTGGTATTCGCGCACCTCGTCGAAGTTCATCCCCTGCCCTTTGAAGACGCTGTGATACTGGCCGGCGAGCGTCTCAGTCACGAGCCGGTTCGTGCGGATCTCGATCTGCCGGATTTTTTTGAGAATCTCGCGGGGAATCATTTTTGAAAAATCTGTTTTGCTTCCGGTGTGCCCACAAAGCGCCAATGCCACGGCTCGTAATTGACGCCGCGGGGATTATTTCGTGGAAAGGACATTTCAAAACCAAAACGCGCCGCGTTTTTTTGAAGCCAGTGAAATACGCGCGTTTCGTCGAAGGGCGGTTCGACATCGCAAGCTGGATGGTTTTCATCGCCCAAATCCACGGCCAGGCCCGTGTGATGTTCCGAATGACCCGGACGCGCCACCCAACGAACGGCGACAGCTTCCGAACCGTATTTCCCCACCGCTTTCCAGAAAAGCGACTCTTGATACGCAATGGTGCGAAAACCGGAAATGGGAACAACCGCCACTCCTGCGACGCGGGCTTGAGTTATCAAATCGAGCAATGCGGCCGCAGCGTCCGCACGCAGCTTGACTTCGCGACTGGTTTGCCGGTACTTGCCCACGACGACCAATTCAGTTTCCGCAGGTTCGTTGTAAAGTGGACGGCCTTGTGTCATTTACGGAACAGGCAGTTCGTCAAAAATCTTCTGGATGACCGTTTCGCTGGTTTTTTCCTCGGCTTCGGCTTCATAGGTGATGGCTACACGGTGGCGCAACACGTCCATGCCGATGCTTTTCACGTCCTGCGGCGTCACGTAGCCGCGTCCTTTCAGAAAGGCGTAGGCCTTGGCCGCCAGCGTCAGGTTGATGGTCGCCCGCGGCGACGCGCCGAGCTGGATGAAATCCTTCACCGCGATCTTGTAATGGTCCGGGTCGCGCGTGGCGCAGACGAGGTCCACGATGTAATCCTTCACCTTGTCGTCCACGTAAATGTCGTTGATGACTTCGCGGGCTTTGAGAATGTCCTTCGGGTCAACAACGGCGTGCGTTGCGGGTATGCCGCTAGTGCGCGCCATGAGGTCGAGAATCTGCCGCTCCTCGGTCCGTGACGGGTAACCGATTTTCAATTTCAACATGAATCGGTCTACCTGCGCTTCGGGCAACGGATACGTTCCCTCCTGTTCAATCGGATTTTGCGTGGCGAGCACCAGAAACGGTTCCTCCAACTTGAACGTCTGCTCGCCGATGGTGACCTGTTTTTCCTGCATGGCTTCGAGCAACGCGCTTTGCACCTTGGCGGGTGCGCGATTGATTTCGTCGGCCAGAATGAGGTTGGCGAAAATCGGCCCTTTGCGCGTGCTGAAACCGCCAGATTGCGGATTGTAAATCTGCGTACCGATGACGTCAGCCGGCAGCATGTCGGGCGTGAATTGCAGACGCGAGAATTTGACATGGATGCAGTTCGCCAGCGATTTGACGGCAAGTGTTTTGGCCAGGCCAGGCACGCCTTCGAGCAAGACGTGGCCGTTGGCGAGCAGGCCGATAACCAACCGCTCGGTAAGATAATTTTGGCCGACGATGACCTTTCCCAGCTCGTTAAACAGTGGCCGCGTGAAGGCGCTGGATTCCTTCACAGCCTCGTTGATGGCATTGATTCCTGTGCTCATGTTTTCAAAATAATTTCCCGATGGACAAATATTTTTGAATGTCGTTCAACCAAAAACTCCGGCAGGGCGAGCCGTTTCCTGCTCGCCGCGCGCGATTGCCAAGACGACGGCGCGCACGGAGTGACGTACCTTGCCTCATCACGCACCCGGCAAAATTTCAACCTGTTTCGTTTGCACCCAGCCAATCTTCCCGGCACCGTCGGTGACCTGAATCCAATCGCTGCGGCGGTCCAGCACGGTCAGTTCCGCGCCGTCGTGCGCCGTGAATGCGTTTTGCGCCTCGTCAAACGGCCCACTGCGCGCCGTTGCTTCCGGCGCAATAACCACCGCGGTTTGTTTGGAAAAATGCTCCGCCGCCTGCAAGCCCAGCGCTGCCACGGATAATACCGTCAACGTGGCAAAAACAAAGGTTGCGTTCTTGAGCTTCGCGCCGAGAGCCGGGCGGATTTGCCGAGCCACGAGCAAAAGGAACGTCAACCAAAATGCGGTCGCGGCGAGCAGCGTCCACTCGTTGAGCGTCAACTGGCCAAGCCAGTATTGCCAGCGACTTTCGTGCCGCGTCGCGCCCTGGATCTGCTCGCGGACAAACGCAAGATTCGCGCGCACTTCCGCGTCGCGCGGCGAGAGCAACGCCGCCCGCTGATACGCGGCAATGGCCCGACCGAGATGGCCGGATTTGAATTCCGCGTTACCGCAGTTGAACAGCAGTGCGGACGATTGCGCGCCGGTTTTTAAAATGTTTTCGTAAAGGCCGGCAGCATCGGCAAACTTTCCTTCGGCATAAAGTTTGTTTGCCGCTGAAAAATTTGAGGCGACGTCCGCGGCAAAAAGGTTTCCAACAAAACTGAATGTCGCAAACAAAACCAAAATCCATTTGAAGCTGCGGAGCAGCGAACGAAAATAGCCCACGGCGAAACCGTGGGTTTCAGGACGGAGACAGGCCAAGCCCCGGAAGGAGCGACAGAAAAGCGGCGGATGAATGTTTCTTTCGCCCCTGCTGGGGCTTGAAATTCCTCCCCCCACGACCCACGACTGACGCGGTGGGCTATTATCTTTCGCGCCTCCGGCGCTAAACAAGGGAATCCACTTTTTCATGCTTTCAAATTCATGAGTTCGCCGATGACTTTTTCAAACTGCCCCACGACCGAATTCAATTCAGCACGGTCGCGTATCGGCGCGTAACGCGCCTGGTTGCACAACTGGAACAGTTCGCGCAGACCGTGAAGCGTCTCCTCGGACACCCCGCGCGAGACCACGCGTTCATCCACGACGGCTTCCGTAATGGACGACGCCGGACAATCCAGCCGCTCGCCGAGTTGCTCCTGCAGCAGGCGGAACAGCGTGGCGAAAAATTCGTCGGAATTGTTTTCCGCAGCCAGCCGGCGCAAATCCTCCAGCCCGTCGCGTACCAGTCGCGCGACCTGCCGTTGACGTCGTAAACGCGGATTGTTTGCCAGGCTGTCCGCGCGTTTGCGCCAGACGAACGCCGCGAGCAATGCCACTACCGGCGCCCCCTGCAAGGCGAGAAACGCCGGCCGGGTCACCAGCGGAGGGGCGGCAGGCACAAGCGTCCCGAATTCTTCTTTGATGGGCAAAATGTCCTGCGGTGAAGACGGATTCTCCGCGCCGCCGTTTTTGGTGGCGGCAACAGTGGGTGCGGGAGCCAGTCCGGCGGCATGCACGGCGAGCTGCACGGCAGGTTGTGCGAGCGTGTGGTAATTTCCGTCATCCGGATCGAAAAATGCAAATGAAAACTGCGGCAGTTGATGGACGTCCGTATTTTGCGGTGTGACGATTTCTTCAAATGTTTTGCTGCCTTCCAGGCCAAGTTGGTCGCTGGTTTCCACTTTCGACGTAGGCGGATAAACCTTGAAATCGTGCCAACCCGGCTGGTCGGGCAGCGTGAGTGAATCCAGCGCCCCGCGGCCGGAAATCTGGATGCGCACGGTAATGGGATCACCCACGGCCACGTTCGTCGGTCCGGCGGCGACGGTCATTGCGTAATGGCCTACCGCCCCGATGAAATCCGCTGGTTTGTTTTCCGCCGGCAGTGACAGCGATTGGACTTCGATTTGGTCCGTAGCGAGCGAGACCTGTTTTGGCTCGCCGCTGTCGAAAAAGGGCGAACGGAATCCGAACTGTTGAAAGAATGGATCCTGTGGCTGGCTGGATGGCAACACCACCGTCAATCCGGCAGTGAACGGGCCGAGATCCAAGCTGCCGGTTTTCAAAACGGTCAGGGCCATGAAAAGCGGTATGACGGTGTAACTGCGGTTGCCAATCTGGGTGCGATATCTCCCGCTTTGCGCGGTCTTGCCGATGACGAATCCATCGGCGCGGGTGGCGGTAAACTTGAAATCGCCGAAGTTCTGGACATCATCGCGCAGAAAAATCTGGACTTGGGCAACGACGGTTTCGCCGATATAAACCCGCTGCTTCGGCACAACTAGTTTCATGAACGCGACCTCCGAGCCGGAATTGACCGCAGCGGCGGATGGCATGTTCGCTTTCAACACGGTCAATTTCAGCGACTGGCTGGTCAACCGTTGACCTGCCACGTCAGCCGTCATCGCTGGAATGATGAACTCGCCCACCCTTTGCGGCGTGACGGAAAAGGTGACGGTGACCGTCGAACTCATCTGGTTGTTGATGAGGCTGAAATTCTGGGAGTTGCCAACATTGACGATTTGCAAACCGGGAACGACTGGTGCCGGCACATTTCTCGGCTGGCTGCCTTCAAAGGTGAGTGACAGTGTAGCCTGTTCGCCCAGCGCAATTGTGTCACGGTCGAGTGACACGGAAAAACTGGCTGCTTGCGCCATGTCCATGCCGAAACCCAGGACGCCCAGACACAAAAATACCGCGAAACAAAATGAATTCATCCTGCAGCGGCGCAACCGGAGAAAACATTTTGCCCACAACGAATTCCGGCAGGCCGCAAGGGCAATAACCCGCAGCCCGCTTGTGATTTCGGTTTGTTTTCGGCCATTATCCATCCACTCAATAAAAAGACATCGTTCACGCAAAAATGTTCACGCTTTCAGTGTGGCAACTCCGGCGGATATTTCCAGTCAGGATCAGCGTGTTCGACAATGTGCCGGAAACACGAAAAATGAATCAGACCATGACGTTTAAGTTACTTCGAGCTTGCCGTGGCGCAACTCGGAGCGTTTTTAATCAACACGTGTTGCCGAGGCCCGCCCTTCTCCCGCTTTGCGGGCTACGGCGCTGCAGCCTTCGCGCTCGGCTACGCTCCGAGCGAAGACTGTCAGAGCCGTTTCCTTGCAAAAGCGCGGCCGGATGACGATTTCAAATAGCGTTCAAATTCAATGGCTCGTTCGTGCTCCGTAAAGGCAATTGCGGTTTTGATTCGCCAAGGACGAAATTTCGCCGTGTATGGAACTTCGCCAGCATTATGCTTCTTCAAACGTGTCTGCAAATCTTCAGTAGATCCAACATAAAAACCTCCGTCGTTGGTTTCGCTTTGAAGAATGTAAACGTAAATAAACTTCATTTTGCCGGCTTGCCGAGTCGTAGCTCGGAGCGTATGCTGCCTGGCTGGTGTCGGCCCGCCTTCGCACTTCGTGCTACGGCGCGGCAGCCTTCGCTCTCCGCTACGCTCCGAGCGAAGACTGGTGGCTGGGGGCGGAATCGAACCGCCGACACAAGGATTTTCAGTCCTCTGCTCTACCGACTGAGCTACCCAGCCAGCCGCAATTGAACATTCAAGCATCGTCCGGCAAAATGGCAAGGCGTAAAGTTTCACCCATGGGAACCGACTGCTGCTCAACACATTCCCGTATCTTTCAAAATGGCCTTGCACCGGGACAATTAATCTCTATAATGTGAGTGTTCAGCTCGCAAAGCCTCCTTGCTGAATCAGAAGCATATATGGCTTTCTGCAAAGTCATAGGCATGAGACAAGAGCGAAAGACAAAGTCGTTGACAAGCCGGAACGAAAACAAGCTGTCTTCACCTCGGCTTCTCTTGGGGAAAAGGTTTGTATCCAGCCGGGCAAAATCGTTGCCGGGTTCTTGTCCGGCAAATTACAAACTGGAGTGTCCTTTAGGCGCAGCAATGTTCTCCGAACATGCATGGAATGCAATTGCCCGCAGTTTAAAGTTTTCAAAGCGGGAACTGCAGATTGTCCGCGAGGTGTTCAACGACCGCACCGAATTCAACATCGCCGACGGCCTCGGCGTTTCGCCGCACACCATCCACACTCACTGCCAGCGCCTGTATCACAAGCTGGCGGTGACCGACCGGGTGAGACTGATCCTGCGCGTCGCCGACGAATTTCTTGCGCTGACACTCGCACCCGGCAGCACTTTGCCCCCCATCTGCACGAACCGGGCCGCCGGCCGCTGTCCCCTGCGCCGGGCGTGAACCTAAGGTTCGATGTTGGACGTTGGATGTTCGATGTTCCCGACTTCGCTTTGCTTCAGCGCGGCAAGCAAGGTTCAAAATTCAGGATTTGGTGTTATCTCCTTGCGCATCCCATTTCACGTTCAAAGTTTAACTTTGAATGTTGCTTTTCTCACGTCGTCCTCGTCCTTGCTTGCCCGCCGACCCAAGCTGCGCCGGAGGCTTCACCGCGCAAGAGCCAGGTAAAGGCGGGTCCCTGGATTTCCCGCCCCTATTCGATGTTTGGCGTCCAGCGTTCGGCGTTCGATGTTTCCGCCCACTCCGATGCCGTTCCGAAGCCTTCCGTCCTCAATATTAAGATATTGGGGATTAATTACTTGCTCCCTTAAGATTGTCCGGATTGTTAAAAATTACGTGCCATCTCCCATTCTCTACCCTCCATCTTCGCCCGCTCCCGCCCTGTCCCCTGAACAGCCGACTGTTCAAGTAATCGCCCAGAGAGTAATCTTATTCAAAATTTTTGGTAAAAACAAAAAATCAGTTATGAAAAATTCACTCAAACAACTTACTGGCGCCCGCGTGGCATCAAAACCTCAATTGCCCATCCGCCGGTTTGCGGCAAGGGCTTTGGCCATCACGGCTGTTATCTCGACGAGCATATACGGAGCTTGGGCTGACACCCTCTGGACGGTTGATGAGACGACGATAGCGCAATTTGGAACTGTCGATCAAAGCCAGGTGCCGCCGGCGAACGGCGCCATGAGTTGCGTCCCGACGGCCACCATGAACTCGTTCTATTGGCTCCAGAACGCGTATCCGGCGATCTTTGGTAATGACGCGAATGGCTTTCCGGTGTTGCAGGGAGGGCAACCAAACTGGATGCTTGCCGCGGGGCTGCTGGCCACGAACTACATGAACACCGATAAAAACAATGGAACGACCATTGCAAACTGGATCGGCGGCAAGGTGAGTTACCTCAACGTGTACTCGCCTGTGACAATAACCTTCGCGGGGATGGATTCACTCTCAGCGGCGGCGAATCGTCTGCCGTGGGACACGAACGCGAACCCAACGGTGAATTTCCTCTACCAGGAGTTGAAGGCGGGTGAAGACGTGGAACTGGGCATCTACCCGGAAGACAATATCGGGCATGCGCTGACTCTGACGGGTCTCACATGGGATGATTGGAACAGCAACGGAACATTCGATAACCATGACACGTTGACGCTCAACACCATCGACCCGGCTAACCCACTAGTGACCACATTTTTGTCGCTCAACCCGGGCAACCCCATGACGATCTCGGGTGGGCCTTACAATAACTATGTCCTGGAGGTCGCCCTGGCAGAAAGTGTTCCTGAGCCGACGACAGCCAGCTTGCTACTGCTGGGTGCTGGCGCGCTGCTCGGCGGTCTGCGATTACGCCGCCGATCATCGTAAATCATCATTATTCGTTCCTGACTCGCTCGGTATCAACCGACGACTAAGCCGAACCGGAAAACTGGTTCGGCTTTTAATTAAGTCTCAGAGTGTGTTTGCCCCCAAGCGCCGCACGACAAGCGCCTTTTCAAACACGCTCTCAGACGATCTGCGGGAAAACTTTTTCCGGTTCCATGCCCAAATCCTTGATGGCCTTTTCGACGAGTTGCCGGTCAACCTGCTCTTTTTCCGCCAGCGCGTAGAGCGTGGCGATGACGGTGGATTCCGCGTCTATTTCAAAAAAACGCCGGAGCCGCACCCGCGTGTCGCTGCGGCCAAAGCCGTCCGTGCCCAGCGTCATCAAACCACCCGGCACCCACGGTGCAATCTGGTCGGGCACCAGCCGCATGTAATCCGATACCGCCACAAAGGTCCCCTGCTCTTTCGCCAGCACTGTCTCGACGTAGGATTTCTTCGGCGTGGCAGTCGGGTGCAGCATGTTCCAACGTTTGCAGCGCAAAGCGTCCGTGCGGAGCAGTTTGTAGCTCGTCGCGCTCCAGACATCGGCGGAAATGCCGTAGCATTCGGCTAGAATTTCCTGCGCCTTGAGCGCCGAGTTGATCATCGGACCGCTGCCGAAAATGTGCGCTTTGTTTTTTTTGCCGGCCGGGCCGGGTTTGAATTTATACAAGCCCTTCAAGATGCCGTCTTCGACGCCCGTCGGCATCGGCGGCATGGCATAGTTTTCGTTGTAGAGCGCGAGATAATAGAAAATCTCCTCGCCTTCGGCGAACATCCGGCGCAAACCGTCGGCGACAATCACCGCCAGTTCGTAGGCGAACGCCGGATCGTAAGCCAGCAAAGTCGGGATGGTACTCGCATGCAACAGACTGTGGCCGTCCTGATGTTGCAGCCCTTCACCGTTGAGCGTGGTGCGCCCGGCCGTCGCACCGAGCAAAAAGCCTTTCGCGCGGATGTCGCCCGCCAGCCAGAACAAATCGCCGACACGCTGCGGGCCGAACATCGAATAGTAAATGTAGAAAGGAATCATCGGCATTCCGTGGGTTGCGTAACTTGTGCCCGCCGCGATAAACGACGCCATCGAACCAGCCTCGGTGATGCCTTCCTCAAGAATTTGCCCGTCCTTTTTTTCGTTGTAGTAAAGTAACGATTGGCTGTCCACCGGTTCGTAAAGCTGTCCCTTGGACGAGTAGATGCCTATGTCCTTGAACAAAGCATCCAGCCCGAATGTGCGCGCTTCATCGGGAATAATCGGGACGATTTGCCGGCCAACCGCCTTGTGCCGCAACAGCATACTCAACAGACGAACGAAAGCCATTGTCGTCGAGACTTCCGTGGTCGCGCCTTTGAAAAACTCGGCAAAATAATCGGGCTTCGGCACGTCCAGCGGCGGCGCGGTCACTTTGCGTTCCGGCAAAAACCCACCGAGTGCTTTGCGGTGTTCCAGAAGGTACTTCGTCTCCTGGCTGTCCACCGGCGGACGGTAAAACGGCGTTTCCGCAATGACTTCGTCACTGATCGGAACGTTGAATCTTGCCCGGAACTCGCGCAGTTCCTTCTCGTTCAGCTTTTTCTGCTGGTGCGTGATGTTGCGGCCTTCACCGGCTTCACCGAGGCCGTAACCTTTCACGGTTTTTGCAAGGATCACCGTTGGCCGGCCTTGGTGCTCGACCGCAGCTTTGTAGGCGGCATAAACCTTGCGCGTGTCGTGGCCGCCGCGCAGCAGTTTGTGAATCTGTTCGTCGGTGAGATGATTCACCAGTTCGAGGAGCTCGGGATATTTGCCAAAAAAATGCCGGCGCGTGTAGCTGCCCGGCTCGACGGAATACTTCTGGTAATCGCCATCCACCGCCTCTTCCATGCGCTTGATCAACTGGCCGCTTTTGTCGCGCGCGAGCAAATCGTCCCAATCACTGCCCCAGATGACCTTGATGACATTCCACCCCGCGCCGGAAAATACGGCCTCCAGTTCCTGAATGATTTTTCCGTTGCCGCGCACCGGGCCATCGAGCCGTTGCAAATTGCAATTGATGACCCAAATCAGATTGTCGAGATTCTCACGGGCGCCGAGGGTGACGGCACCAAGGGTTTCCGGTTCATCGCATTCGCCGTCACCGAGAAACGCCCATACCTTTGGTTCGTCCTTCCATTTCACCAGGCTGCGCGCTTGCAGGTAACGGTCGAAGCGCGCCTGATACAACGACAGGATCGGTCCCAGCCCCATCGAGACCGTCGGGAACTGCCAGAACTCCGGCATCAGATACGGATGCGGATAGGACGATAGCCCGCCGCCCTCGGCAAGTTCCTGTCGGAAATTCTGCAAGTGCCGTTCGTTCAGACGGCCTTCGAGAAACGCGCGCGCATACATGCCCGGTGCGGCATGGCCCTGAAAATAGACAATGTCGCCGGGGAAATTATCCGTGCGTCCGCGGAAGAAGTGATTGAATCCAACCTCGTAAAGCGTGGCCGCCGAGGCGTAGGTGGAGATGTGGCCGCCGACGTTGGTGCTGGAGTTGGCTTTGACGACCATCGCCATGGCATTCCAGCGAATGTAGCTCTTGATCCGTCGTTCCATCTGCCAGTCGCCGGGGAACGGCGCCTGTTGCTCGGGCGGAATTGTGTTGAGGTAAGGCGTGTTCAGGCGGCGAAAACTGTCTGGCGAGCCGGCGCGAAGCTTTTCGGCGAGCTTTATTAACAATCGCGCCGTCCGTTCCGGTCCCTGGTTTTCCAAGGCCAGATCAAAGACCGATTGCAGCGACTCCGCCCATTTGTCGCCCGAACCATGATTCTCTTTTTTCTCCATATTTACTGTTTTGTCCGCTATCGTCCAACCGCGAGCGCCAAATATAGCACAAGGCAACGCCATTAAAACGCGAGTTGCACGATTAGAAAAAAAATGAAACCGTCGCGCCAGCGAAATTGTTTGATGTTCCAACCCCCCTCTCTGCGGTCGGTTGCGGCGTCTCGCTTCTCTTTAACACCCGGCTTCAGCCGGGTGACCACCAAACGAAACCGGAGAAACCGTTTTAGCAGTTTTATGCATCCAAGCAAACCGTTGAAACGGTTTGAGGATGCTTTCCCCGTGATTAACCGGGCTGGAGCCTGGTGCTAATAAGAGCAGGCAGATCGCATCACGAACCAATGAGATAATGTGAATGAAACTCCTCGACCTGACGTTTCCCTCGCCCGCCGAAAATCTCGCGTGCGACGAAGCATTGCTCAACTGGTGTGAAACCGGTCGCGGTGAGGAAGTTCTCCGCTTTTGGGAATCGCCCGAATACTTCATCGTCGTGGGTTACGGGAACAAACTTTGCACCGAAACCAACATGGCGGCCTGCAAAACCAAGGGAATTCCCATTTACCGGCGTTGTTCCGGCGGTGGCACCGTGCTGCAAGGTCCCGGCTGCCTCAACTACACCCTCGTCCTGAAAATCACGGCAGACGGACCGCTGCGCACCATCGCCTCGGCAAACCGGTTCATCATGGAGCGCAACCGCGAGACAATTGAAAGGCTCCTCCCAAAATCCGAAACTCGAGCCCCAGTTGCCGTACGCGGCCATACCGACCTTTGCCTGGGCGATTTAAAATTCTCTGGCAACTCCCAACGTCGGCGAAAGCACTTTCTGCTCTTCCACGGAACGTTTTTGTTAAACCTCAACCTCGTGCTGGTCGGTGAGCTTTTGCCCATGCCATCAAAGCAGCCCGATTACCGGGAACACCGCAGACATGCTGATTTCCTGATAAACCTCGGTATCCCCGCAAGCGCAGTGAAAAACGCCGTGCGAGCCGCATGGAAATCCGAGATGCCATTGGGAATCGTTCCCCGCAACCAAGTCGCTTGTCTGGCACATGAAAAATACAACACAGAAAAGTGGAATCAGAAATTCTGACTTCAGCTCCACAAGCATTGCCATGTAAATATTCGCGCAAAACTGCCGGATTACCAGTTAGTTAGACGATTTATCTGCCGTAATACAATTGTTCAGGGGTTTGCCGTTCTCGCCAGACGCTTTTCAAACTGATTTTACGCATTCACTACAAATTCAAGTACTTGGCTGGGCCAAATATCTCTTGGATCTGGTTTAATGTCCAAGCAGCGAGACTTTAAGAGCAACCAACGAGTATCCAGATACCGGACAGGCTTTGGCACAAAAGTCGCTAGACGAGACACAATTGAACCGAAATGAAAGGTTTAGTTATGAAAAATATGTTTTTTGCGCCAATAAATAGACACGGGTGTCCAGCAAGTGGACAGACAGCGGAGTTTTCTCCAAGGCTTCAGGAAATTTGTAATCGCACTCCAAAAGGGGTTGGTTCAGCGTGGAACTGGCGGCTTGAACATCAAAAAATTGTTTTAGCCACGTTTCCTCTCAAATCATGGCTTGATCCTCTGCCACGAAAAATCACCCGGGCAATGTTGATTTTGCTGGCGGCAGGTAGTTTAGTTATGTCTGTACGCGCGCAGGACGACGTTTATGCCGTTGAGTTCAACCAGGCGAACAATCGTTTCGGCATCCTTGACCTTTTAACCGGCAACTTCACCCAAGTTTCTACTTTGGGCGGGACGATTTACAACGACATCGCCTTTGACCCTCAGGATGGAACCTTGTATGGCATCCAAAACAATTGTGCTAATTTGGTAGAATTCGACAAGACGACCGGTAATGTCACTGTAATAGCACCGTTCAACGTGCCGGGCATTGAGTCCATCGCTTTTCAACCCGACACGGGTGTGTTGTACGGCTGTTCGCAAAACGGCCTTTACACGATTGATACATCAACCGGGGAAGCAACTTTCGTCGGGAGTTTTGGCACCCCTTACAACTTTAACACCGCACAGAACATCCGTTTTAACAACGATGGCAAACTCTATTTGAGCAATACAAGCGATAATACGGACATTTATCAGGTGGACCCCCTGACCGGCAATGCGACATTTGTCGGGGAAGCTACCGGCTACGCGGACCTGATTCTTATGAACGCAGGCCAGTACATGTACGGGGTGAGCATTCCGGCGATAAACGGAGGCACCGCGCAACCCGAATTGCTATCCTTTGACATCAGCAGCTTTGTCAATGGCGGAACCAACGCCGATGGAAGCATTCACCAGATTACCACCACATTGGTGGGCGGTGGCCCGGCCTTCCCGGTTAACTTTGATTTCTCGGGCGCTGTTCCCGCTGTGATCCCTCCGCCTTGGGCGCCCACGCTTACAATCGTCAAACAGGGAGACGGAAGTGTACAAGTAACTGCATCCGGTGGACGTGCCAATCAAACGTATGTGTTTCAGTTTTCAACCGACATAGTCAACTGGACAGACATTTCCACAAATACAGCGGATTCAACCGGGGCAGCCACAATTATTGATGTCGTTGCGAAAGATTCTCCGCTCCGTTTTTATCGGACTGCATCGCCCAATAATAATTAACTGGTGATAGTCAACAAGAAATCCCATCGATTATGAACTTTGAATCGGTGGCACGACGGAGGTTGTTCAACTCGTGCGCGAATGCGATCTTGCTGGCTGCCTGCAGTTTTGCCATGCCGGCACCGGCCCAGAGCAACATCGTCTATGCCGTTGAATACAACCAGGCAACCAACCGTTTCGGCACCATCAATTTGTTGAACGGCAACTTCACCCGGATTTCCTCCATCGGCGGGGCGCTGATTAACGACATCGCTTTCTGTCCCACAAACGGGATTTTGTATGGGATATCAAACACTACAGCCCTGGTAACGTTCAATAAAACAAACGGAACAATGACCAGGATTGCATCCCTAAGCGTGAGCGGCATTCAATCTTTGGCCTTCCGTCCAAGTGACAGTGTGTTGTTCGGTGCCACGCATAACAATTTGTACAAGATTAACATCGCCAACGGGACCGCCACTTCAGTCGGTTCTTTTGGCAATGCCCACAACCTTGGCAGCACCGGACAGAACATCCGTTTTGCGCAGGATGGCAATCTTTACGTGAGCAATACGAGCACGAACACCGACATTTACCGGCTCAATACCTCGACCGGCACGGCGACCTGGATGGGAGAAGCCATCGGTTATCCTTATCTGATCCTTGAGAACGGAGGGACAAACACGATGTACGGGGTTTATATTAATTTGGGCTCTTCAACCAACCCGTTTCCCGTGCTGACGACTTTCGATCTCAGCAGTTTCGTTGTTGGCGGGACCAACGCCAATGGCAGCACTCACCAGATCACGATTAATCTGGTGGGCGCCGGCACCAACTTTCCGGCCAATTTTAATTTCACGGGCAATAATTCTCAAGCGGTCACCAATCTCACCATCCCGGTTAGCGCGGTTGGCCCGGTGAGCCAAACCGTTTGTCCGGGTGATAGCGCGACCTTTAGTACGGTGGCTTCGGGGACCGGACCTTACAGCTATGCGTGGTTGAAAAACAATGTGGCGATCAGCGGCCAGACCAACAGCAGTTTGACTTTGTACAATGTGAGCGCCAGTGACGCGGCTACCTACAGTGTCATTGTCGGCGGGGCCATGGGGAGAATAACCAACAGCGCGACGTTGACGGTCAACACGCCGGTAACAGCAACGCCACTGAATAATGTGGTCGTTTGTCCCGGTAACAATGCCGTGTTCAGCACGGTGGCTTCAGGCACCGGACCGTTCAGTTATGTGTGGTTGAAGAACGGAAACGTCATTTCCGCCCAGACCGGCAACAGTTTAACCTTGAACAACGTGAGTACTGGCGACACGGCTACCTACAGCGTGATTTTGAGCGGCGCCTGCGGCAGCCTGACCAACAGCGCCACCCTGACGGTGAATGTGCCGGTGACAGTGACTGTGCCGCCGGTCAGCCAGACGACGGTGGTGGGCAGCAACGTAACTTTCAGCGTGACGGCGACCGGAACGGGTTTGAACTATCAATGGCTGTTTGGCGGTTCGGTGATTGGAACCGCGAGCAGTCTGACGTTGAACAACGTGACGACCGGTCAGGCCGGCGTTTACACCGTGATTGTCAGTGGGGTTTGCGGCAACGTGACCAACAGCGCCACCTTGACGGTGAATGTGCCGGTGACAGTGACCGTGCCGCCGGTGAACCAGACGACGGTGGTGGGCAGCAACGTGACCTTCAGCGTGACGGCGACCGGAACGGGTTTAAGCTATCAATGGCTGTTTGGCGGTTCGGTGATTGGGACCGCGAGCAGTCTGACGTTGAACAACGTGACGACCGGTCAGGCCGGCGTTTACACCGTGATTGTCAGTGGGGTCTGCGGCAGCGTGACCAACAGTGCGACTTTGACGGTGAACGTGCCGGTAACAGTGACGGTGCCACCGGTCAGCCAAACGACGGTGGTGGGCAGCAACGTGACCTTCAGCGTGACGGCGACCGGAACGGGTTTAAACTATCAATGGCTGTTTGGCGGTTCGGTGATTGGAACCGCGAGCAGTCTGACGTTGAACAACGTGACCACCGGCCAAGCCGGCGTTTACACCGTGATTGTCAGTGGGGTCTGCGGCAGCGTGACCAACAGTGCGACTTTGACGGTGAATGTGCCGGTGAGCGTGACCGTGCCGCCGGTGAACCAGACGACGGTAGTGGGCAGCAACGTAACCTTCAGCGTGACGGCCACCGGAACCGGCTTGAGTTATCAGTGGTTGTTTGGCAGTTCGGTGATTGGGACCGCGAGCAGTCTGACGTTGAACAACGTGACGACCGGCCAAGCCGGCGTTTACACCGTGATTGTGAGCGGTGCCGCCGGCAATCCGGTCACCAACAGCGCCACCTTGACAGTGAACGTGCCGGTGACGGTGACAGCTCTGACCAATCTGGTGTGTTGTCAGGGTGACAATGCGGCCTTCAGCACGGTGGCTTCAGGGACCGGTCCGTTCAATTATGTTTGGTTGAAAAACGGCGTGGCCATCAATGGCCAGACCAGCAGCAGTCTGACGTTGAATAACGTAAGCACCAATGACGCGGCGACCTACAGCGTGATTGTCAGCGGGGCGTGCGGCAACGTGACCAACAGCGCCACTTTGACGGTGAATCTTCCGGTGGCGCCCACACTTTCAATCGTTTACCAAGGAGATGGGAGTGGAACAGCATCCGCGTCGTATGGCGTTTCCGGCCAGGGAGATAGTGGTGTAAAAATATCCGCGTCGGGTGGTGTTCCCGGTCAGAGGTATGTGCTTCAGTTTTCAACTGACCTGGTCAACTGGTCAAACGTCAGCACAAATACGGCCGATTCAAACGGGTTGGCCGCGTTTATAGACTCAGACGCAAAGAATTATCAGCAGTGTTTTTATCGTACCGTAACGCCTTAAATAGCAAAACAACCGTTAAACTGCGGCCGATCTGAATTTGGCCGGGGAGGAAGTCAAAGCCACGGCGCAAAAAAACACCCCCGCTGGAAAAAATCGCGGCTTTGGCGCGGGAGAAACCCCGCCAGCGGGGGGACTTTAAATTTTAATATGGCAGGGCGGCGGTGACCGCGCCGCCCCACCTTTTAAAATCACAATCGCTTCGCCAGTTCCGCCTGGCTCCTGGCAAACACTTCCTTGTGCAGCGAATGGCCGTGCGCGTCAATTGTCACCACCGCCGGGAAATCTTCCACTTCGAATTCCCAGATGGCCTCCGGCGCGCCAAATTTTTCCATCAGGTAAACGTTGCGCACCCTTTTAATGCACTCGGCCAGCACCTGCGCCGCGCCGCCGACCGCGTGCAGATACACGCACCCGTAATCGCGGCAAGCCGCCAGCGTCTTGTCGCCCATGCCGCCCTTGCCGATGACGCCGCGGATGCCGAAGTCCTTGATGATTTGCGCCTGATACGGCTCTTCGCGGATGGAAGTGGTCGGACCGGCGGCGGTGGCCTTCCAAGAGCCGTCGTCCTGCTTCATCACCACCGGGCCACAGTGATACAGGATGCCGTCACGCAGGTGCACGCCTTCCGGCAATTGTCCGCCCTCGTGCAGGTACTTGTGGACGGCATCGCGTCCGGTAAATACGACGCCGGAAATCAGCACTTCGTCACTGACTTTCAGCGCGCGGATTTTTTCTTCGGTGAATGGAGCTTTGAGACTACTCATTTGCTATCTCCTCAATACAGCCATTTTTGGATCTTTTCCTCCGCATCCAGTGTGACGCCCTGACGGCGATACGCCCAGCACATGTAGCTGATGCTGACGAAATACGACGCGGGCAGGCGGTTCGCCGCGCAAATTTTCACGCCCAGCAACGTCGTCTTGCCGCCAAATCCCATCGGGCCGATGCCGAGTTCGTTCGCCGTCTTCAAAATGTCCTGCTCCAGCTTGTCCAGTTCCGGATTTGGATTACGGTCGGGAATCTGCCGCAGAAATTGTGTCTTGCTCAGCTCGTAACCCGTGGCACGGTCGCCGCCAATGCACACGCCCAGGATCCCCGGTCCACAGCCTTTGCCCTGCGCCTGCAACACCGCGTCGAGGATCGCCTTGCGGCAGCCGTCGAGGTCGCGGTTCGCATTGAGCTTCTCGCTGGGCAGCGAGTATTGCGCGCCGACGTTTTCGCAGCCGCCGCCCTTGAGCACCAACCGCACGCTGACTTCCGGCGAGCGATGCTGATGAAAATGAAACGCGGGCGCTCCCGGCCCGACATTAGTGCCGTCGTTTTTCCCGGTGAGCGAATCCACGGAGTTTTGCCGGAGAAAACCTTTCTTGGTCGCCAGCTGCACGGCTTCCTTGGCCGTTTCTTCAAACGCAATCTGGTCGTAACCGACCGGGCAATCCACATAAAACAAAATACTGCCGGTGTCCTGGCAGATGGGCTGCGATTTCTGTTTGGCAAGTTCAACGTTGCGCTCGATGATTTTGAGAGTGGATTCCGCAAGTGTGCCTTTCTTCTCCTGCTCCAGCGAATCGAGGATTGCCTTTTGCACGTCGTCGGGAATTTCCGCCGAGGTGCGCCGGATTAATTCAAGCAGTGAATTTTGCAGTTCGCTCATAAACTGCACCAACGTAGAGTCTTCACCCACCAGCGTCAATCGCGGGGGAATTAAAGTGGCACAGGCCTCTGGCCTGTGTTGCTGTCTTTGCAGGCGGGACGCCTGCGCTACATTTAATCCAGTATCTCCAGCCGGCACGTTGCCTTAATTATTTTGCGGGCGACGTGCTTTGTGATGCACCGCCATCACTCCCGCCAGCAATCCGATTGCCCAAAGCGACAACTGCGGTTCCGGGACCGATGTGATTGAAAAAGTAATCCCACCGACATAATCGTTAATACCGTCTGCTCCGGTGGAAAAACCCCCGACCAGGTCCAGGTTATACACGGACGGCGTTGCCCAGTAGAAGTCGGTCAATGAAATCAATTCATTGCCAGATACGAAACTGAGAGTGCCTGCACTTGGGAATGGGTTCGCTTCAATAGGGTCGGCTGCCGCCGTGTACGGGGCGCCGTCCGCAACAAAATTGTGTGGCCCCGGTGCCGACAGCATCGGGCCATAAGCCGAAATGGATGGCGTAACGGACCCGTTGAAAAACAGGTTGATTCCGAACAGGCTGGAATCGGCTCCCGGATCGCCAAGGAGTGTGAAAGTGCTTACGCCAAGTGGGAGCGAAATATTTGGTTGTGCGTTAGCAGAGGTAGGTCCATTCAAGAACGGGCCGCCTGGAGCCCCACTTTGAATCCAAATGTCAAAGTTCTCCTGGTATCGCGTTTCCCAAATGTCTGGCGGGACCCAGTTGCCGGCAGCATCTGCGCTAAAGATGGTGATGTCGGTCAATTGAATTTGCCCTGAAGCGCTGGTAAGTGGCAGAGCCAATGCGGTGATTAGCAGAAACGTTCGGCTGGATTGAGCAGTCATACTGGTTCCTTTTGTTAACTCTGGTTAGTGGTGCCTCGAGATGTTAAATTTACTTCATGAGCCTAACCTGCCTATAATGAATCAGTTCAAGCTCTTGACCGGCTCATTATATTAAGCAATTTGATAATGTCAAGCTGAAACCGGCGCATAAAGTGTTGTGCAGAAGCCTTGGGAAATTGAAAACTGTGACTCCTCTATCACTCCCGCTTTCGGCGTTGTGGTTTTGATCGCCAAGTTCAGGGGGATGGGAGCAATTCGGACATAATCGCTGGAAGCTACGATTTGTTCTGCGAGGCGTCAATCAAGTCAATCCGACGTTGATGTCTTCCGCCCTCAAACGGCGTGTCCAGCCACACGCGGACAATTTTAAACGCAGTGCCGAGACTGACCATTCGCTCTCCGATGGAAATGACATTGGCGTTGTTGTGCTGCCGTCCAAGCCGCGCGGACTTGACGTTCCAGCACAGCGCGCAACGGATGCCTTTTACCCGATTGGCCGTTATCGCTTCGCCGTTGCCGGAGCCGCCCAGCACAAGACCGCGTTCAAATTCGCCGCGCGCGACGGCCTTCGCCACGGGCCGAATGAACCGCGGATAATCCACCGCTTCTGCCGAATGCGTGCCGAAATCCGTTACGTCGTGCCCCAGGTTTTGGAGCAGTTCCTTGACTTTTTCCTTGTATCGGAATCCGGCGTGATCCGACCCGATGGCAATTTTCACTGCAGTTAATGGTTGAATTTTGATGGTTGATAGTCCAAAAAGCCATAGCGCATACCGCCTGAACCATGACCTGTCAACCGCCAACTATCAACTGAAGATGCGCGCAATGATTCTCATAGCGCCGCGGCAATCCCGGCTGGTCGGGACTGACATTCCCGTGCCCAAGCCCAACGCAACGCAGGTTTTGGTGAAAGTTGCCGCGTGCGCCGTCTGCCGGACGGATTTGCATGTCGTGGATGGTGAATTGCCGAATCCCAAACTGCCACTCGTGCCCGGACATGAAATCGTCGGCACGATTGTGGAGAAAGGCGAACGCGTCGAACGCTTCAAGATCGGCGACCGCGTGGGCATTCCGTGGCTGGGCTGGACGTGCGGCGAGTGCGAATTTTGCCGCAACGGGCGTGAGAACCTTTGTGACCGCGCCCGTTTCACCGGCTACACGCTCGACGGGGGCTACGCGGAATTCGCCGTCGCCGACGAACGGTTTTGTTTTCCCATTCCACCCTCGTACTCCGACGCCGAAGCCGCTCCCCTGCTCTGCGCCGGGTTGATCGGCTACCGTTCACTCGCCAAAACCGGGAATGCAAAGCGGCTCGGCATTTACGGCTTCGGCGCGGCGGCGCACATTGTCGCGCAGGTTGCCAAATTTCAAGGACGCGAAATCTTTGCCTTCACCCGGCGCGGCGATTCGGCGGCACAGCAATTCGCCAAATCGCTGGGGGCGGTTTGGGCCGGCGATTCCGAGACCGCGCCGCCAACGCTACTGGACGCAGCCATCATTTTTGCGCCGGTTGGCAATCTTGTTCCGCTGGCGTTAAAGGCGGTGGCCAAGGGTGGCACGGTCGTTTGCGGCGGCATTCACATGAGCAATATCCCGTCGTTTCCGTATGATTTGCTCTGGCAGGAACGAACGCTTTGTTCCGTGGCCAACCTCACCCGACGCGACGGCGAAGAATTTTTCGCGCTGGCACCCAAGGCGTCGGTGCGGACGACGGTGCAGACGTTCCCGCTGGGCGAGGCCAACGAGGCGCTCGCACGTCTGCGAGCGGGCAAACTTCAAGGTGCCGCGGTGTTGGTGCCGTAAGTTATAGGGGCGGTCTATGACCGCCGCGCTTTACCTCTGACACCGCGACGTTCATGGAACGCCGCTCCAAGGAATCTGGTAGTGGGGCGGTTTGAATTGTAGCGTCGGCTGTCTCAGCCGACAGTGCGCTGAGGACAGCGCACGCTACGGCAAATTGACCTACTACCTGCAAACTGGCGCGTTTGTGAAAGGAGGATTATAAGAATACTTGTGAAATCCGGCATTCGTGTCGCCACGCCGCCGCCAAAACCGTTGATGGTTTTCGACGGTGATTGCAACTTTTGCAAGCTCTGGATCCGCCGCTGGCAGCAAATGACCGGCAACCGCGTGGATTACCTCCCCGCCCAGGACCCGTGCATCGCCGCGCAATTTCCCGAAATTCCCCGCGAGCAATTCGACACCGCCGTTCAGCTTATTGAACCTGACGGCGCGGTTTATGCCGGTGCGGAAGCGGTGTTTCGCACGCTAGCGCACACACCAAACCGTCAGTGGCTGTTGAGCGCTTACGAAAAGTCATCGGCTTTTGCCGACATCACCGAATGGGCTTATCGCCTGGTCGCCGAAAACCGCAAATATTTCTCCCTCCTGACCCGTTGGTTTTGGGGACGGCACGTCAAGTAAACGACACGCGGTGGCAGCGCGAATTGATCGGTGAATACTTGCTGCCCATCTCACTTCGTGAATAAGATGACACGCGCAACAGTGGTAACTCATTTTGGGTGGGGCGAGCGTCCCCGCGAGCCGGATTCAACACGCCAAAGCGAAGCGGCGGCGGCTCGCCAGTAGTCTCGTTCCACCGAAATTGTAAAAGCGTCACCGCCGCAAAACGAATGAACGAGACATCCGAACCCCGCGTGTTCAATTGGTTCACGCCGCTGCGTTTTGGGATTTTGCTCGCCCTGCTCGTCTTCGCCGCGTTCCCGCAGGTCCTGCTCGGCCTGCAGACGTTCGTCGTGCGCGACTACGGATTCTTCGCCTATCCCCTCGCCCACTTTCAGCAGGAATGTTTCCGGCGCGGCGAACTGCCGTTCTGGGACCCTTACAACAACTGCGGCGTGCCGTTTCTCGCCCAATGGAACACCATGCCGCTCTACCCGCCGTCGCTGGTTTATCTGCTGCTGCCGTTGACGTGGTCGCTGAGTTTTTTCTGCCTGTTACACCTGTGGTTCGCGGGTTTCGGGATGTTTTTCCTCGCCCGGCGGTGGACGGGCAGCGATTTTGCAGCGGCATTCGCCGGTGTGGCGTTCGCGTTCAACGGACTTACCCTCAATCTGCTCATGTGGCCGAGTCACATCGCCACGTTCAGTTGGATGCCGTGGGTCGTGCTCACGGTCGAATCGGCCTGGCGCGGCGGCGGACATAAAATCATCCTGGCCGCGCTGGTCGGCGCCATGCAAATGCTCGCCGGTGGACCGGAAATTATTTTACTCACCTGGCTTTTGCTGCTCGCGCTGTGGATGCAACAATTCGTTCGGGGCGAATTTCCGCGCGGCCCAATGTTCTGGCGATTCCCGCTGGTCGTGTTGTTGGTGATGGCGCTGGCCGCGGCGCAACTGCTGCCGTTCCTCGACCTCTCCGCCCATTCACAACGCAGCGTCGGCTACGCGGACACGCGCTGGTCCATGCCCGGCTGGGGCTGGATCAATTTCCTCGTGCCGATGGCGCATGGCAGCACGTGGACGGAAGGCGTCTTTTTCCAACATGGCCAATCGTGGACGTCATCCTATTACCTCGGCATCGGTGCGCTCTGGCTGGCATTGTTGGCATTTTGCGCAAAACCGGTGGGGCGAGACTCCGTCGAGCCTGAATCCACCAGCAGCTCGAGTGACTCTCGCCCCACCAAAGTATGGCTGCTCGGGGGAGCAGTGGTTCTCGCGCTGATTTTTGCCTTTGGCGAAAACACATTTGTCTATCCCGCCCTGCGAAAAATCATCCCGCAACTCAGCTTTGTGACTTACCCAATCAAATACGTCACGCTCGTGGCGTTCCTGGTGCCGTTACTGGCCGCATTCGGGCTGGCACGCCTGCAAAATTCGGAGTGCGGTGACCCGTCACCGCCTTTCAAAGCGCCGACACGCCGGCGCACTCCAAAATTCTTCCACCGCGTCATTTTTGTCGGAATCATTCTGCTGGCGCTGCTCGCGGGAATCCTGTTCTGGACATGGCGATTTCCGTTTCCGGGCGATGACTTGCATGCGACTTTGTTCAACGGACTGTCACGCGCATTTTTTCTGCTGCTGACCGGCGGATTGCTGCTGTTTCTGACGCGGGAAGCCGGACCGGGATTGCGCCGACTCGCACCGCTGCTTTTGATTATAGTGGCATGGCTTGATGTCTTAACGCACGAACCAACCCAAAACCCGACCGTGCCGTCAAGTGTCTATGAACTGAACCTGGCACGCACAAAACTGGCGATGAACCCACAACCGGAACTCGGCGGATCGCGCGCCATGATCACCACAAAGGCTTTCATGGACTCCATTCATTTTTCGCTGAGCAACCCGGGAAATAATTTTCTGGCAAAGCGGCTTGGCTTTTGCGGCAACGCGAATTTGCTGGACGCCGTGCCGAAGGCGGATGGCTTCTTGTCGCTCACGCCGCGGGAAGATGATGATTTAAATTCGCTGCTTTACGGCACGACGAACGAATTTCCCCGACTCGAAGATTTTATGGGCGTCTCGCAAATCACCGCGCCGGATGAATTTTATCGCTGGCAGCCGCGGAAAACTTTCCTGCCGCTCACGTCTGCCGGACAAAAACCGGTCTTCCTGGACGACGCCAACACGCTGCGCGCATTGACCCGGCCGGATTTTGACGGCAGCAAAATTGTCTTCCTGCCTCCGGAGGCGAAACCGTTCGTGACGGTCACGAATCAAACGATCGCCCGCGTGCTCAAATCAAGATTCAGAAATCAGAGCGCAGACATCGAAATTGTCGCTGATGCGCCATCGCTCGTCGTCGTGGCGCAGACGTGGTATCACGATTGGCGGGCGGAAGTGGACGGCAAACCGGTGCGTTTGCTGCGGGCAAACCACGCGTTTCAAGCGGTGGAAGTTCCCGAAGGCCGGCACCGGGTGCAATTGCTTTACCGGGACCGCGCATTTGAAACCGGCGCAGTCATTTCGCTGCTGGCCCTGCTCGCGTGCCTCATCTGCGTTTCGCGGAAGATTCAGGCGGGCTTGATGCAATCGGGCGAATCGTTGCGGGCGTTGTTCACCAGCCTGGAGACGCGATAACATTTCATGTCCTCCGCCGGATACGGACTCAGCAGGCTTTGCAATGCTTCGTCTTTGCCGTCTTCGTAAAGCCACCAGCCGTAATGTTCCGGCGCCAGGATGACCGGCATCCGGTCGTGAATCGCCGCGGCCATTTCGTTGGGCGCGGTGGTGATGATGGTAAAGGTTTCGATGACGCGGCTCGGTTGCGGCACGTCACCTTCATCGTCAATCAGGATTTCCTGCGCTTGCGGCCAGCGAATCCATTTGTCCCACAACCCGGCAAAACAAAAAAGTCCGCCGTCCTTCAGCGTGAACCGGAACGGCGTCCGGTCGGACACCCCTCGCCCATCGGATGGGAGCGGGTGGTTCCGCCGGGACAGGACCGGGTGAGGGCTGTGCCGCAGGCCAGATGAAGTGTCGAATCCGAGTTCTGACTCTCGTCCCTCGGCGCTCGATGCCTGACCGTCTCTACGCCACTCATAATAGCCGTCGGCGGGAATCAAGCAGCGTTGCGAGGCAAACAGTTTTCGGAAGCTGGATTTTTCCGCGAGTGTTTCCGCGCGGGTATTGATGAGCTTGTCGCCGATGCTTTCCTCCGTTGCCCAGGACGGAATCAGCCCCCAACGCATGAGTTTGGCCACTGTGAGATAATTCTCCCGCACAATCACCGGCGCCTGCTGGCGCGGAGCGATGTTGTAACGCGGCGCGAAGAACGCAACCCGGCAAACGAAATCAATCAGCTTGCCGAGTTCCGACAGTTCTTTGCTCAACGTAAAGCGGGCACACATAATTGTATCAGAAGATAAACTGGCCAAAAGGACAAAGGCTGTCCAACCCAACTTTTAAAGTTCTGGCGCCGTCTGGCGAATTGTTGCGGGCGTTGTTGAGCAGTTGGTGACGCGGCAACGCTACATGTCATCCGCCGGATACGGCTTCATGCCACAAACCAGACGCATCGGCATCCTGACGGCGGGTACCGACTGCACGGCAGGGACAATCGTTGGGCCGTCGCTCAGTTCTGGTTGGGTGTTGTCGCCGGAACCACCGCGCCTTGATTTTCACCGGTCCGACACTTCAGACATCGGGATTTTACATTCTGAATTCGCGCTTGGCGTGAATCACCAGTGCGCTTACCATCCTTTCATGCGGCCTCTTTGGGCGCTGGTCATCTACATTGTCGCGGTTTTTATCGGCGGCGCATTGCTCGCGCCCTGGCTTTACTGGCTCGCGCAGGATTACACCCAATCCTTTCCCAAACTCGCCCAGATCCCGTTTCACCGTTTCGTGGACCGTTCCTTTCTGATACTCGCCCTGGCCGGCCTGTGGCCGTTGTTCCGGGCGCTTGGGGCGACTTCGCTGCGTGAAACCGGCCTGGTCCCGCCCTACGGCCAGTCAAAAAAATTGTTCGGCGGTTTTTTACTCGGCTTCATCTCGCTGGCGGCAGTCGCAGGCGTCGTTTTATTTGCCGGCGGACGCACGCCGACGGAAGGTGTTTCGGTCGGAAAAATCCTTGAAACCGTTTTGCATGCGGCGGGAACGGCGGCAGTGGTCGCCACCCTCGAGGAAATTTTGTTTCGCGGCGGCGTGTTCGGCGGGTTGCGCCGCGTGTTTTACTGGCCGCTGGCGCTGGGATTGAGCAGCCTGATTTATGCGCTGGTGCATTTTCTGCACCGCGCCGAACTCACCGGCACGGTGTTCTGGTTTTCCGGCCTCGAACTGCTGCCGCGCCTGTTAAGCGGGTTTGTGGATTTTCAGGCGCTCATTCCGGGCTTCTTCAGCCTGACGCTGGTGGGCGTGCTGCTCGGCCTCGCCTATCAGCGCACGGGCAACCTTTACTTCTCCATCGGCCTGCACGCCGGCTGGATTTTCTGGCTCAAAATCTTCGGCACATTCACCGCCGACGTTCCCAAGGCCGCCGCCTGGTTTTGGGGCACGGGCAAAATGATTGACGGCTGGCTGGCGTTCATCGTCCTTGCGCTCACGCTCGTTGTTTTCGACCGCCTGCCGGTCCTGAACAAACGACCGGCTTTTACCATTTCCTCATGACCACCACCGCCAGCCCGTTCCATACCTGGCTCAACGTCGGCCTCGGCTTTTTATACCCCGAAATCTGCCAGCTTTGCGGCGAACAACGCGCCACGGCAAAGCAAGGCTACGTTTGCGGACGTTGTTGGTCGCACGTGCGCTTCATCAAACCGCCGTTCTGCGAGCGGTGCGGCCTGCCCTTTGAAGGCGACTTGACGACGCCGTTTGAATGCGCGAATTGCCGCGAAATGGAACTGCACTTCAGCGCGGCGCGGTCGGCGGTGGCCGCGCGCGGTGCGGTGCTGGAAGTCATCCACCGTTACAAATACCAGCGTGCGTTGTGGTTTGAGCCGTTTCTGGCCGGCCTGCTGTTGCGCGAAACGGTGCCCGCCTTGCGCGGTCAGAAGTGGGATTTGATTGTGCCGGTGCCGTTGCACCCGTTGAAACAGCGCGAACGCGAATTCAACCAGGCCGAACGTCTGGCCATCCACCTCAGCGCCGCCATCCAAATCCCGCTGAACAAAAACCTGCTCCGGCGCGTTGTGTTTACCAACACCCAGACGCGGCTGACGCGGCAGGAACGCGCGGCGAACATGCGCGGCGCGTTTGCCATGCGCCATGGCGCGCGCCTGAACGGGGAGCGGGTGATTCTGGTGGACGACGTGTTCACCACCGGCGCGACCACGAGCGCGTGCGCGCTGGCGCTTCTGGCCGCCGGCGCGGATGACGTTTGCGTCTGGACAGTGGCGCGCGGACTCTAGTATGATTTGAGGGTTGATGGCTACAACCACTTTCACAAAAAAGGCGCTTGGAACTGAAACGGCCGAACCGGCGCTGACGCCGCCGTCAGCCAAAACGTCGCCGTTGCCCAAAAAACCCAAGCCTTCCGGTTCCAAATCAAAAAAACGCGACATCCCGGAAGGACTTTGGACAAAATGCCCGAAGTGCGGCACGATGGTTTATGACAAGGAATTGGACGAAAATCTGAAGGTCTGCCCGAAGTGCCATCATCATTTCCCCATCAGCTCGCGCGAACGCATCCACTCGCTCGTCGAGACGTGCACCTTTGAGGAAATGGACGCGGAGATGACGAGTGTGGACGTTCTCAATTTCAACGGCGTGGCCACCTACAAGGCGAAACTGGAGGAATACCAGAAATCCACGACGCTCAAGGACGCGGTCCTCACCGGCATCTGCAAAATCGGTCCGCACCGCGCCGGGCTGGGCGTGATGGATTTTGATTTTCTCGGCGGTTCGATGGGTTCGGTGGTCGGTGAAAAACTCACCCGGCTCATCGAACGCGCGACGGAAAAGGAACTGCCGGTCATTATCATTTCCACCAGCGGCGGCGCGCGCATGTATGAAGGCATGTTCAGCCTCATGCAAATGGCCAAGACCGCCGCCGCCCTCGCCTACCACGCACAACACCGCCTGCCTTACATCAGCGTCCTCACGCATCCGACGACGGCGGGCGTGATGGCGAGTTACGCGTGTCTGGGTGATTTGATTCTGGCCGAGCCGGGCGCGATGATTGGTTTTGCCGGCCCGCGCGTCATCAAGGACACGACCCAGGCCGAATTGCCGCCCGGTTTTCAAACCGCCGAATTCCTCCTCGACCACGGCCTCATTGACGCCATCGTGCCGCGCAAGGAAATGAAACCGCGGCTGATGGAATATCTCGATTACCTCACCGTCCGGCAGAAAGCCGCGGCGAGTGCGCCTTAAGAATTTCTTTCAACAAGGTAGCCATAGCGGATCGGTGAATATTCAAGTGAGTCTTTCACTCACGTGAAGTACGCTCCGCTGGCAAGCTGCTTCCCAAGCAATGTGCTGCTAGCACTCGCAGCGGGTCAGGGCACGCCCGGTTGGGGCAGAGGTGACAATAGTGCCAAGGCGGATAGCGGAATGGTTGCACAGGGCTCACATTTATAATCTCCGTTTTAAGCGCCTGCAAATGGATCTGAAATATGTCGGCCAGCTGTGTGCCCTTTTTCTTGCTGGTTACACTGCGGGGATTTCCTTAATCATGGGTTCAACCCCATGAGTCGAAGAGCGAAGAAGAAAGCCGAACCGGAAAACGCCCCTCCCGTGCGTTCGGGCACGCCCGTTTCGCCGGTCGGTGAAACGCCGGGAGTGGCAGACTCCCGCTTACCGGAATCCGGAAGCCGTCCGGCAGGTTTGAATGAGCGCTGGACGGTCCCCGGGGTCTGCCTTTTTCTGGCGGCGATCACGTTTGCCGTTTTCGGGCAGACGGTTCACCACGAGTTCGTCAATTACGACGACAACAATTATGTGTGTGAAAACCCGGAAGTCGCCCGGGGTCTGACGCTCCAAGGAATCGTTTGGGCGTTCACCAACATCTACTCCGCCAACTGGCACCCCCTGACTTGGATTTCCCATATGCTGGACTGCCAGTTTTATGGATTGAGTCCCGGCGGCCATCATCTCACCAATATCCTGCTCCACATGGCGACGGCGATCCTGCTCTTCCTGATTCTGCGGCGGATGACGGGGTTCCTGTGGCGCAGCGCGTTTGTGGCGGCGGTGTTTGCGATCCATCCGCTGCGGGTGGAATCGGTGGCGTGGGTGGCGGAACGCAAGGATGTTCTCAGCGGAGTGTTTTTCATGCTGACCATCTGGGCTTATGTCCGTTATGTGCAGAGTTGGTCAAAAGGCGGGAATCAAGGGTCGAGAGCGCAAGCGATTCCAGTCCTCAACCCTCGAAGCTTGGCTCTCAACTATTGTTTGGTGCTGTTGTTCTTTGCGCTGGGTCTTATGTGCAAGCCGATGCTCGTGACGCTACCCTTCGTCTTGCTGCTCCTGGACTACTGGCCGCTGAATCTTGTTACAACCGTCACCGACCACCGCAACCATTTTCCGATTCCACGACGGCTGATCCTTGAAAAACTGCCCCTCTTCGGACTGGCCGCCGCGGTGTGTGTGGTTACGCTTTTTGCCCAGACAGTTGCCCTCTCGTCGTTCGAGCAGATTTCACTCCCCTTGCGCGTGAGTAATGCCTTGATCTCCTATGTGACCTACTTGGGCCAGATGTTCTGGCCGGCGGGTCTGGCGGTATTATATCCGTTTCCGTTCGGGGGGGTTGGGATTTCAGGAGTGGTGCTGTCACTGGTTCTGTTGGCCGGCATTTCCACGGGCGTTTTTATCCTGCGCCGTCGTCCCTATTTTTTGACCGGCTGGTGGTGGTACCTCATCATGCTGGCGCCGGTGATCGGGATAGTTCAGGTGGGCGCTCAGGCGCGGGCGGATCGCTACACCTATCTGCCGCAGATCGGCTTGTATGTGCTGCTGACCTGGGCGGCGGCGGATCTGTGCGCCGGCTGGCGTCAACGCCGCGTGGTGCTGGGCGGTATCGCGGTTATTGTGATAGCCAGCCTGAGCGTGGACTCATTCCTGCAGACCGCTTATTGGCACGATAGTGAATCGCTATGGACTCACACGCTTGCCTGCACGTCTGGCAACTTTTTTGGCCACAACAACCTCGGCCTCGCTCTGCTCCAAAAGGGCAAGGTGGACGAAGCCATCGCGCATTACCAAAAGGCGCTGCAAATCAAACCCGACTACGCGGAAGCCCACTACAACCTCGGCCTCGCTCTTTTCCAAAAGGGCAGTGTGGACGAAGCGATCTTCCATTACCACAAGGCGCTGCAAATCACGCCCGACTTTGCGGAAGCTCACAACAACCTCGGCAACGCGCTACTCCAAAAGGGGAATGTGGATGAAGCAATCGCCCATTACCAAAGGGCGCTGCAAATCAAACCCGACTACGCGGAAGCCCATTACAACCTCGGCCTCGCTCTGCTCCAAAAGGGCAAGGTGGACGAAGCCATCGCGCACTACCAAAAGGCGCTGCAAATCAAACCCGACGACGCGGAAGCCCACATCAACCTCGGCAACGCTCTTTTCCAAAAGGGCAAGGTGGATGAAGCGATCGCCCTTTACCAAAGGGCGCTGCAAATCAAACCCGACGACGCGGAAGCCCATAACAACCTCGGCAACGCTCTTTTCCAAAAAGGCAAGGTGGATGAAGCGATCGCCCATTACCAAAGGGCGCTGCAAATCAAACCCGACTATGCAGAGGCCCACTACAACCTTGGCAGCGCGCTGCTCCAAAAGGGGGGAGTGGACGAAGCGATTACCCATTACCAAAGGGCGCTGCAAATCAAACCCGACTCCCCGGATGTGCTGAACAATCTGGCTTGGCTGTTGGCGACCTGTCCGGAAGCACACGTCCGGGATGGTCTTCAAGCCGTCAAATATGCCAGTCGCGCCTGCGAACTGACACACTATGGCATGCCCCCCCTCGTCAGCACTTTGGCGGCAGCCTACGCCGAGGCGGGACGATTTGATGATGCGGTGGAAATCGCACAGCGCGCTTTGAAACTGGCCGAGGCTCAATCCAACCCCGCACTGGCCGATGCCATACGATCACAGATAAAGCTCTATCAAGCAGGTGTCCCATTCCACTTACATGAACAAACACCTTAAAGATGACATGGTTGTGTCATCGCCGGCCGTCATACCATAGGGTGCAGGATTCGCGGCGATTGAGCGCGCGGCGGTTGAACAGGACGTGCGCCAACAATTTGAGATGGTCCCATATCGTGTAAAGCCGCATCTTGCGCGCGGAAGTCACCAATGGATGCGAGTGTAAAATTACGATTTCCCTGCCGGTTTCCCGCGCGAGGCGCTTCAGCCGTTTGCTCAAATCCAATTCCTCCGCCGCGAACAATTCATTGTTGAACCCGCCGATTTTCCGGAACACCGCCGTCTCGACAAAAATGAATGAACCGGCCAGCAGACGGCCCGTCCGACTGGACCAGTTCCAGGTCCATGTGAAGAAACCGGATAACAAAAAATTTTCATCCATCCGGACCGTCGAGCCGCCGGCCAGACAGCGACCGGATTGGATTTGTCCCGCCACGTCCGCAAACAGTTCGGCGCTCGGCTGCGAGTCTGCGTCCACAAAAATCAGCCAGTTGCCGGTGGCCGCCGCCGCGCCGCTATTCCGGGCGCGGGCGATTTGGTTGACCGGCTCGAATACGACGGTCGCGCCCGCTGCCCGTGCGATTTCCGCCGTGCGATCGGTGGAATTGTTGTCGCAAACGATAAGTTCGCTCTTCCAACCGCACCGGGTAAAGGCGGCCATCGCCGATTTAATCTGCGCCAGCGTCCCGGCGAGCAGGCGTTCCTCGTTGAACGCGGGGATGATGACCGAAATTTTCATGCGCGCAGTCTGGGGGAAACCGGATTTTACTTCAAATCATTGCGGACCAGCCGCGGTCGTTTAAAATGCGCGCGCTAATGCACTGGTTCTTCATTAAAAAATGGCCGCCTTTTCTGCTTATCGGGGTCGTCACGCTGGTGACCTGGGGACAAACGGTGACCTTCCAATTTGTCTGGGACGACGGTTGTTTTATCCGCGACCTCCAGAGCGTCCGTTCCTTGCGTCACATCCCGGAAATGTTTTATCGGCTCGACGCCCAGGCAACCTTGCCGGACGATTTCCGGGTTTTCCGCCCGATTCGGACCGCGCATTACGCCCTGCTGCACTTTCTGGACGGCAGGGAAGTTCCCCAACCGTGGATTTACCATCTGGCCAATGTGTGCTGGCACGGCGGCACTGCCATGATGCTGTTCGCGGCCTTGACGCGGTTGCTGCCGCAGTTGAACGGTCGTTTGACTGAAGCCGACGCGCACTTCTGGTCCTTGGTTGTGGCACTGGCCTACGCCGTGCACCCCGTCGTTTCCGAGGTCGTTTGCTGGGCAAAATCACTCGATGACATTCTCGCGGCCTTCTTCACGCTGGCCGCTCTGCGGGAACTGTTGCCGCCGACGCCAGGCCGGTTCGCATACTGGCGCGGCCTGCTCTTCTTCGCGCTGGCTGTCTATTCGAAGGAATCGGTGGTGCCGTTTGCGGTCATGCCGTTCGTGCTCCTGCGCACGCTGCACCGGCTCGATTGGAAACAATGCGCGTTCCGCACACTGCCGTTTTTGATTGTGGCGGCGCTCTATCTGATAAACCGG
>Ga0187874_10000873_pt1 | contig 32676 bp, 37 predicted proteins | sample June2016WEW_16_1_3_FD_132993 | JGI IMG/M metagenome (GOLD analysis project Ga0187874, IMG submission 132993) | Peatland microbial communities from SPRUCE experiment site at the Marcell Experimental Forest, Minnesota, USA - June2016WEW_16_150 | ecosystem: Environmental > Terrestrial > Soil >... | reverse complement strand
GAAGAAGATCAAGATTGGCTGGCGCGTTAGCTTTGTGTTCCATCGTCCGAAAATGGCTGCTATTTCGGAAAGAACTTCCATCTTCATTTCTATCTGCCTCTTCTTGCGCCTGTTCGTACGGCTTCTTTTCGTTCAACCACATTCAGCGTTTTCCCCGTAAGTTTGAGAAAGACTTCGTCGAGTGTAGGCACTGAAAGGTTGATTTGCTCCATTGAGATACCCGCTCCGTCAATAGCTCTCACGATCTGTGTTAACATTGAGGAGCCATTTCTTGTAGAAATTGTGAGTCCGTTTTCCGCGGCTAAGCCCATGCCGCATTGTCCAACCGCTTCAACACCTTGAAGGTTAGACATCAATTCTTTGGCCTTCTCGCAGGCGCCGAGATCTCCAGGCTTAAATCGGAGTGTGATTGTGTCGGCGCCAACTTGTGCCTTCAGTTCGGTAGGTTTGCCCTCCGCTACAATTTTGCCCTGGTCAACTATACAGAGTCGATTAGCTAGGCGATCTGCCTCTTCCATGTATTGTGTGGTGAGAAAAATTGTCATACCATTCCTGTTTAGTTGAGTAACATAATCCCAAACGTCTTGCCGACTTTGAGGATCCAAACCTGTCGTTGGCTCGTCTAAGAAGAGGATTTCTGGATCTGAAACAAGGGAAGACGCTAGGTCCAAGCGTTTTCTCATGCCGCCCGAGAAGGTTTTCAATCTGCGATCAGCAGCCTCTTTCAGCCTCACTGTCTGCAATAACTCATCGACCTTTTTCTTAGCTTCCATTTTTGGGATATGATGAAAACTGCATTGAAGCAAGAGATTCTCTCGAGCGGTGAGGTCATCGTCCACGCCAACATCTTGAGAGGAGTAACCTATTATCCGCCTGACCTGAGCCTGATCGGCATCCACATCTAACCCATCAATTGTGGCCTTTCCCGACGTCTTTTCAAGCAACGTCGTAAGGATTTTAATTGTTGTGCTTTTTCCTGCTCCATTCGGACCCAGGAACCCAAATACCTCTCCTTTTTTGACGCTGAAAGAGATGCCGTCTACTGCAACGATATCTTTTCCATAGGTTTTTTTCAGATTTTCAACTACTATTATATCTTCCATATCAATCCTCCAATTGATGACAAAAAAAAAGTGTTACGTTATTGGTAAGGACAGCCTCACTTTGGCATTAACACCTTGTCTATTACGTGGATTACTCCGTTGTCTGCTTCGACGTCTGCTTTAATGATGTTAGCGTCGTTGACCTTGACTGATTTGTGCATGTGCCATTTTGCAGCGTCAATCTTTACATCTTCACCTTGAAGTGTTGTTATGTTTTTGTGTTGTACTACGTCTGCCGCTGGGACTGCTCCTGCCACGACATGGTATGTTAGGATTGCTTTGAGTTTTGGTATGTCTTTTAAAAGTTTTTCAACTGTTCCATTTGGCAATTTTGCGAAAGCGTCGTCTGTGGGGGCGAAGACTGTGAATGGACCTGCGCTTTTTAGAGTGTCAACCAATCCGGCTGCTTGAACCGCCGCTACAAGTGTTTTGAAGGAACCAGCTGCAACAGCGGTATCAACTATATCTGCCATATTCCTTTCACCTCCATTCGTCTTTTAGTACATGATTAAGTGGTTTACACATTGTAAAGAAAAACCTTATAAACTTTACTATCACTTAAATTAATAGACCTGTGCTTTACTTTTAGTGAAGCATTAACTTGAAACCGACGTATCAAAAACAATATTTGCAAGTCACGTGTGTATAACATTTCGCTGGATTTCACTTTCAGGAGAAAAAACGTGTCAAGAACAATTGACGAACTCGACCTTAGAATATTGAAGTCTCTGAGCGAAGACTCTAGAAAACCCACCGCCCAAATAGCTAAGGAAGCGGGAACCTCAAGACCAACAGCTACAGCAAGAATAGACGGACTCTTAAAAAACCAGATTATCGATTTCGGAGCCAAGATAAACATCCCAAACCTTGGATTAAAACTCGCAACAATACACTTCGAAACTGACAAAACTCACACAACCCAACAAGTCGTTGACACACTGAAAATCTGCCCACGAGTTCTCCAATTAGTCCAGCTTGCTGGAAAGCCAAACTACACGGCACTCATCTACGTTGAAGACGCTGACACACTTCTCTCAAGCATAGACTGCTTGGAATCCATCTTAAGAGTGAAGATAACATCTTATCAACGGGTTCTACCCCTCATCGGCAAATCATTCAATTTAAAAATCGTCCTTGAAAAATGCGAAAAAACTCCCTGCGGCAAAGAATGCGGACTTTGCTTAGCCTACCAACATAACGAATGCACTGGATGTCCTCCCACAAAAGAATACCGAGGACCAATATGACTGCCTCTAACTCTCATTTTCCTGAGGTCAAAAGATCCAACCTCGAAAAAAACGATTTTACTTTGCCACATGACATGAAGGGCACCTTAAACACTGTTCTAACGCTTTTAAGTTCTCTAGCGCAAATTAATCTAGAACAAGACTTGACGAAATCAGCGTGAGAGTATGGTTGAAACAATAAAGTATGAAATAGTACGTGTGATAGGAAAAGTCGAGTTACGCAGCTACCCCAAAAGTGTCGTAGCTAAGGTGGAAGACTCATCAGACGCTTTCAATCTGCTGTACAGGTTTATAACTGGAGAGAACAGGCAAAAAGCGAAAGTGAAAATGACTTCTCCTGTAGTTTCCCAACAAGTTGAAATGACTTCACCCGTGCTTTCAGAAACAGGTGCCATGGCGTTTGTAATGCCAAAAGAATACACTCTTGAAACAACCCCTGAGCCCTTGAACAACCATGTGAAAATTGTGGAGATCCCAGCAAGACTAATTGCTGCTTTATGCTTTTCCGGGGGTTGGTCAGAAGCCCATTTTGAAAAAGAAACACAAGACCTGTTGAAAACATTATCAGAAGCAAATGTCAAGACAAAAGGTAACGTGTTCACAATGCTCTACAACCCCCCATTCATCCCGGGATTCCTGCGAAGAAACGAGGTTGCAGTCGAGATAGAACAAATCACTTGAAGCTTTCATAGAATAAAAATCGACTCTGAATGCATGAGCCTTTTTAGAAAAAAAGCTTACTGCTTGCACATTAAAGTAGCGCCGCGCAGTCGTAGAGTCATCTTTCTATTCTGAAGCCAAACATAGCATGGTCTCCGTCTTTTTCCACAAGCGTTTTTGCAGTTCTTCGTCGTATGACTCGGGGCAAGTCATTACTTCCTTTTTCTTAATGAAACATTTTCCAGTTACATCCTTTACGTCGCCTGAGGAGGCTAAGTAAACAGAAGTTTCCGTCCCCTTCTTGGCGCTGACCTGCATCGGACGAACCATCTTAAACAGAAGGGATGAACCGAGGCTACCACTGTTTTTTCCAAGATTAGTCGCGACAAAACCAGGCATGAGCACGTTTGCAGTAACTCCGGTACCTTTTAGTCGCCTAGATAGTTCATAGGTAAACATCATTACCATTAGTTTAGTGTTAGCGTAAACAGGTGCTCGGACTTGAGAATACGCTTTCGTCCCCCTATAGTTTTTCTCGCTTTGAAGATCATCAAGATCCACTTTGCCATTCTTCGCAAGTCCGGAGCTTACGTTGATTATTCTGGAAGGAGCGCTAGATTTTAGCAAATTCATCAACTCATGCGTGAGTAGAAACGGCCCTAAATAATTGACGGCCAGGGTTCGTTCAAAGCCTTCTGGGGTAACCTCACGCTTATTAAACATCGCTCCAGCATTATTAACCAGCACATCAAGTCTGTCGTATTTCCTCTTAAATTCCTGCGCGAAGCGCCTAATTGAATCCATGGAAGACAAGTCGCAGATCATTAAATCGACAGAGTTGTTTCCGCTTTGTTTTACTATTTCCAACCGTGCTTTTTCGCCACGCTCTTGGTTGCGAACAACCATAACAACGTGGGCACCCATCTTCGCCAAACTTAAGGCAGTCTCTTTCCCAATTCCAGAGTTGCTGCCCGTTACAACACAGATTTTCCCTTTCATCTCGCTCATAAACAAACATCCCGCCTAACCATGCAAGCGCAATACAAACAGTCGAAAACTGTTTCTCAAATACTTTTGCATTCTTAAGCATTTCAACTCAATATACTATTTGAGTTGTTTTGCATAAGATAGCTCATTCATTCAATAATCGTGAGTCAATGAAGTTGCAACTCAGCAACAACTGAAGCCATAAATGAAGACTCTCAAAGCACATCGCAGAAGCATTTTTAAGAGGCTGAACTGAAAAGAAAAAGCAAAGCTTAGGAAAATGTGAGGTTTTATGTCCGCTCTTGATTTGATTCTCAACCGCAGAAGCATTAGACGCTATGAAGCCAAAGATATACCTGAAGATGTAATGAAACAAATTCTTGAAGCTGGAAGACAAGCTCCCTCTGCTGTCAATAAACAACCAATCCATTTCATAATCGTGAAAGACCATGAACTAGCAAAGAAATTCTCCAATTTGCCCTTCAACGGTTTTATCAAAGATGCTCCCGCAGTCGTTGTTGGATGCGCAGACATAAAATCGCTCTTAACTGGAAAATGGGCAGTCGTTGACGCAACAATCGCAATGCAAAATATGGTTATCGCCGCCTGGGCACTCGGAGTTGGCTCCTGCTGGATAGGCGCTTTCGACGAAAAGAAAGTGAAAGAATCCCTAAAGATCCCAGACAAATGGAAAGTTGTAGCGCTACTAACATTAGGTTATCCTGCTGAACAGCCAAAACCAAAAAAGAAGAAACCAATAGAAGAACTGTTTAGCTTCAACACTTTCTAAGAACAGCGTGCCTGCCCCCGTGGGTCGCTGGTGTGGAATGCATTTCCATAGTTTTTTATATCGAAAGCAACAAACAAGCCATCAGGGTTTCAAAAATGAATTTTAGTACGTTATTGAGGTTTTCTGTGGCTGTACTTATCTTGATTTCTGCAATTTTCCATTTGCTGTTGGAATTTCACTTGCTGCAACTGAGACTACCGCTTCGACAATAGATATTGCGTTCGGAGGAATTTACGTCTTCATGAGTATTGGTTTTTTGTTGGCAAACGCTTGTTCATTTATCTGGGCTTGATCTTTCTCTGATAGACGGAATCGGCGGAACAGTCGCATACATAACTAGTTATTCACTCAATCCGTTAATCGCTGCAGTAATCGATGTTGCAATTATTCTCTGCTGTAGCTCTCTCTTACTTAACAAGGACCCCCGCTAGACTTCTTGAAAGCAATCTGCACAGTATGTGCTGGCAAAATCGAGTGCTATGTCGTACCTAGCGCGCGCAGCCCCATTTGTAACTATTGCTACTTGGTTGTCTGATAATCTTAACTCAATGATCTAGCAGACATACTTGAAACCGCTTTCCACGAGGTAATTTATGACTACAACTGGAAAAAGTGTTTGGACAGATGAGAAAGGTTTAGAATGTCTGCGAAGTAAAAAAGAGAATATTGTTATAAATCAACGTAAATTTGATTTTCTCTTATTGAGATTTTGTATGTCTGCATTCCCTTTGCTCCACCTACCATCAATCTCTTCGCACTAGAAACGTCCTTGCTAACTTTTCCACTTGTAACATCAAATTCTGCACGATGTACTGGACAAATTACAATGTTTTTCTCAAGTGTTCCACTTGGCAGGTAGCCATGCATATGAGAACAGATGGCATCCATAGCATAGAAATTCCCATCAACATTAGCTATGAGAATTTGCTTATCCTTAACAGTAAATCCCTTCATAGTCCCTTTTGCCACGTCAGAGATTTCACAAATTTTTTCCATGTGAACTATTTCGACCGCCCTGGCATTAACCCGACCTGTTGCAAAAATGAAACATTATCATAATAGTTTGATTCTCGGCTAAACTTGCCATTACGTACCTGATATATTGAAGTTCCCCGTACTGCAAAGGTCTTGCCAGTAGCGGGTACTGCATTTTTGCTCATGGTATTATTGGGAAAAGTACCCGTCATGACCCACTCATCACCCGCCCAGTCGCCAGTCCCGAAGACGGACTTCAGCTCAAAATTAATGTCGGGATAATCAACCAACATAGTCTTGGTGTAAGCGGTTATTTCCTCTTTGCCACGATTGGCTATTCCAAGAGGCACATTCTCTAAAACACCATCATCCGCAAAGTAAGCGATTATTTTGTTTGCGTCATGAGAATTTACTATTTTTATAAATTCTTCAACCATCTTTCTTGTATCCGTTACCATCTCAAGTTCACCTGGGTTTTTCCGAAAATTATTTTGTTGTGAATAGTTAATGGGCAAAATATGGATTAGTATTGTGGCGGATGTGTCCGCCTTTTCAAAAACTATATTTAATCTGAGGGCTTAGGTTGGTTTATGCGTAGGCTTATCTTGGAGCTTAACAAAGACGAAAGCTATGGAGATAGTACACCACAGCTCAAAAATGTAAAAACGTTAGAACAGTTGCAGCTTCTCAGGCAAGATCAGGAAGAAATCGCGATGGTGTGTAGGGTGGAGTTTGAGGAGGCGGTTTCCAATGTTGAAGAATACGTCAAGCTTATCAATGATAACGCTTTTGAGGTAAAGCTTCTTGAAAAGGAAAAAACAAGAGCATACATAGTCTTCGTCAAAATTAGGCTAACAAAATCTCCAAGTTCGAGTTTTGGTCTTGTGCGAGGGCAAGGTAAGTATTTTGTGTCCCGTGAAGTTCATGAAGGCAAAATCAAGGTAACTTTTCTGGGAAGTGCAGTTCAAATTAGAAAAATTCTTGAAGAAGTTAAACGATGGGGACGACGCTACAGGATTGTATCTTTGACAGATGCGAAGTTTTCGCTTGATTCACCGCTTAATGTTTTGACGGAGAAGCAAAGGAAGGTCTTGATTGCCTGCTATAAACTGGGGTACTACAATTACCGAGAAAAATCAGTTCCGAAGAGTTAGCGAAAAAACTCAATCTTCACAAATCCGCTTTGGCAACGCACCGCAGAAAAGCAGAATTACGCATACTCACTCAAATGCTAAAAGAATAGATACAATATCGATTAACTGTTCTCAACGCTTAACCAAACCTCGAAAAAAAATGGAAATTTCGGTAGAAATTACAGTCTGGGAACAGTAACTCCCCGGGCTATTGCTGTACATGCTCTCGTATACCGTTTTCTTAGAAGTTCTTTGACTGTGGCTTGTTTCAGGGTTTGGTTCAGAACCGGTCCCAAGTCAAATTACAAAAAGGGGAATGTTGTAGGAAATAGTACTTATTCAGTTCTGGAGTGGTGGGGCTGCCCGTCCCCAAACCCATTTGGGTTCAAAACCGTCACTAAAAACATAGGAATTAATCCGTCTCAAACGGTCGGATAACATTTTCACACGCGTTATTGGAGATATTCAAAGGTGTTGGGCGGGGGATCCCAGCACTTTTTTACCAGTAAACCATGGTGCGGCAAGTGAAGTTATTGGGGTTTTAACCACTTTGAGCATTATAAGTCATTTTATTTCAGTCCAAAGCCACAGTAAGTCTGGGTGTTTTGCCGCTAGTTTTGCGGATATTGCGGCTCCTTTCAGCATTAAATTTGGTGTAGTAGGAGTGGAGGTCTTCGCAGTTGCTTTTGCCTTCGCTGGGATATTAGCTGTGGTTACTGTGGGCTTGGGCACCGTTTACTCTGCCTTTGGATTTTTGGGTCTTGAGAGCTGGATTAAGGAAAGAAGGTTCAGGTTCGTATTTGTCTTGGCGCTCGTAATCTCTGCAATTTTCGCGCTCCTACCAAACCCAATTGAGATAATGGTCTTCACCCAATACCTAAACGGACTCTTGCTGCCTTTTATCCTCGTACCTCTTGTAATTATCACTCGAAACAAGGATTTAATGGGCAAATACAAACTCGGGAAAGCCACCTTAACTTTAGCATTGGGAACGATCATAATAACAACAATTCTCTTCCTTGCGAGCATAGCATCAATGTTGTAGACTTCCAGAACAAACTTGTTGCACACCTTAGTGCTTTTCCTTTTCAAAAAGGAAGATTCAAAGCCACTTCAAAAATTTTTAAGTGGTCATCCCTGAGGTTTACTAGTGCGCGTTGGTATTCTGTTTTTTAGCTATGTTTTAAGCATGAATTAGCGTCAGAATTAGCGTCAGAATTAGCGTCAGAAGTAGCTTTTGACGAGGTCACAAATTATTTTTGGTGCCAGAAGAATTTGTGGTTATTGTGGAACAATAGCGGCAGAAATACGCGTTTTTAGGTCATCACACTTCTGTCTTATTTGATTCCTGGCATCTGTAATTTCAACATTGAGTCTTTGTCTAGACTCAGCAACCAAATCTTTGTTTTTTACCATGTCTTGTTCAAGCTTCTCCAAATCATGTGCTGCAGATGCCATCATTTCCTCAGTTTTTTTCAAAGCTTCTGCTTTAAGCTTCTGCATCTGGCTAAAACTGTCTATAACTTCGTCACGTTTCTTGCTTGATTTTGATTTAATGTCAGCTATTTTCTCTGAAAACTCGCGCTCAGAGGTATCTCCCATCTATCACGCCTCAATAAGTGTATAGAACTAGCAAGTATATCTGTTTTTGCAGCGCTTTTTCCGAAAATACACCTTAACTAACCTTTTTTTGGTCTTAGCGCGCGCTTGAACTTTGAAGTCAGAACTTGGAAAACAATTTAAACTAACCCTAAACGAACTCCTTGATAAAGAAAGGTTTAAAGAGAAAAAGTGTGGGTGATGTCTCCACTCAGTCATTCTGAGTGTTCAAAAACTCTTCTCAAGGCTTCTTTGAGTTCGACAGGCAAATCTACCTTTTCTTGAATCTGGTCATTGAAAGCAACAGCAGTAACCTCTGCTTTCGCAGACAAAGCGCGTTCGCCGTCTTCGCTGTTCTTTTTGAAAAATGAATGTGAAAGTGAAAAAGAAGTTTTACCTATTTTCCTCACTGTGGTTTCTATGTCTATTAGGCTGTCAGGCGAGACTGGCGACAAGTATTCGAAGTTTGCGGCTCTTCTAGGGAAAGAGATTTTTTGTGTCTTGTAGAAATGTGTCATGCTGAAACCCAGCGTTTTCCATTAGACTTGCTTCGCCTTCCTCGCAGTAACGTACATAAGCTCGCCAATTTAATCTGCCAAACGCATCGGTGTCTTCAGGAAGCACTCTTATGTTTGTTTTATTGAAATGCAATTTCCATCGAAAACAAGTTGTTTGCCATAACATAAAAACACATTGGATGCAGATGACATCTCAACGCTCATGCTGAAAAAAATTAAACAAAGTGATTGGAGTTCATGTGGTTTTGTGTCCAATTAAAATCTGACGTGAGATACCTTGCCCGGGCAGTGCTTTTATTAAGACAACCACGTCGCCTGACTTTTGGCACCTATCGTAGATTTGTGATACATTAAAACTAGCAACGTCAAGTTTCGCGCGCGCTGTTATTCTTGAGCACATCGTTTGCGGGTGGAATGAGCACCCAAAATATGTTTGGAATCAGTTGAAATGCCTAAATGACGATGCCCCTCCATGAAACGCCTATCTTATAATTTTTTAAAAACTGTATTATCCTACTTTCCTTCCAATCCTTTTAAAAATTTTTTTAGTGTCTGAACACCATTCCAGGTACGCGTGATAAATCATTACGCCGAAAATAGCAGTCAGAAGATATTATTCTTGTTCTACCAAGATAGTAGCAGTCTTGAGGCCTATTCTTTTGTAGTTGTCGTAAAGGTATCCGTATATTGTGTAGAATCCTTCTTCTTTGGGCGTTATTTCGGCCGAGTAACGTTGCTCTTCGCCCCCAGAAAGCTTTTCTATCAAAATCTTCGCCAACTCTTCAACTGTTCCTGACGGCTTTCTTGCCCAAAACTCCAAATCAAGATTCTTGCTGTCCTTAAGTCCCTTTACTATTGCCTCGATCTTGACTACCTCCCCCATCTGAGTGTAAGGCTTCGTCATAGCGAATGTAGACACGAGTTCTGCCACATTTCCTTTTATCATGAGCCATACCCAAGGCGAGTCTATTGTGAATGCTCCTCTGGTCGTGAAACCGGAAACGGACCCGTATACTTCAGTTGACCCTGTGGCCTCAATTTGGAAAGCCCGAGTTGCCTCTTCTTGCGGTGCGAGATGAGAAATGAATTCTCCTGTCCCCAGAACCCTGATGAAATAAGAGTCGAATGTATGCAATTTCACATCGAGACTCTCTAAAGCTTCATAGCCGATGTTTTTCAACCGCAATGTTACCCAACGCATCCCTGCATCCATCTCTTTAGGATTTATCTCAAATTCGACAGGATATATTATTCTCAAACGTCTTCATCTCTTTGCTATAGAATACTGTAGCGAGAAAGAATTTAAGGAAATGCCGTAAGTCGACCCGCCTGATAACTTTTTTTACAAACAAATGTGGGAACATTCTTCAGCTTCTAAGTAGATTGAAAGCAATCTTATTTTGTGCTAACGCGGTATGCACAGTCAATCTTTTTGATGATTTTGGTTTCAAGGATAATCGATAGGTAGATAGACTTCCCGCACAGATACTGCAGAATACTTGAAATGTTTTTGCAGTCAACCTTCCCAATTTAACTATGCGAGGTAAATCATTGTCTTGAGTAAGCGAGCCCTAACTTGATCAACGTATGAAAATTTTTCTGGAGATAAAAACTGATCCTTAAGAGACTTTTCTCACTTATCGCAGCAATAAAGGTAACTTTTAGGAAGAGACATACCATTTGAAAAGGTTTAATTTGGAGAGTCTTATCATATTTTTTAACACGAAGACTACTCTTGTGATATACAAAGTATTCCTCTGGGAGGTGTGCAGTCGATTTTTTCAGAACATGAATTAGGAGTCCTTTCAGAGTTGGGGTTAACGAAGTCGCAGATTAGGGTGTATTTTGCCGTTGTCAGGCTTGGAGAGGCGACCGCTGGAACAATCTCCACTTTCTCAAATGTTGCACATCAAGATGTCTACAGATTACTAACTGATGTTTGCAAGTTAGGGCTGATCGAAAAAGTCATCGCTAAACCCGTAAGATTTAGGGTTGCTCCCTTGAAGGGAGGATTGCGCGTGTTATTTGAGGCTAAAAATAGAGAAATGACCGCACTACGTGCAAAAACAATAGAATTAGCAAAGAAGTTAGCTCAAATCAAGGTCATAACTGAGGCTCAAACTGAGACATATGAATTTGTTGAAATTTCTAAAGAAAGTTCGCTTCTCGGAGTTGCTCTGGCTGAAAACAGAATACAAAATTGCCAATTGATAAAAATACTTACTTCCCATTGGAGACTTAATTATTGGGCTACAGCCTACCCAGAAGAGATCAGGAAAGCAATCAGAGAAGGCATAAGAATAAAAATCCTCGTTGACAAACCGCAATCAATATCGAAAAGTGCGAAAAAAGGCATTAACAAAATCCTAAATAATATCCTCATTGAGTTTAGATACACTAGTGCTGAACCCTTAGTTCAATTTGTGCTGGTTGACAATAAAGAAACGTATTTAGTTACTTCACAACTAGACACGGCTGCTGGCTTGCTGTCCAAACTATATTCTAATCATCCGAGCATGGCGGAATTGGTTAATAATTATTTTGATATAAACTGGAATGCAGCGCCGGAGCATAACGAAGAAAACGATCAAGAAGAGACTTTTTCACAAACGCAACTTCACAACAAACAAGTAATGGGGCTTCAAACCGCTTAGTTTCCGGAGCCAAGAGCATAAATTAAGAAAAGAAATCGAGTGGCAGTTTTTGCAAAAGATTACGTGGCGAGAACAGCTCTCCATGAGTCTTCGAAAGCATTATATATCTTTCGAGCCTCGACGCAGTCTCCAACGGTGTGTACTTCCGGCGCGAGGTCGATAAATTCTTTTGCAAGCCCATTTTTGGCCTTTAAGCCCATAGCCAAAACGACGGTATCTGCTTTTATTTCATGCCTCTTCCACATTTTATCGGCGCAAATAACCTTGTTTGATGTTATTTCTTCCAAGTGCCATCCCGTATGCACTTCAACGCCTGCCTTTCCTAGTCTCTCAGTCAACGCAATCGAGCTCACTGGCTCCATTCCCGTGAGTATTTCATAGAGCATCTCAACAATCGCAACCTTCTTTTTCAATTCTTCCGCCGCATAGAGTGCTGTTTCGCATCCTACCAAGCCTCCGCCTATCACCACTACTTTGTCACCGACTTCTCGCTTACCTAACAGTACATCAGCCGCTTCAATAACTGTTGAATTAGCGTTTGGCACCTCGGACACGATGGGGTCTGAACCAACCGCGATTATTAGCACATCTGGCTTAAGCTCTTTTATCAATTCGGGCGTTGCTTCTGTTTCCAGCTTCACTTCAACACCAACCTTGTATACCTGCTTTGTAAGCCAGGTCAAGAGCCGCTTAGTATCATCCTTGAATGAAGGTCTCGAGCCTTCAACCAAGTGACCTCCTAAATCCTTACTCCTCTCGATTAGAGTAACTTTATGCCCTCTGAGAGCCGCCACTCTAGCAGCCTCCATACCGGCAGGACCACCACCAATAACGGTGATTCTTTTTTCAGGTTCAACAGGAGTAATTCTAAACTCGTTTTCTCTCCCTGTTGCAGGATTCACCTCGCATCTCATGGTTTGGCCTGTGAAGAACCTCGATATGCAACCTTCATTGCCTCTTATACAAGGTCGAATATCCTCAAGTCTACCTTCAGCTAGCTTTTTGGGTATTTCGGGATCTGCGATCAGAGCCCTTCCAAGCGCGACCAAATCTGCTTTTCCCTCCTTCACCGCTTTCTCGCCCTCCTCTACATTTAGTGAGCCAACGGTGATCACCGGTACGTCAACCTCTTTTTTAATAGCTTCAGCAAGATGAACGAGGTATGCCCTGGGCAAATATACGGGCTGAACAAAATGGGGTAAAGACTCGTAAATGCCAGCTGTCACGTGAAGATAATCTATGCCTTCTTTAGCCAACATCTTGGCGAACTTCGTAGTCTCCTTGAGTGTCAAGCCGTCTGGGATGTACTCATCTGCTGTCATTCTGTAACCTACAGCGAAACTTGTTCCTGTTTTCGCTCTGACTTTCCTCAATGTTTCTAAAGCAAATAGGGCTCTGTTCTCGAAAGACCCCCCGTACTTGTCGGCTCGTTTGTTGGTATAGGGAGAGAGAAACTGGTCCATAAGGTACCCGTGGGCTCCATGAAGTTCTATTCCATCCAAACCGGCTTGTTTTGCCCTTCTGGAAGCTTCTGCAAAAGCGTCTTGTATCTCATCGATTTCCGCAAGCGTCAACTCCCTTGGCATTACTCCAAGAAATTTGCACGGAATGGCCGATGGGGCAACAGGTTGCTTCCCCATTATGGCGGGGGTAGTTTGATTGCCGGCATGACATATCTGAAGCACAACGGCTGCTCCTTGAGCTTTAATAGCTTCTGCCAACTCGCCTAGACCCGTTATCATATGATCATTTTGAACACCAAGTTGACTTATGGCCGCTTTGCTCTCTTTTTCATCGACATAACTATACTCGATAATAATCATTCCTACGCCGCCTCTGGCTCTTTCCGAGTAGTAACCTATCATTTTCTGTGTCACAGAGCCATCAGAACCAGCAAGCCGACTGCACATTGGAGCCATCACAATCCTGTTTCTTAGCGACAAAGGACCGATCTTAATTGGCTGTAACAAAATCCATTCATCCATAAAGAAATCCCTCATACATCTATCTCTTGGTGCAAGTTTACTTTGCAGGGCGACTTATTGCTATATTTTAATCCAAACATTTGGTCCAAAGTATCCGCCTTGCAGTTGACAGACCAATTGCATGTTATAGTCCTGTGCGTGGCTAATAAGAAATTGCCGTACACCACAACGACTGATAATTAAATCTCGAATCACTTCTCATTATGTGGTCAGTCGTCTTCTGAGTCGTCTTTGGATAGTTCAACCGAAATAGTGTCAGCATGACCGATCGATTTTTTACGTGTTTCTTTCTTGTTTGGGGTTCTTGCTCTCTTCCCATCATAAAACCCTCTTCAGCGGCAGTAATCTCGTCATCGTCGTCCATTTGTTCCCTCCGCCGGTGTCATAAAAGTTTTCTGGTTCCTCTTCCTTTTCTCGTTCACTTGGAGGAGAACGATCGTCGGAATATGGCAAAGGTTTCTTTGTTTTTGTTTTACTCATTTTTTGCACTCATTTCTTTGGTTTATTTCTGGGAATAATGTTAATATGATAAAGAACTACTTCCGGATTTGTGATTGAGGGCTGACATTAACAATTACAAAGATACTTGTAAAAAGCTTGCGTATAGCTTAAGCCGGTGCTTAAGCGTAAGTCAATGTATACTAAAAACTTAGAACTGTGGGCTTTTGCGAGCTAAGGAACAAAAGAAGGAAATAAGGATTGCTTATGAAACTTGTAGCTTCTAACAACCTAGCGCGTATTAACGCTCCTGCAATTAGATCTCCTTCTTCTTTACCTTAAAAGCAATGAAAGTTTTAGATTTACCGGCATTTCTTAGATGTGGATGCCGTTCGTTTCATATTTTAAGTTAATGTCTAAATTGGTTGTCTATTTTTCCACCCAAATAGTATCTGACTTATGACCTATTCTTCTCAAGTTGTAGTACAGGTATGCATGGATGGTGTAATATCCACTTTCTTTGGGCGTCATCTCAGCTGTGTATCGTACTTCTTGTCCAGCAGAAAGCTCCTTAGTTTCTATTTTTGCAAGCTCCTTCGATTCTCCAGAAGGCGTTTGCGCCCAGAATTCTAGATCAAGCCCTTTGCTATCTTTTAATCCTTTGACTTTTGCTTCGATTTTGACGGCTTTACCCATCGAAGTATACGGTTCAGTCAACGCGAACACAGATTCAAGCTCCGCAACCTCCTTACCCACCTTAACCGTTACCCAAGGGGATTCTACCAAGAAACGTTCCCTATCTTTGAAACCAGCGACGGAAACGTACAACTCTGTTGTTGCGTCAGCTAAGACTTGAAAAGCACGGAATTTTTCTTCGCTAGGCATCAACATGAAGATGTATTCTCCTGTGCCTAAAATTGAAATACCGAAACTATCAAGAGAATGCAATTTCACATCAAGGCTCTTCACGGTTTCATCACCCATGTTCTTCAGTCGTAGCCTAACCCATTGAATTCCTGTATCTATCTCTTTGGGATTCAATTCAAACTCAAAAGGATAAACAAGCCTCATTCTCTTCACCTCCTCTCGGATCCATAAGTTGCCCTGAATGGGGTATGTGGTGTTAATTGTTCTTCAACCCATATAGTGTCGGTCTTGAGGCCTACTCTTTTGTAGTTGTCATAGAGGTAACCGTGTATTATGTAAAACCCTTCTTCTTTAGGCGTGATTTCGGCCGAGTAACGTTGCTCTTCGCCCCCAGAAAGCTTTTGGATGTCAATCCTTGCTAGCTCTACAACATCTCCGGAGGGTTTTCTTGCCCAAAACTCTAAATCAAGATTTTCGCTGTACCTAAGTCCCTTAACTCTTGCCTCGACCCTGACAGCCTTTCCTATGGGAGTGTAGGGCATTGTCATGGCAAAAATAGATATGAGTTCTGCTGCATTTCCAGTTACCTCGATCGTTGCCCAGGGAGAATCCATTGAGAAAGGACCTTTGCTTGTTGAACCGGACACAGAAACGTACACTTCACTTGTTACGGTCGCTTCAACTTGAAAAGATCCAGTTGCCTGTTCTTCAGGAGCAAGACTGGAAAAATACTCTCCGGTTCCCAAGACCCTAATAGAATAAGAGTCAAGTGTGTGTAATTTTACATCGAGACCCTGTAAGGTTTCACTGCCAACGTTTTTCAACCGCAATGTCACCCAATGAATCCCGTTATCCATAACTTTAGGATTTAGGTCAAATTCAAAAGGATATGCTATTCTCAGCTGAATTCACCACCTTGACTTCAACACTAATTAGAGTGATGAGAAGGAATTTAAAAAAGTGCCGTAAGTCGCCTCGACTGACATTATTAGGAGCTCTTTTTATCTCCTATTACAATTTACCCCCTTTTAACTAAATAGACGAATGAAACCTATATTCTATTAGAAGGGAAATAGACTAAAAAGAGTCAAATAAAAAACGAAAGATCGCAAAATAGACAATCACTATGTATCAAAACCCAATTGATTTTTTGTAAAGTCACTTATCAGTGAAAAGACTTAAGTTCACATCTCAGGAATACTATCTTTCCTTTTGTACTAACTTGGCTTTTGGAGTAATACTTTTCATGCCTTAATTTGACCAAATATATTAAGTGTATTCACATAACTTTTTTTATGATCGCTTCGAAAATCTTATGGGCGGATTGTTTGGGGTTTAACTTGTCGGAATCTACAATTACATCTGCGTGCAAAGGTTCCTCGTAAGGAACACCAATGCCTGGAACGGTTACACTTTTTCCAGTTAAGCCATTTTTGTATATGTTTTTGGGGGCATGGAAACTCTTTCGTCGTTGGGCTTCTCTTTTGATACATATTTCTATTGGGCATCGGATATATGCCTCAACGAAGCACCTAATTTTTTTTCTAGCCACATCGCGGTATCTTCGACGGTTACCCGTAGCATCAATTATTACGTTAACGCCGTTTTTGGTCAAAAGTTTCGCTACAAAAAATATGACCGCATAAACAGCGTCCCGCTCTTCTTCGGTGTACGAAGGATTAGGGGTCATGACTTCGCGCAATGCATCTGAGGAAACAATTTGAGCGTGGACCCCGATGTCCTCCAAGTGCTCATGCAAAGCTCGAGAAACGGTAGACTTTCCGCTTCCCGGAAGACCCGTTACCCAAACACACCAGCCGTTTGGTTGTTGCCGGAGTTTGTTATTTGATATAGGAATTCACGTCTTTGATGTCGAATATATCAATTTTGAGCATGTTTCTCACGAAGTTAAGAATTCCAATGCGTACACTGGGGTTTAGTTCGGGATACCAAATAGGCGAAGCTAACACTAAACCTCTCCAAACATAGAAAGGTTGTATGACCCTAAAGACTTCCATGTCCCCTGTTTTGTCCAAATAATTTCTCCAAAATAGGTCAAAAAGCGTTTCAAAGGATCCTTCGAGTTTACCGTGCAATAGCAAAGAATAGACGATGTAGTTAATACTCATTGCACTCAGGTCATCTGCTGGTTCTCCCCATTCGCCTCTACTGCGGTCTAGAACAGTGAAATCTTCACCTTTTTGAAATAAGATATTCCATGGATGAAAATCGCCATGAACTTGTGAGCATCTGTGAGCAAATCGCTGTTTTATCTTCCATCTCCATTCCACGCTTTTCTTTTCTATATTGCACAGGTCTTTTTCGTTAATGTATTCTAGCCCAGAAGGATAACTGTCGCATAAGCCCATTATGCATTCTCCACTTCCTATTAACTCACGAATACGTCTTGTGTACAGTTCAGGAGAATCCTTCTTTGTAGAATGTATAACTGCTAGATAATTTGAAAGAGCTTTGCATCTATCTTTATCCAACTGTGTTATGTTTTTTTGTTCTCTAATCCTTTCTAAGTCTCTGGCGTATGGTTTTCCGTCTACAAACCAAGTAATAATAAAACACTCACAACAATTTCCCAGAGATTTGATCGATCCATCAGTAGTGAATGCTCCCACATCAATCGAGTGCACATGTTTGGGAAGTTTATTGAAGGCAGAGTGTTGCCACAAGGCTATTCTGGCGCGGTCTGAAAAGTGGTCGTGGCCGAATCCCCCCGGACGCACGGACTCTAACACTACACGTTTGTTCTCGTCATTCACGTTGAATTCGATTAAATAAGGGCTCCCATATCCAAAAGTCTTCAGCTTTTCTTCTTGTTTTCCAATCTTATCGCCTAGCTCGCTCAAAGATACAACCTGAGATTTTGCCTTGTAAATGATGGAGAGGTAATCCTCCAAATTTTTAACATTTACTTTTATCAAACCAATCACAACTTGAAAGCTTGATTCCCAATTTATCAATTAAAATATCCAAGAACAATAGGCTCCACTTCAAGACGTGAAATGGGTCTTAATTGTGCAGCGAGAAAGATTTACATAGTCGGAAGTCTCATTTTTGTGCCCAAATGGTATCATTCTTTAGATCTATCCTCTTGTCTTTATCGTATAGATATGCCCGTATTACATAGAATCCTTCTTCTTTGGGTATTAATTCAGCCGAATACCGTTGCTCTTCGTCTTTGGAAATCCTTTTTATCTCGATCTTTGCCAACTCTTCAGGCCATTTTAGCGGCATCTGAGCATAAAACTCTAAATCGAGGTCCCTGCTATCCTTGAGTCCTTTCACTATTGCTTGGATCTTAACGGCTTTTCCCATTGGAGTATAAGGCATTGACATTGCAAACATAGATACGATCTCTGCTGCTTTCCCCGTTACTGCAATTGTCACCGGTAGAGATTCTATTGAAAAGGCGCCTTTAGGTGAGAAACCGTAAACAGAAGCATACAGATCAGAGGTCGATGTAGCTTCAAGCTGGAAAGCGCGAGTTGCTTCTTCACCTGGCGCAAGATTAATTATGTATTCTCCTGTGCCAAAAACTCGAATGTAATAAGAGTCGAGTGTATGCAATTTCACATCAAGAAATTTTACGGTTTCACTTCCTATATTTTTTAATCGCAATGTTACCCAACGAATTCCAGGTTCCATTTCTTTGGGATTCAGCTCAAATTCAATAGGATATACTATTCTCAGAGGTCTTCACCTCCCTTTCATAGATTTACGTCACTTTTCAGATGAAAGAAAAAGATAACTTGAAGTTTCAGTCAAGCAATTGCAAGATTTTCTGAGGCTCAACAAACAAGTTCGTTTGCTTTTCCAGAAAGGATCAGTCCTGACATTCTTTCATCACCTATTTAATGGCAATATAAAACTACTTAAAAGTAGTGCCGCAGCGCGCGCTGAGCCTGCAGCATACAAAGAGATTGCACTCAACTACGAGTAGTAATGGAAGAACTCATAGGGCAGAAATGAGAAATAACAATGTAGTGAAAGAAGATCATGAAAATAAAATTCCTAGGCGCAACACATCAAGTGACAGGATCAAGCTACTTACTGGAAACCGCCAAAGTGAAAATCCTCATCGATTGCGGCATGTTTCAAGAACGGGACTATTCCCACAGAAACTGGGAGGCTTTCCCTATTCCTCCAGACCAGATCGAATATCTCCTCCTCACCCATGTTCACCAAGACCACTCTGGACTTATTCCTAAACTTGTCAAAGAAGGGTTTCACGGAGATATTCTACTAACCGCTGCTTCTAAGGAGTTGTTCCCAATAGTGATTTTAGATTCTGCCCGCATCCAAGAAGAAGACGCTGCCTTCAAGAAAAACCGAAACAACAACGAAGAACATGAGGAGCCTTACACGGAAACCCCTTTATACACAGTCCAAGATGCAGAAAAGTGCTTTCCCCTCCTGAAAGCTGTTCCATACGAAGAGTTTCTGCCGCTAAACGATCAAATCAAGGTTTGTTTCCACGATGCCGGCCACATCCTTGGCTCGGCCATGATTGAGATCGTTTTACAAGACGAGAACGGGTCGCGAAACGTCATATTCTCTGGCGATATCGGACAGTGGGATACGCCTCTACTCAACAACCCCACAGTATTTGATCGAGCAGATTACGTGGTCATGGAGTCCACATATGGAGATCGAAATCATGATAACTTACAAGATATTGATGATAAACTCAGCAAGATTATCAATGACACAATAAAATCTGGCGGTAATGTCATTATCCCCACCTTCGCTATTGAACGAGCCCAAGAGCTCTTATACCATATTAGCTTGTTGGCGCGTGCAAAAAGAATTCCTTACATTGTTACGTTTCTCGATAGCCCTATGGCTGTAGAAATCACGAAGATCTTTGAACAGAGCAAGAAGTACTTTGACAAAAAAACTCTGGAACTATTCAAGGATGGTCAAACACCCTTTGATTTTCCAGGATTGAAGCTAGTCGAATCTGTTGAAGGATCGAAAGCGATCAACCTGATCAAAGGGTCAACAATCATAATGGCTGGTTCGGGGATGATTACTGGAGGACGAATTAAACATCATCTGGTCAGAGAAATAACGCGTCCCGAATCTGCACTTATTTTTGTGGGGTACCAAGCGGTTGGAACCCTTGGACGACAAATCTTGGACGGCGTTTCCCCAGTAAGTATTCTCGGTGAATCCTACCCCGTACGGATGAGGATTGAGAACATTAATGGTTTATCTGCGCATGCTGGTATGAATGATTTGCACCGCTGGCTTGACAACTTCAAAGCTCCGCCGAAGCATGTTTTCTTGACTCATGGCGAAGAAGGATCGATCTTGAGCTTAGAAAACTACCTGAATTCAAAAGGCGGATGGGAAGTGACCGCTCCCGTATACTTGGAAGAATATGACCTCTGACTCCTTTAGAGATGTTAGGCTTGTGCTGATTAGCGTACCTTCAGTGAATACAAGGATTCTCATATAATCAAGACTACGTACGATTCTCATTTAAGGTTCACATATTTAAGATGCTATTTCAGGATAATTAATGAAAAACAAGTGTGTGTGGGATTAAGATTTAATCCAAAAACCCAAACAAACGGAAAATCCTTTTGTTAACTGTCAACTATTAGTTTGCACTTTAACAACCACTCGAGTCTTGAAACAAAAGTGACTTTGTTATTGTTTCGCTACATCCACATATATTTAAGAAAGCTTGAACCCTCTTCTAGAGTGTTTGGGTGCAAGTCATGAAAAAGAAAGAGACTCATCAGCCTCACACGTTGGGAGCGCCTTCATCTCAAGAAATACCAGTGAGGGGAGTAGAACCAAGCCAGATTCCTTGTCCAGATTGCGGTAAAACCTTCAAGACCAACTCAGAGATGGAGAGACACAGAGATACAATTCACCATGAAACAAAAGGGCACGAGTAAGAAAATGAGCAGATTAGCGATATCTATTCCTGCTAAGTGGGAACAATACCTAAAACAGTTAGCTAACGAGCACCAAGTTGACCTGAATAGCGTTTTCAGTGAATTGTGTGAGTGGGCTTTTTCCAATCCTGAAGGCAAAAAACAGTTTAAACTGTGTGGTTAGACGATGCTTTTCCTCCAAAAGGCGAAGCTGAAGATGAAGCACGGGCTGCAGGCGCCAGAGAAAGAGCAATTGAAGAAGATGCAGAAGAAGGGTCCGAAGAAGAAGCTCATGAAGACGAAAACTACAACGAGGACATCGCTGGAGAGGACGTCAAAGGTGAATTAATCCCTAAATTGGGCGCGCGCCAGCTTGTTGCTAATTCGATTTCTTTGTGTTAACGTCTGTTTGCCTTTACCTTGCGAGCATAGTGATTGATCTCGCTTTTTCCGGTCTGCCTAGCCTCAACGCTACCACCCCATTGAGCAGCATGGCGATCATGAAGAGCAGCGCATGCGTAGTTACTCGTTTTAGACCTCTAGCCCTATGCCTTTCAAGACAAAGCTGCTCCTTCTGCCTCGAATTCACCCGCTCAACCCCGCTTCTCTGCCTGTAGAGCTGCTTCTCTAAGCTGGGACCATGGTTCTGAAGTACTTGTCCACCCGCAGCCTCTTCTTTTTTCTGATTGGCCGGATAGGGAACCACCGCGTTGACACCGCACGCTGAAAGCCGGTCTCTTAGTTTTCTGCTTGAATACTGTGAATCTGCAATGAAAGTTTTAATTCGATGCTCGCTTACCTTCCAAGCCCTGCGAAAAAGGGCAGGAGCATGCTTCTTCTCGTTATCGTTCGCAGGCGCAGCGATAACTGCCAAGGGCAACTCTGACTTAGCATCCGTAATTATGTGCAGTTTGTAGCCGAGCCCGTAGGTTTTTCCGTCTCTGCCAACCCTAGCTTCGGGATCAGACTTTCCACGACTGTTATCGTGCGGGTCACGCCGACTGTACGCGGCTACGAACGTAGCGTCCGAGTCCACCGTTTCGCCGCTTATAACACCGCCCCTCAATAACTCCTTGAGCAGCTTGTCCATGATTCTCTGAAGCCTCCTATTTCCGACACGCTTCTTAAACCGTGACAACTGAGACGGGTGATAAGGATTCTCTTCAGCTTCTATGTCGCAGAGTTCTCTAAGATTCTCGTCTTTCCATAATCGTCTGCAGATTTCTCTTTCGCTGGGAATCTGCTGGAGCCGTTTAACGATGAGCGCTTTAAAGATGCCCATGGGTTTTCTCGGAGGGCGGCCCGGACTATTTTCTTTATGGTAGGCTTCCTTGACGACTTTTTCTATGTCACATAGGTTCAGTTTTGACAGGATGGTACATGAAAATTCGGGTTCTTCCATCCTTCACCCTATATACTCAAGTTCGAACAAATTTAAACATGAATATGTTCACTTCAATATTTAAGCAACAAACTGGCGCGCTCGATACTACATGTTGAAATGGTTGGTGAGACTGCTTTGTCGGGTCGTTTCATGTCATGAGCTTAAAAAAACTTTTGCCCTGATTTAGCGCGCGCGCTAAGCTCAATAGACGTCTTAAAAAGGCCCCGGGAATGGGATTTTGACGCCAATTTACCAGTAAAAAGATGTGAGTAGTGGATCGAGCGGGATTTGAACCGTAATGGGTTCAGACCACAATCAATATCTTTGCTTGGTGGTATGATTATCGGATGCTGTCTCAGCTATTCCTTGCTTCGTTTTTTTGGTAAGATTCCAACAAAGAATCCAATTCTAAAGTCCGTGATACTAAGCCGGCGCAAAAGAGAGCCCGTCCTCAAATTCAATATTTTGATATTAACGATGATAAATATTGCCTTTCCTTAACAGAGATTAATTTGAACGCCCGAATCTAAAGTTGTAGAACAAGAATAGCATCATTAAGAAAACCTTCTATCTGCACTATCTAACACATTTTAAGCTACTCTTTTCCCACATGAAATCATACCACTGTTGGATTACTCGGACTAGAACTGGATTGTTTGACCATAAGCTAGCGCGCTCAGTAAACTTTGGTTTGGTGCTAGTAAAAATGAGTACTTGTTCGCGCGCTGCCTTGTCCCGATATTACGTGTTGAAGTAGGTAGGTGATACTGCTTTATCAGATCTGCCGATGTTTTCAGCTGCCTCTCGGTTGAGAACCAAGCAAAGAATGCTGAAGAGAGCGTATGAAGCTACGTTGCCCAAGCCTCTAACCTTGTTGATTGTCAGACTGCACTGAGTCTTCAGGAAGCTGTAGACCGCTTCAATGCGTGGCCTTTTGTGATACTCCATTTTCTGTTCTTCAGGTCCGTAGGTTCTGAACTTCTTGTCTACCCTAAGCAAACCATTAACGTTACGTTTCTGGTTTGACCGATAAGGAATCACCGTCTTGTCAACGGCGTTTCTGAGTTTGCCGTCGCTGTACTGACTGTCAGCAATCACGCTTTTCAGTTTGGCCGCAGATTGTTTGAGAACCAGCTTTGCCTTCTCTAACATGTTCAAGGAGTGTTTCTGCTCGTTCTGGTTGGCGGATGCAAAGGTGCAAGCCAAAGGAAGCATAGTCTTAGAGTCAATAGCCAAATGTAACTTGTATCCAAGCCCGAATGTTCTGCCTGCTCTTCCAACTCTGGCTTCTGCGTCTGAGTATCCCGTTTGGTTGTCTTCCGGGTCTCGTGTACTCCAAACTTTAATGAAAGAAGCATCAAAAACAGCATCAACTTCTTTCGCGCCGTTCTGTTTCAAGAGCTTAACAACCTTCTCCTCTATTATTTTGGTTAGTTTGTCTTCTCCAACCCTTCCACTGAACCTGCTCAGAACGCTTCTAGGGTACGCTGTTTCCTTTTTCTTTATTAAACACAACTTTCTAAGTCGCAAATCAGTGTCAAGTAGGCGGGTCATTTCTCTTAGGCTGCGAACGCCTTTCATCTTCATTATGATGATGGTTCTGAAAAGGCCAAATGGATTTCTGGGATGCCTGCCTGGTCCATAAGTGTGAAAGCAGCCTCTCATAACTCGTTTAGCAAAGCTTAAGTCAATGTTTCTGAAGAGGACTTCTAGGGTCTCGTGTTCATCTTGTCCCGCTAGGACTCACCTCCTAAGCTTGGACGTGACTTATTTGATACGAGACCCCTCTATTAAAATAAGCTTTTCAATTTCGGGACAAACCAGCGCGCGACACAGGCTTTTCAGTAGCATGCGATCTTTGCGGCGGGGAACCTCAATGTGTAGAATTCTGCCCCGAAGAAGCCCTAGAGATCGTAACCACTGATGAAGAAGCCGATAAACGCATGAGCGAAACCCTGGAGAAGTTGCCCGCAGAAACTGAACGAATAACCAATATAGTCAAAAACAAAGATTGGAAACCCATGCTGGCTGAAGCAGAAGAACGAAGCAAAAAAGTCTCAGAGAAACTCGAAGCCCTCAGGGATAAAGCTAAAACGAAGTAGTAATCAACTTAGACATAACTTTCGAGTGTTTTTCCCCGCTATTGAAATAAATTCCAATTAGCATAGTTTTATGTGTTCACTAATTTTAATTTTGGGTTTGGCGACCAAATTTTCAAGCGGACGCCGATGGAGCGGCGCCTCCATTTTCGCAAGTGAAAGTTTATTTCCGCGTCTATAGTTGTAACGAGAATTGAAGGGGTTAAGAATGTCAGAGACCGATTTGGTTTTGGAGATTGACCATCCAAATTTTGTTATTAAGGTTTCCAACAATCTGTTGAAAATAGACGTGAGAGGAAACGTGAAAAACGAAATCGAGGAAGCGCTTGAAAACGCGCCAGGCCTTACGGAAACATTTGGTCGTATCTTGAGGGTCTTTGTGCCATTGCATATCCACTTATCTGACATTAATTCTGTGAATATGGAAAAAACGGGAGAAGTCAAAATAGCATTGCCCGACGTAGATGTAAATATTCCGCTTCGAACAGAAGAAGCCGAGAAGCTGGTTAGTAAACTGAATCAGTTGATTCCAGAAGCAAAACAAAGAGAGATCAATAAGCGTGCGCGCTAAGCGAAATATGGGTCTCCGAAAGATCTTGTTTGCTTTCTCGGCGTCTTTTGTGCCTAATCTAAGTAGCCTTTAGCTAATTACCTTGAAATGGTTACCGCATTTATTGCAAGTGTAAACATTTAACCCTATAAAGCTCAATTGAGACAGAAATATGATGAATTGAAAACGCGCGCGCTTAGTTAACCAGGTTAAATAGGTGTAGTCATACGCGCAATCAACTGCGCTTTAATTACTTAATCCAATTGCGGGCTAAAACTCTTACAAGATGAATAGCAACGTAAACAGATGAAAGCAGCAGTAGCACAAAGAACAAGTTCCTCTGGGAGTAATCAAACGATGATGTGAATACATAGATGCCATAGTAGCCCACGGCCTCTAAGAATAAGAATCTTAACGCGAAGCCTGCGGTGCTAGACAGAAAAAATTCGGTTAATTTCATTTTTAGAGTCCCGGCAGCCAGAGAAGCCGCACTGTAAAAGAAGGGGATGAAGGTGGATATGAAAATGGAGAATTTCCCGTGCTCTATTAACCAGTTATCTGTCTTTTCCAGGTTTTGCTCGGATATGCGCATGAAAGACAGAACTTTCTTCAGTAAGGGTCTGGCCGCAAATCTGCCGCATAAGTATTCTATGGGAACCAAGGAGCCCAATAGACATAAGATGAAAGTGTAATATGGATTGAATATCCCAATCATTGATAGATAGCCGTATGCTGGGACGAGAAAGTAATCGGGAACTGGTGAAAATGTGATGCTGAGGAACATGCCAAGGTATCCCGACATTAAAGTTACCGACGACACATTTTGCTGACTTGTACTATAGGGCGAGATGGTGATTAAATGAAAATATCCATTAATTAGAGCTAGTACGCTCAGCAATACTGTTAGAACGGAAATTACGAATAGATAATGCCAGTATTTGTGCAGTCCTCTGACATGATTTCTCGTGGAATTGGAGGCGGTTTGTAACTTTTGGAATGAATCATTTTTCTGTAAAGGTTTATTTTTCCTCATCCATTTTTTTCCCGAACTTTCGCTTGCAAATGCGCCGCTTGGAATCTCTATGGCGCTATCTATTATAGTCGTCTCCCTGATGTTGAGCAATGAATGATTCAACTGACAAGCAAGTAAACCACCAATTAACTCTTGGAGTTTAGACCTTGTGGTTCTGCAAGGAAATACGCTGAAGATATAGTAGCGCGCGTGAGAGCGCAATCTGCAGGCTTTGTTTAGGTCGATGGCAGCCGCTGATTCCGATGTTACTCTTGAAAAACTAAGAGCCTTGCCATATGACGTTTCCAGAGTTCTCCAGGAAACCGTTTTGAATGCAAGTTTCTTACCAGCCAAGAAGACGTCCAGGCCTGGCTCAACAGCAGCAGCGAACTGCAAAGCATCCTCCTAATCTGCCACTACTTTCCCGCCTACGACTTAGAGCGGGGAGGGCAGCTTAGTCGTCTTCAAATTCAAATATTGTTAGCTGGAATAGAGTTTATCCGAAGACTTTGAGAAATAACTTGATAAGAGCGCTAAGACTTAATGCAAAAGAATAAACAGCTTCGAATTGGCAGAAAGTGGGAACATGCCTAAAAAGGAACGCAACAATGCCAAACGAAAGTCTGAAAGCAAAGAAAAGAAAGCTAACTCGGAAAGAACCTTTGCCATGCAGTGTGAGTGTAATTGGTTGCTTAACGAAATTTATGAATTCAAAAAAGTTGCGCCCCTTACTATGACACTTAACAGCAAAAAGTCATGCGTCAATTCACTGATGAATCATCTGCAGCAAAGATTTCCTGAAATAAAACTAAGCCAAAATGACGACAACTTGGGAGCTGAAGCTACACTTGGTAGAACTGGTCTTAAGGTAATGTTCAAGCCGGATCAGAAGGAACTAGATTGCCTATGCAGCCAAATTAAGACTTATTTGGAAGGCTTAGATAACCTGGTTGTTGTTTTCTTTAACGCTGATTCCGCGATAGTCAATAACTACAAAGAGAAAATAGAAAAAAGTGGCTGTCAATCAAGGCTAACTCTGATTACTATTTGATTTTTGCGCTCAAGCCTTGTTTTGTTATTCTGTTGGCTTTCCATCGTATTCTTCTGGTGAGGCTTCTGCGTCTGCTTTAGTGTGTCTTACAACCTTGTCTTGGTGTTCTGGCGGCGAATATATTGTGTAGAGCTTGAGTGTATCTTTCTTTGACGTGTTGATGACGTTGTGTTTGGCTCCTGCGGGCACGATTGCGGCGTCTCCGTCTTTTACCTTGTGTTCCACTCCATCTATAACGACTTTGCCTTCGCCCTCTTCAAACCGGAAGAACTGGTCAATGTGACTATGAACTTCCATTCCGATTTCTTCCATAGGTTGAAGACTCATCAAGACAAGTTGACTGTTCTTTCCCGTGTATAGGACTCGACGGAAATCAGTATTCTTTCTTGTCTCTTTCTCGATTGAAATGTTATAGCCTTTCAAACAAATCACCTAAAGTTAGGTTAGCTTTTGCGTTCTTTTATTAATTTTGGGATTAGGGTTTGCAAATTAATTGTTGTGAGGGATAGCTATGAGTGCGAATGTTGAGTTTAACATTACAGCGTTTGTTGAAGCATCAAGCGTTTTCCAAGACATCAGCAGCAGCGCCACTGAATGATTCACCACTGTAACGAACGGCGCTTCGCAGGCTGCGGAAGACGTTAGCGCTTCAAGTAGTCAGATTGCGTCGGCATCCGAGGTTAGCAGTGGCAGTTTTACCAAGAATGCAATGGCTATGAATACAGCTGTTCTCAGTGCTGCTGGTTTAGTTACCAGCGTCCATAGCCTTGAAAGTGCTGAGACGTCTCTGGATAGAGCTCACGTAGTTGTTGAGAAGGACACTAATGGCGTGCAGACAGCCCAAGAAAAGTACAAAGAAGCCGTGGCTAAGTATGGTCCTAACAGTCAACAAGCGATAGACGCAGCAGACAAGCTTAAGGCTGCCCGGGACGCGCTTTCTGTCGCCCAGCAACGGGTACAAGACGCACAAAATAACATGAACCAAACAATAATGATGAGTTCACTAACCATTATCCCAAGTGTTATTGGCGCGTTTACAAGCCTGAGCACGGTGCTTACTAGTTTTGGCCTGGTCGGTAGCGCTTCAACTATGATGACTGACGGACTCAGCATGGCTCTTTGGACGCTTGCCCAGTTCGTAATGAACGGTGTTAAGCTTAATGATCCTCTGTCTGGTCAGCGTGTTGTTAGGAGTGAAATACTCGAAGGCTGGAAACCCAAGAGCAAAGGCTTCGACGTGGAAGCTGAAATGAACGCGATTGTTGGGCGTAAAGGTTACCGAATTGTTGAAATCCCAATTGATTACCGGATTAGGCTGGGCGAGAAAAAGCTTAAGCTCCGACATGGCTTGGGAATAATGAAGAGAATTCTCGTCGAAAGTTTAAAATTTTAGCACGCGCTGATCTGGGCATGCGCAAGGCCTTCCAAAATCTTGGGGTATAGAGGGAGAAAAGCTTGCCTGATTTTACCTTATCATCAGAACATATAAAAAATATAAAATAAATTTTGATTTGTCTTACTCTATGCCTCCCAATCCGCGACAAGCCTTGGGCTGCCAGAACCAGCCGTGGAGGGCTTGTTTGTTCGATTTGCCTGTTTCAGTTTTATTGGAATTTCCTTAACGAGTTTGAGCGGATCATGTCTGGACTTGGCATGAATTCTTGCATCAACAATTAACTATCGCCAGTTACGACAATACCCGTTATTTCCTTGATGATTCCTTTTTCTACCTCGCGAGTCCACAGCATTTCGGGCACGTCAACGGCTAGAAACAGCATGGACGTTAAGACGGCTTCGACTGCTGCCACTGCTAAGTTCTGGATCCATTTGCCTATGCCTACGTGGATTGCGAAATCATTCGGCTGTCCCGCTATTAGAATGCTGAACGCTCTGTCAGCAGTGATGATACCCCTCAAAATCCCGGCCTTCTGCGCTTGTATGATTATTCCCAAAGGCTTAGTGGCTGTCTGTGTTTTGTAGCCTTCGGCTTTTAGATGCTGAACGATCTGCAGTGATAGTTGATTCAGGTCCTTGTTTTTTCCTTCAAAATGGACCACTTTTTCAGATACCAGATTAAAAACCTCAACATTCACTTTAGGCTAAGCGACTAATTAATAGTTTTTCAGAAAACTCGCGCGCGCATATAGCAAGCGCTTCCAGATAGTCAGAGAACAAGCGCGTGCAAAGCGCTTCTTTTGCAATTATTATATAGTAGTTGTTTCAAGTCCAAAGTTAAGAGACAGGTAAGTAATGACTGAAAAAAGGAATTACTACGAGATTCTAGGTGTTCCAAAGGATGCTTCCAAAGACGTGATAAAAGACGCCTACAGGAAACTAGCGCTGCAATATCATCCTGACAGGAACAAGTCGCCGGAAGCTGAGGAGAAGTTCAAGGAGATATCTGAAGCCTACGCAGTGCTGTCGGATGATGGGAAGCGGCAACAGTATGACAATTTGGGTGGCGCTGGATTTGATCAAAGGTATAGTCGGGAGGACATTTTCCGAGGTGCAGATTTCGACTCGATATTTCGCGACATGGGAGTCAGTTCCGGTTTTGGAGATCTCTTCAACGTTTTCTTCGGGGGTCGAGACTTCGAAGAAAGACAGGAAGTTATCAGCGGTCGGGATTTGCGCTGCGAAGTTAACATAGCCCTTGAAGAAGCAGCGCGCGGTGTTGAAAAGGAAATTGAGATCCCAAGAATTGAGAGATGCGAAGTCTGTGGGGGCTCTGGAGCTGCCCCAGGCACTTCTGTGCAAACATGTCCAAAGTGCAAAGGGTCTGGAAAGCTCCAAAACACAAGCGGAAGCGAATTTGGCACGTTTGTGCAGGTCGTGCCGTGTTCTGCTTGCAAAGGCAGAGGCCAAATCATTGTTTCACCGTGCAGAAACTGTAAGGGAAAAGGCCGCGTAAAAAGGGCGCGAAAGATTACGGTGAAGATACCGGTTGGCGTAAATGAAGGATATCAGCTTAGGCTTAAAGGACAAGGAGAAGCACCGACTGGCGAAGGCCCCTCAGGAGATTTATACATTCTGATTCACATGGCGCCTCATCAATACTTCAGAAGAGACGGAGACAATCTCTTGTACAATCTAAATATTAGCTTTACTCAAGCAGCTTTAGGCGCGGAAGTCACAATACCAGCGATCGAAGGAAAGGCTAACCTGAGAATTCATCCTGGAACACAGTCTGGGCAGATTCTGAGGGTTAAAGGCAGGGGCATGCCGAGAATTGGAGGATATGGCAGAGGCGATCTGCGAGTTCGTGTGAATGTGGTTGTCCCTGAAAAGCTGACTCAGCGTCAAAGGGCCCTACTGGAAGAGCTGGCCAAAGAACTAGACCAGAATGTCCAACAAAAGGGTGGAAAGATGATGTTTTAATTTGAACACCATGGTGGAGCGCGTGCTTGAGGTTAGAAGTCCGATTTTTTGCTAAGTCATATTTCAAAGCATGAACTTGTAACGGGAATAGGAGGGCACTCGTTCGCGAGCTGTTTTCCCCGAGGTGAACTGCTGCAAAATGCGCGCGCGATTTACAAGTAACAGACCCTTAGAATTCTCTTAGTAAAACTTATTATCTTACAGAGAACCTACTACTGATGTGACTAAACTTGTCAATTCCGATAGATGGTGATATGAAAAAAGTCCTTAATGCTCTAAATGAGGCAAATAGAAATACCTGGATTGATAACAAGCAATTGGAACAAAAAACAGAGCTATCAGTAGAAAACTTGAATGACGCAGTTGAACTTCTCGAAAGCAAGTGTTTAGTAAAATCGCTTCAAATCTTAGGTACAGCACCTTATAAATTCAAGTCTGTAAAATTAACTGCATTAGGCAGGTCTAGGATAAAACAAGGACTATAATGTTGGTTCATTGCGCGAGACAAAAAAATAGAAAGAATTTTTGGTTTTTCCTGTGTTCTGGCCGCGTAGTTAGGTATGGCAGAAACACAAAGGAATATAGCATCACCAAAGATGGACAAAAAAAACGATCGCGATGCTTCCATGGTTGCTGCATTTCGATTAAACAGGGTAAAGAAGCCTGGTCCAAAACCTTGCTCACAAGATGAACAGAAACTAAACACAAAAAAGCTGAATAACCAACGACTGGCGTGCGCCATAGAAAACCTTATTTTTGTTCACCTGTGTATTACGAAGATTATGCGCACAGTTAAAGAGATAATGAAACCTGTCGTTAATATAGGGTCGAACCGGACAGTCTTGGAAGCTGCTAACCTCATGAATGAGTCTGGTTATAGTAGTTTGCTGATTGTTGATGGCAAAATTACTGTCGGCATCATAACCGCGAGAGATCTTGTTATAAGAGCCATCGCAAAAAACCTGCCTCACACTACTCCAGTTTCGGAGGTCATGTCATCGCCCCTCATAACAATCAACGCTAATGTTACCCTGAAGAAAGCAGCCCGAATTATGGGCGAACGTAAGATAAGGCGTCTTCCAGTCACCGAGAGCGGCGGGGTTGCGGGAATTCTAGTTGCATCTGACGTATTGTGCCAACTGTCCAACGAAACTTTAGCTGAGGATATCTGGGAAGCCCTTGTTGTAGAACGCCCTTAGCGCGCGCGGAGAAAATCCCGAAGAAATTCTAACCAGAGAAGCTTTGTTGCGGGGGAATATAACTGAGACCTTAGAACAGACACAGACTCATCAGCTATCTATCCTGGCTGAACAGCTTAAGGAGCTCATAAAGAAGGAGGTCTCAGAATAAAAACACCCAAAAACAGTACTTTTTCTCGCTCGAGTCAGAAAAAACCAGCGGCCCACCACGAGCCCTTTTTCCTAAATAGACGTCGCATTAAACAGCATTTTCGAAGTCAATGCCAGCAGGATTTTGGTTTTCGGGGACGCCATAACATGGATATAACATGACCTATGAAAATTGTCGAACTCTCGGGTGTGCTATCAAAAAATAGCAATAATGATAGCATTTTAATAGCATTAAGCTACATTTTAAGTAGCAAATTGAGGGTAGCACAGAAAAGTTTGAACGAGAGTTTGAACCTATCCCGGGCTACATCAAACCCAGGTCAGGCCGACGTTCAAACTCTCGGGTAACCATTGAAAAACTACGCAACTTCTGAACATTAAGCAAAACTAAAGTACTCCGGGACGTAAGTTTAATTTGGATTAATGATAGTTCTTCCTATAGTGAATTAAAATGGAAGGTTTCTCCAACGAAGCATATTATTTGTTTTTCTCTACACTAGCAAACAGAACGCGTCTAGCCATAATTGATGTTCTAAAAGAAGGTCCCAAAAACCTTTCAGAAGTTTCAGGTACTCTAGAACAAGAGGAAACCATAGTCGCTCATAACCTCAAACTACTGGAACGTTCTTCACTATTGCGCTCAGAAAGTTCTGGAAAAGAGAAGCTTTACTCTTTGAACATGGAAGTTTTTGCACCGCTTTCTGAGCTTCTGACTTTTCATACGAACAAATATTGCCCTAATCTCAAGAGTTGTATACCTCCCGAAAAACTCAAGGCGTATATGAAAAAAGAAGCTACAAAAGAGACATTTATAGAACACCAATGATCCTTCCAACGCACTTTAGATTACAGGAGAAAAAAGGATTGGTTCATTGAATTCCTGAAGAAATTTAAACTGAAATCACAACGAATACCTTGTCAACCCCTAATTTAACAAGCTTTTCGTTATGATAGCGCGGCGCTACTAGTGTGTATTCCCAGTCGCACCTTCTGT
>Ga0187874_10000872_pt1 | contig 32679 bp, 32 predicted proteins | sample June2016WEW_16_1_3_FD_132993 | JGI IMG/M metagenome (GOLD analysis project Ga0187874, IMG submission 132993) | Peatland microbial communities from SPRUCE experiment site at the Marcell Experimental Forest, Minnesota, USA - June2016WEW_16_150 | ecosystem: Environmental > Terrestrial > Soil >... | reverse complement strand
CTCCTAGACGGTAGACGCAACCTGCCGTCTAGGAAACACACTTAGCGAGTTAGCAAAAGAACCTACTGCCGATTCATCTGCAACCTAACGGTTGCAGTATTCTCGTCAAGTTTTAATAAAAAGAAAAGAAATTAAGAAATACGTTTATTCAGTTTCTTCTTCATTGGAGTCTTCTGTTTCTGTTGCGGCTGCGGCTTCTTCGTTGCTTTGCTCTGCTTCCGTCTGCGCCCCCTGGGGGGCCTCTAAAGGGTGGGCTGGAACTGGAGTCTCCTCAACTCTTACTGGCTCGATAACTGGCTCATTTAGTGGCTCCATAACTTTCTCAAGTGTTGTTTCAATTGGCTCTGCTTCTGGAATGACCTCAAAATCTTGAAGTGGAACTTTTGCGGGCTTTTCTGGTTCTGCTTCAACGATTACTTCGGTTGGAGTAATGTTTGCTGTTTCAGCTTCAACTGCTGGTTGCTCTATTGGAGCTACTGCTTCCATGTTTATGGCTGGTTCTTGTGGCGCTGGCTCGGTTATTGCTGGTTCTTGAGGAGCAATTTCAGGTTCTGGTTCGTTTATTACTTGTACTTCTGGTTCTGGGGGAGCAATTGGGGCGGTCTCTTCTGGAGTGACTTCGACGGTTGGAGTCTCAACTGGGGCATTTTCAACTGGAGCAGTTTCCACAGGTGCATTTTCAACTGGAGCAGTTTCAATCGGGGCTGGAGCAGTTTCCACAGGTGCATTTTCAACTGGAGCAGTTTCGATCGGAGTTGATTCAACGGGGGCGGTCTCTATTGGAGCGCTTTCAACTGGAGCTGCTTCTGCTTTTGCAGTTTCAAGGGGAATCTCAGCGGGAGCAGTTTCAACGGGAGCGATCGGTACTGGCGATGTTTCCGTTACAGTTTCAACTTGAGCGGCTTCAACAGGAACCGCCGTTGGGGTTGGTTCTACCGGCGCTGGTTCTGGAACCTTAGCTTCGATAATTGGAGCAACTGGTTCGGGGGCTGCTGGCGCTTGTATTGATGTTGGCGAGCATAGTTGGTTTGCGGATTGTTTTATTACGTTTAGTTCGTTTCTGGTTGTGTCTAGTCCGGTTGTGAGTAGGTTTATTTCTTGTTGATAAATTTGCTCGTCGATTTCTCCTATTACGTGTTGAATTTCATAGTTAGCAAGAAGTGTTTCTAATGTTTTAATTTGATTTTCTAGTTCTTGGGTTTTTAGTTGCATGTTTTCAATTAGTTCTTTCTGTTGTTTTTCGATTTGCACAATTGCTGCATTGATGTCATTGGTAAATGAGTCACGAGTTGATTGAGAAATTTTGCCACTTTCAAAAAGCTTGTCTAGCGCTTGCTTCTTTTTATTGGCTATTTCGTATTCTTCATTTAATCGTTTAAATGTATATTTCCATGAAATCAATTTTAGGGCACCGAACATCTTTAGCGTAAAACAAGAGATAACGTTTCTTAACATGCACATATATCGCTAACTATTAAAATCGGCTACTGAAGCAAGAAAATAGAAATTTTGCGTTAAAATTATATTATGCATATACGTGTTTATGTATATAAAAATTGAAAATTTTTTAATCTTTACTTCAAGGCTTTGACATTTCCATGTAAAATAACGCGTATTCACTATCATGCTATGGCACAATACATGAAAATGCGCAATAACCGTTTTGCGATGATAGCAAGTGCGCGCAAGTTTAATTTATTTATACATTTCAGTTTTTGTTATAATATATTGTTCCAAATCCGAATAAGGCTTATATATCTAAACACGAATAAACAATAGTGAGCGTGTAAAAACATGGTAGCATTAACAATAACAGTTATCAACGAAAAATCAGAAGCAAAAATATTAAAAAAAATGCATGAAAAAGTAATCAAAAGCTTTATGGACACAATAATAATGGCTGAATTACAAAACGGACCCATAAGCGGATACGACGTAATATCATTCATCCACAACAAATTCGGCTTCCTAGTCAGTTCAGGCACAGTTTACTCACTGCTATACTCTCTTGAAAGAAACGGCCTAGTCGAAGGAGTATGGGTTGAAAGAAAAAGAGTCTACAAACTCACCGAAAAAGGCGCCAAAACCATTGAAACCATACTTAACTCACAGGATAAAATCAAAAGCTTCATGACAACTATTCTAAAAGCACAAACAATCCATTAACCTATTTTTTTTACCACTATTCTAATCGAAACGCTAAAAAACCCCTTCTCATTTTCCTATCAGTCCGCAACGATTTAAGCGGGGTCCGTAGCTCAGTCAGGCTAGAGCACCGGACTTTTAATCCGGGGGTCGCGGGTTCAATTCCCGTCGGACCCGCCTTCCCACGTACACTTTTATACTGAAAACGTACTTCCCCTTTTTCTTTTTTGGGAATTTCAGTTGTTTTGTCGCAGGTTTGGCAGGAAGTGAGAAGGATTACAAGAAGATTGCGTCGGGTTCTTGTCCGACGAGCTTTAACGCGCCTATGGTAGAAAAGACTGCGTCTTGGTTCGCCGTGAAGTTCCAAAGTAGCGTAGGAGTTGTTGAAGTAGGCACATTAGCTAAGGGCACGATTGGAAGCAACGGATGAGACATTAAGCTTGAGGAAAACACGAAAAATGACACAGACAAAACAAGAGTCAACGTAACTACGGCGGCGATAGGCATAGAGTATCGTTTCAATTTTGAGGGCAGACGATCTGGCGGTTGAGGACACCAACCCTAAAATCTTTTAGTCTTTTGCGTAAACCCATTTTATTCACAGCCAGTTTTTTTTGGAGTATACTTTTTCTTATTCAAGCGAAGATAAGTTGTTCCCGCTGCCGACGTCGCCACTACCGCTATTACTGCTATTACGACATATTCAGTGGGCAAACCAGTGCCTAAGAAACCCGAATGAAGCGTGGGAATTGGAGGCGGACTATTCGTTGCAAGATATGAATTTGGAACTTCAATCCAAGTGCCATTGTACTGCAACCATATATCATATGCAACGGGGATTAACCCTCCATGAAGGTAGTCTGGCATGTTGAGTACCGTTTCATTCTTGACTGAACTAAGACTAAGTGCATTAAATCCAGCCGTCACGTGGCCTACTGATGCTACTTGATTTGCAGAAGGAAGATTTGACCAAGAAGCTGCAATTTGGCTATTACTCAAAGGAAAAGTCTGCCCGACCCCATAGTTGACGGTAGGCGGAAACAGGGCGAAATAAGCCATTGGTGCTATAAGCAGAGCCACAATTTCTATAAACAAAACACCCGCTACCACTGGAGAAGATAGCCTTGTCGAGTTGTTTAGAATAGGTTTGGTGGGTTGTGGACACCATCTTCGAAGTTTTCTTAGAATGTTTATTCTTTTTCACCTGTTATTTATAGTGGCGGTTTTTTTCAATCTCTTTTGAAACATTAAAACAACCAATAAGGCAATAATAACCACTGCGACTACTACAAGGGCAATAGTGGCTATCGGCAGTATAGTAGAAATCAGCGTCGGATGAGTGAGCGGATGGTAGTCAACGTTATTCTGATCTATGACATATGTTCCCTGCCCACGATAATTGCTCCAGTAATTACCTACCGTACCGTTGTCCCAAAAGTTGCTTACTCCAGATTCCTGTAAGAGGTTTACCTGACCCAAGCTGTTGTTTTCAAAATTGTTATCATATATTGTATTGTTTGAAGACCCAAACCACACATTCATACCATTACCGTTGTTTGTGAGTTTGTTTCCATATACCTGATTGTTGTCTGCTTTGGAGTAGAGAGTTATGCCTGTTCCAGAATCAGAATAATCTCCGTGAGAGATGGCTTCGATTGTTCCAAACACGTTGTTTCCAAACACTTGGTTAGCATCAGAACCAAAGAGACCTATGCCAGTGCAACTTTGGGTAACGCTGTTCCCAGAAACAACACTGCTATTTGTCTCCCCGAGAGAGATGCCTACCCAACTGCCTACCACGTTGTTTTTGGAAACTGTGTTGTTAAAAGAATTGCTCAGGTCTAAGCCGTTGTTTTGGCAACCATCAAGATTAGCATACGAGACGAGGTCATTGTTGGATATTATGTTGTTTGAGGAGTTGAAAACATCTATGCCATTTTCATACGAATAGGTTGTTATGCTGTTTCGGATTAGTTGTGAGTTGGTGCTGTTTTCAAGTTCGATACCTACCAAAGCGTTGGTAATTAGAAAATTTTCAACTGTAACATTGTTTCCATTTGAAATAACGATGCCAATGCTCCCGGTAAGCGCATCAGTCAGGGAACGTTGAGTTCCTGGACCTTGAAGCGTATAGTCCGCGCCGTCAATAATGATGTTATTCTTCTGAACCTCAATTGCAGTTTCGTTGTTACCGGTTATGTTGTCTGTAAGTGTGAAGACGTTTCCTACTCGTTTTATTGGCGCTGTTGAAGGATCTGTGCTTCCATCTGGTCTAATGTAAATGGTGTTTGAAGGTCCAGTGTAAAAGGTGTTCGAAGATTGAGCGCTAGCGCTAATGGGTATTGCGGGCGCCAGTGGTATGGAAGGGTGGAGCATGCTGCTTGAGTAGAAAATTGAAAATGAAGCAGCGAAAAGGGTTACCGTGAGCAGGATAGTGATTGGAACAGAATACTGTTTCAGTCTAGTAGGCAAACGGTCTGGCGGCTGAGGACACCAATCCCCAAAATCCCTAAACCTTTTACGTATGTCCATCTTTACTCACCTCTAATTCTTGACGGAGTGCCTTTCTTACGCAAGAACATTAAGACAACTGCTGCTGCAACAATTACGACTGCAACCACAACACCGATTATAATTGGTAGATTGTTAGACGGCTTAGATGAAGGAGACGTCGCAGGTGAAACCCTCAAGGCATAAACGTTGCCGTTCGTTGAGCTTATGTAGAGTACGCCGTTGTCAAAAGCAGGAGTTGACAAAATACCATTTCCAATAGTGTAACTCCAGATTTTGTCGCCGGTTGTGGCGTTCAAAGCATAAACGTTACTGTTCCCAGAAGTGACGTAACACGTGTTGTCGACAACAATAGGAGACGAAGATAAATAGCCTGAATTAGAAGGCGTTATCGTGTAATTCCAAATTTCGTTGCCGTTAGTAGAGTTCAAGGCGTAAATGTTACCGTCATGGCAGCCAATGTAAACTATTCCATTAACGATATTAACTGTCGTGGAAACCCCATTAATGTTAGTGGTAGAATTCCAGATTCTGTTGCCATCTGTAGCGTTCAAAGCATAAACACTGCCAAGAGCGCCTATGTTGGGATTGCCTACGCCTATGTAAACTACACCGTCCAGTACTGCAGGCGACGACGCAACCCCGCCAGTGGTGGTGTAGTTCCAAATCTGGCCGCCATTAGCAGAGTTTAGGGCATAAACGTTGCCGTTCAACGAGCCGAAATACACTATGCCATCGACAACTGCAGCAGACGAAACAACCCCAAAATCATAACCTCCATAATCCCAGAGTGGAACACCTGTTTTACCGTTCAAAGCAAAAAAGCCGCCTTCTAAAGCACCTATGTAGACAACACCACCGACAACATCAGGAGACGATTCAATACTTGTGGATCCTAAACTCGAGTAACCATTGGTGTAACTCCAGAGTTGGGCACCAGTTTTAGCGTTCAGAGCATAAACGTAGCTGGTACCTGAGCGCGCCCCGTAATTTGAACCCGTGTAGATTACGCCGTTTACAATAACCGCAGGAGAGATTGTGCCACCGTCAGTGGAATTCCAGAGTTGAGCGCCATTAATAGCGTTCAAATCAAAACCGTTTACGTAAACTGCCCCATCGTCAACTGCTGGAGACGAATAGCCGCCAACACTGTAGTTCCACAGAAGCGTGGGAGTTGTTGAAGCAGGCACATTAACCAAGGACTCGATTGGAACGTACGGATTAGACATTATACTTGAGGAAAACACGAAAAATGACACGGACAAAATAAGGGTCGCCGTGAGCACAGCTGCGATTGGAAGAGAATACTGTTTCAGTCTAGTAGGCAAACGGTCTGGCGGCTGAGGACACCAATCTCTAAAATCCCTAAATCTCCTACGCAAACCCATATCTATTCACCCGCTAGTTTGGTTGTTGTATTCTGCCGATTTGTTGTTTTGTACTTTCTTTTTAGGTTAAACAGCACTAAAGCAATAGCTATTAAAACCACCGCAAGTGTTACGATTGCGGCAATTTCAAGCGGAGACAATGTTGGTGAAGGGCTTTGTGCAGGGCTTGGCTTTTGCAGTACCCATGTTTGCTCCAACTTCTGGTCAAGCGCTAATACTTGAGAGTTCGAAACGGGAGTCCAAAGCGGATAGTAATCGGTGTTGAGTGTGTCAAGTTTGGATGAAGAGCTTCCTTCATAATCCACCAAAACGTAGGGTGTATTTCCTATACCTGAGCTGTCTAATTCTGTTGCGTTGGGGTATATTGTCGAGTAGTTGCTCCAGTAGTTACCCTGTGTGCCGTTATCCCATGAGTTAAAGCTTTGACCTAAGCCATCAAGAACCGCTGGAGAAGTATCGTTTACAAAGTTATTCAGATATATCAAATTGTTCGGAGAACCGTCTATAAGATCTGAGCCTTCAGCATTGTTTATGAGGTCGTTGCCAGCCACTGTCGTATTTGATGGTTGAGCTAGCTGCATGCCTTCAGAGAAATTTTCTAAAAGGTTTCCAACTATAATATTTTTTGTCCCCGAGACGCCGATTATTCCTGCATAATTAGACGAGGGCACGTTCGGGGTGATTACGTTTTCGGAAATGAGGGTGTCGTCTGCACTGTTTAGCCAAATGGGTTGTCCGTTACTTGTAACGATGTTGTTGCTGCTTATTCGGGTTTTTGATGATTCTGACACATAGATTCCCTGATTGTTCTGCGTTATGTTGTTTCCTGAAATTGTAATGTATGAACTGCTGTAAATGTTGACGGCGTCTATGTAGCTCTCTATCTGCAGGTTTTCTATGGTGACGTTGGTTTTGCCTGTTAGGCTGATTCCAGTCTGACTAGTTCGAATGTATAGTCCGTTAAGGGTGCCGTTGCCCAAAAGCGTGTAATCTGCGCCGTCAATTACAATGTTATTTGTATCTATTAGCAGTGGGCCGTTTAGGTTTCCAGTAAATGTGTAGAGATTTCCATTGCGTTGAATGGGCGCAGTTGAAGGGCTTATGCTTCCGTCTGAGCTGATTGTGACTGTTGGAAATGCAAATAGCTCGCTCGGACTGGGCGATGTTGACGAGGACGGAATTGGCGAAACCGACGGAGAAGGAGTTGGCGGAGTCAGAACAGGTTCTGTTTTTATGACCACGTAGGCGCCGAACCATGGGGCACCTGCTGGCTGATCGTAACCTGCTATAGCGAAGGCGCCATCGCTTGTTTCTATAAGTGAATTCCCTGCCCAGGTGTTGTATGGGTCTGAGGTTTCTCCGTATGTCTCGTTCCACTGTGGGTTTCCGGACGCATCTGTCTTAACGAGCCAAACGAGGTTCGATGCCTGACCGACAAATGCCAAGCCTCCGTCGCTTGTCTGTATCACGCAATTTGCGTAATCATTACTTATACCGGAGCCTGTAACAAAGTTCTGTGAAACATTCTCGCTTGAAACAGGCATTACCGCAACTCCTCCGTATGTTCTGTTCCAGGTCATATTGCCTGAAGAGTCAGTTTTGACTAGCCAAACGTCGCTGCCTGCTGAGTTGCCTGAGCCATATGCGATGTCTCCCGCCAAGACGTAACCGCCATCGCTGGTTTGAATAATCGAATTAGCCTCGCTGCTGCCGATCGAGCTTTCGAACGTTTTACTCCATTGTAAATTGCCTGTTGCGTCGGTTTCGCCAAGCCATAATTCCGATTCTCCACTGGTACTAAAGGTGTTTGTTTCTCCAGCTAAAACATATCCTCCATCACTGGTCTGAACAATTGAGTTAACTTGACTGTTACCTACGCCTCCGAATGTGCTGTTGAACAGCAGTTTTCCCGCGGAATTTACCTTTGCAACCCAGAAGACAGTGTCATATCCATTGTTCTGAAATTGAGTAGTTGATGCGTAGCCGGCTAAGGCGTATCCGCCGTCGCTGGTCGGCACCATGGAAGTAGCATCTACGCCGTTGAAAGTTATGTTCCACTGTAACTTCCCTTCTGAATTAGTCTTTATCAAACGGGAACCGGCAAGCAAAAATGCGTACCCCCCATCGCTTGTTTGCACGAGAGCCCCAATATCATTGCCGTATATGCCACCTGCATATTTGACGTAACTTTGGTTCCACTGCATGTTGCCAGACGAGTCCAGCTTGACAAGGTATCCTCCTGAGCCTGTGTTGAAGTCGCAGTCGCCGCCAACTGCGTATCCTCCATCGCTTGTTTGAATAATGCACGTTGCCGAAATTCCCAAGCCACCTGGAAGAACCTTTTCCCACTCCACTGCAGGAGCAGTAGAAGAGGAGAAAGAAGAGGAAGTTGACGAAGGAATGTTGACGATGGGTACTGTCGGCACGGAAGGATTGAACACTCCAACTGAGTAGAAAATTGAAAATGAAGCAGCTAAGAGGGTTGCCGTGAGCAGGATAGCGATTGGAACAGTATACTGCTTCAGTTTTTTAGGAAGAGGGTTAGGAGGCTGGGGGCACCAATTTCTAAAATCTTTAAGTCGTTTACGAATACCCATGTCTATTCACCTGTTATTTTTGCGAATAGGGCTTCTGCTAGTTTGGATGGCAAAATCTTGCTCGTATCATCCAATAGAAGGAAGTTACGGTCTTTAGCCTCGGCAAGCAAGGTCGTCCTGCAGGCTTCAAGTTTATTGCATTTTTCGCAGTCGCCTTCATGTTTATACCAAAGTTGGATACCGTTTTTGGCTGAAAAGGTTACGAAAGCTTGGGTTTTGAAGTGGTTGCTGTATCCTTTGAGGAATCCTCTATATGGATCCATGGTTTCTACGTCAATTTTGTTTATTTTCGCTACTTCTGTCAGGGCATCGCCGATTTTGAGGTTGGCTATGTCGAGGACACTGTGAATTGTTTGGCGTGTAAGGTTGAGTTCTCTTGCGATGCTGGCTTCTTGTCGGCCTCTGCTTTTTAGGTCCCAGATCATTTTTTGTTTAGCAGTCAAATATCCAAAGCTCAAGGTCATTTTTTTCCCTCAGTAAGACGTAAACATCTTACACAGTAAGATTTACAATTGACCCATTTAAAACTTTCCCAAAACACAGCTCTTAATCAAAACTACTTTTCTTAGCAGCTACACCAAAACATCTTCTCAAGCGCGCTCCGTCAACTAAATCATTAATGTCCTGAAAACAGGACTTGGTTTTATTCGGGAGTCTTCAAACGAGGCAACGACGGTGTAATGTAGTAGGCTTCTTGGTTTGTGAAGTCGCTTGAAGACCACTGGTACAAAGCCGTATCTGCTTTAACGTTCGGGAGCAAGGTTGCAACGGAAGCCAATAAGAGGCAGGCAAGCAGAACCGTTAATGTTTTCTTTATCATGAGCATACCTAATAGAAAAACATTGAAGTGAAATCAGGCACAACCCGGAACCTGTGTTCAGCGCCTTCGTCTAGTTAAAACTGCCAATGACCCGATGATCACGACAGTTATTATGGCTATGACTATTGCGAATTGTATGCTGCCCGGGAGAGACCTATGCATATGCTCACATATACCATTTTTTTGAACCGCCTAATTTCATTATTCCGTTTCGATTCTTGGCGCCAGGAAGAAAGTTAGTTTTCCTCCTTTCGTCTGTTGAAAATCGATGAGCACAGGCATGTCGGTTGAGAACTCTAGTGTAGCGATGTCGGATGTGGCTGAAGCCGCTTTAATGATTTCAGACAGGTAACTTAGGCTAAAAGTTGCCTTTGAGGCTTCTTTTACCTCCAAATCCAAAAGAGCATCATTTCCCTTCTGCAGAGTTATCGTTGCACCCATAAGGTCGCCCATAGCGTTCAAAACCAGCTTTTCCGGGTCCGCTTCAAATCTAACATGGTCACTGACTAGTCCAGCATCTTCAATTGCTTCGCTCAAACCGTGCGTTGTAATCTTAGCTTTTACGTTGAAGGTTATCTTTGGCGTTGGCACTTCTTCCTCCGAGGCTACCAGCGTGGGCATGGTGAAGTCTCGGCTGTACTTTCCTGTTATCTTAACCTGCAAACGTCCAGTCTTATCATCAAGCAACAACTCCACTGCTTCGTCTTTCCCGGCTCTCTTGAGCAATTTCAGCAGTTCACTTATTTTCATGCCTATTTTAATAGGTTCAGTGCAAACGTATTCTTCGAAGATTGTTTTAGGCAATTCAAAATCGATCATGGCAACGCGAGAGGGATCCATAGCCCGAAGTTTCAAGCCGGCGGGTTCAATTTTGAAGGTAGCTTCATCTACAAGTATTGAGATGGCTGTGGCCATTTCTCTTAAGAATTTTGAGTCAGCTACTTTAAGCTTAAACATTCCAATCTTCCTCTTTGTATGCATACCCTGTTGCGTTATAAAGATTTACGAAATTAAGCGTGATGGCGCTGCTCGGCTTGGGGGGTATTCGCGGATCTACTGTCCGGTTGAAAGAGTGTTCTCGATGGTATGTTGGCGATTGGGGATTTTATTTCAACCATTTAGGAACTTCAATGATTGGCAGCAGTTTTTCGGTTCCAGCATTTTTTTACTCACTCCAAGTTACCAGCATTTTCCCTTTTTCGATCCTCTTAGCTGACCACTTTCCTGAATAGGTACAGGGTGGCGCCGAAAGTCACAATTGCAATCAGCCCGATTACAGCATAAGCAGAAGCAAACGTACTCCAAGTCAACCCGCCCTCGACTAAACCCCTTGTTACGTTTGCGACATAACTTAATGGGTTGTAGTCAGAGACGGTTCGCGCCCAAAGAGGCATGATTGATGTGGGAAAGAGACCACTGCTAATAAACATAAGTGGCAAGGCTAGAATATTGGACACTGCTGATAGAGTTTCTGAGTTCTTTGTCTTCAAGCCCAAGGCAAGTGAAAGGCCAAACCAAGCAAGTCCGAAGAAGGCAAAAGTCACGAAAATGAGCAAGAGTCCACCGACCCCGGTTGCGATTCTAAGACCCAGAAGCATTGCCACTCCAATTATTATGGCTGACTGAGCCATGAGCACGAGTAAGTCGCTCATCAAGCGACCAAGCAAAATTGCCGATCTGCTGGCAGGAGTTAAAAGCACTTTCTGAAGAAACCCCGAGTCAAGATCACTCACAATCGACTGGCCCGACGGCATACCAATTACTAAATTCAATACCAATATCCCGGGCGTAAGGTAAGCAAGGTAACTCCCAGTGGGTCCTAGAAAAATGCCGAGCTTTTGAAGTAACTGCGAGAAAAGGATCAGAAACAGCAACGGCGTGAAGAGGTGGACAAACAGTAAAGTAGGGTTTCTAGATAGTTTTGTTAGAGCTCTTTGGAACAAGGATTGAATGTCATAAAATAGTGTCATTTTTAGTTTACCTCACATTAAGATTTGTTCGGTGGGTTTTCTGCCGAGTTCTTCGGGTCTTATTCTTCTGCCGGTATGGTGCAGGAAAACATCGTCAAGTGTTGGAGAGGACATGTTCAAAGAAGTCGGGCGAATGTTGTTGCGGTCCAACGCTGTAACTACGTCAGCTATTATTTCGTCCGCGTTCTTCGCATGAGCAGCAATACCGCCGTCTGAATCAGTAACATCCATTACTCCCGGAATTTCTTGCAAAATCCTTTTTGTTTCGGATCTCAACAAGGAATCTTTTGGGTTCTTAAGTGAAAGAGTTATAGTGTCATGTCCGATTGCTTGCTTGAGTTCTGTGGGCGAACCACCAGCAACAATCTTTCCGTGGTCAATTATTGAGAGTCGCCGGCAGAGCTTGTCTGCCTCCTCCAAGTACTGTGTCGTCAAAAATATTGTAATGCCTTCTTCCCTGTTTAGCTCATCCAGGTAGTCCCATATTGACGCACGAGCTTGAGGATCAAGCCCAGTCGTCGGCTCATCAAGGAAAAGTAATTTAGGCTTATGGATTAGAGCAGAGGCGAGGTCAAGCCTTTTTTTCATGCCGCCTGAATATCTGCCAGCAGGTTTGTTTGCAAATTCTTCAAGCTGCACAGTTTTCAGCAACTCATCCACACGTTTCTCTAAGGCGCTACCATGCATTTGTTGGAGGCGACCTTGAAGACGGAGGTTTTCTTTGCCTGTCAGGTCGACGTCTATTATGGTTTCTTGTGTGAGCACTCCGATTACTTTTCGGATTTCCTTTGGCGATTTTTCTAAATCGTAACCAGCTACTTGCACGTGCCCTGAAGTCTTTTTGAGGAGCGTGGTGAGGATTTTGATTGTGGTGCTTTTTCCTGCGCCATTCGGCCCCAGAAACCCGAAAAACTCGCCCTTTTTAACATTAAAAGAGATTCCTTCAAGTGCTCTTGTGCCGTCAGCATAAACCTCTACGAGATTTTCGACCGAAATAATTTCCGATGGTTCCATTTATTTTTTCACTTCGCTTAGTTTTCTGATACATAGGCATCGTTACGGATTAAGCTTATAGCGAGCATATTCGCTGCAACATTTTAATTGTTGAATAGATGTAATATAATCACATGCGCAGAATAGTTGTAGAATGGTCAGTCAACGAAGCAATTAAAAAAATTAAGGATCGAGAAATCGAGAGACTCAAAACATCTGAGACAGGTGACAATTCCGAATTAATCAACAAAGCTCAATTTACTTTACTAAACAGGCTCGAAACCTTGAAAAAAATCAAGTCATTTGAGGTGCTTCACATTTTAAGATTTGATTCCTCTGAAACGGCAGCAATATTCAGGTTAGAGCCCAAGGATAACTCTTTGGAAGTTGAAGAACTCTTAAAATCACTCCTTCAAAACCTCAACGTCGAATATCAGCTTTTAGAACAGGATAGAGGCGCTTGTATCTATTTTATCAAGGGAAAAACGGTTCAGTCAAGTTCAGGAACATCTAACGGAAGAGGAATGTACCCCATGTTGCCTTTTGCTGTCAGGGATGGAAAAGTTAGAGTTACCCTTGTCGGAGAAAACGAGCAGGTTAAGGAGTTCCTTGAAAATAGGAGGGATAACTACAAGGTGGTGTCGTTGACGGATGCCAAATTTTCGCTCAATTCGCCGATCAGTCGCTTGACTGAAAAGCAACAGGAAGCGATTTCTTTGGCTTTTAGGCTTGGCTACTTTGATACGCCCAGAAAAATAAGCGTAGACGGGCTTGCAGAAAAGCTTGATCTTTCGAGTTCTACTTTAGCTGTTCATTTGAGACGAGCTGAACGGCGCTTACTCGCCGAGATGCTAAACGAATGATCATTAATACAAGGGCTCAAGAACCAAAGCGCAGCGCGCATTGACAGTAGATGAGCAAAACAAGCAGGGTAGAGCTGATTCGGATTATGAAATCAGTAAAAAGGGTGAATAAACATGCATGCTTTGGAATTGTGCTTTTGATTTTGTCAAGCCGGCTAATTAGAAGAGAAAAAAATGCTTCCATAAAACAAAAGGTGAGCACAAACGCTTTCCTTATATTTCTTAGTTTTTCGTGTGAAATTTAAACGTGAATGTAAACCTAACCTTCCGCACTTTGCCCTTTGCCAAATAAAGCTTGATTATTGGCTATTTACTCAAATAGTTCCATAAAAATCACTTTTCATTTACCAACTTCTAATACCTCACTGCGCGCAGCATGTTCTTTTACTGGTTTTATGCGGGGTTTAGTATTTCTGAAAGCAGGCGTCGTTCGGCTCTTCTTAAATGAACTGCCAAGGTTGAATGTACTATGCCCAGTTTTTCTGCAAGCTCCTCAGAGCTTATCTTGCGAGGAGTATCAAAATAACCAAGTGTAAACGCAAGGATTAACGCCTCACGCTGTTTGTCAGTTAAGGAGCTAACAGGCGAGCTTGGAGAGAACTTGGCATCCATCAACGAAATTATCCTATAACGGATTCCCATTTCGTCCATAAGTTCAAGGAACTCTTTAACCTGATTATTGTCTCCGAGCAAAGCAATTCTAAATTTTCCATCCTTTAACCCAAACGGCATAACTGGATACATGCTGAGTTTTCTATGATCTGCGAGGTTATTCGATTGAATAGATTGACCTTTCAGAAAATAAATGTAGGTATTTTCTTGTTCACGTTCCAAAAGCTGAAGTTTACCATTGACGGTATCTTTCAGAGCATAGGTTAAAAGTTCTTCAATGTTTAGAGATGGATCCTTGAGTTCAACTCTAAGTATAACTGCAAATTCAGCTTCGTCAAGCTTTAGAATATGTAACATCTCAAACGATTTAATCTTTTTCTCCATTTCAAGCATTTGCAAGCCACGGAACTGCATCTCTGCTATCATCTCCGGGTTCATGTTTTCTGCTTTAGCCTTCTCAAGCTGCTGTTGCAACACAGGACCCATGTCTTTTAGCGACCACTCTAAAACAAGTCTGCGCATAAAAATTAAGACACTTGAGCTGTCATAAATAGCTTTCTGAAAGACGACTGTAGTCGCTACAATCTTAATCCGACCGTTTGTCATGTTACAAAGGAAAGAAGCGGAAAAAAATGACAGCTTTAAACCCAAAAGATAATTCGTTACCAACAGGCAAAGCAAAAGCCGACAAATACCCCATTCGGGCACTTGCAATCTTAACTGCATCTCTCCTGCTTATCAGTTATGTAGAAACCATGGTTCTTCCAGGCATCCCGACAATTGTGAAAGACTTGTCTACGACAACAACCATCGGGTCTTGGATCACATCCATAGTTCTCCTAGTTGGGGCCGTAGTTTCTTCAACTTTCGGCAAACTGGGCGACCTCTATGGAAAGAAAAAAATGATGCTTGTAGCTCTAGCTTTCTACACCGTGGGTGTCAGCATCGCGGGCTTCTCAACCAGCATTTACTTTCTGCTTTTTGCCCGAGCGATCCAAGGGGTAGGCTTAGCCATGCTTCCACTGGCCCTCGCGTTTTTAACGGATATATTTCCCAAAGAACGATTAGCTAGTGCAATGGGTATCATTGTAGGCGCCGGAGCCATCAGCACTTCGCTGGGATTAGTGCTTGGATCATACGTTATTCAAGACTTAGGTTGGCGTGATGCTTTCCACATTGCGGCGATACTAAGCGTTATAGTTTTTGTCGCTGTCATAGCGGTCATAAAACGAGACGTCTCCCGTACAAAGTGCAAAATAGACTACGTCGGTGCCCTACTGCTCTCACTAGGAATAGCACTTGTGCTGATATACACAACGGAAGGATCAGCGCTAGGCTGGTTTTCACTTGAAGAATTGGCATTCTTAATTCCTGGGCTTTCATTGATAATTTCATTCTTCTACGCAGAAACCGTAGTGCCTGAACCGTTAATTCGGCTTGATCTCTTAAAAATAAGAAATGTTCTTATCGCTAATTTAATTGTTCTCATAGCAGGCATCACGAACTTTCTGCTCTTCTTTGTCGCCATAGAGTACCTTGAAGTGCCTGCGCCTTATGGACTGGGTTTTGATGTCATCCGCGCTGGTTTAACAATAGCGCCGGGCACAATAAGCATGCTTATAATGGGGCCGCTTGTTGGAAGGCTGGTGACTAGATTTGGACCCAAGCCAACACTCGCTGCAGGTGCAGGCGTCGAAATCGTAAGCTTTTTGCTGTTCATAGTCAACCGAGGAACCGCCATAGACGTTTCAGTAAACATAATTTTCGGTTTTATAGGACTTGTCACTCTGCTGGTACCTGTCGTCAACATGATATCCCTATCTCTGCCCAAAGAAAGCATCTCTGTTGGTCAAGGATTCAACCAAACTCTCAAGAATATTGGAAGCGCAGTTGGCCCTGTACTTACAACGTCAATCTTGGCTTCATTCACAGTCGCAGTAACTAAAGTCATAGGAGGAAAAAGCGTTATTGTCGCAACTCTGCCCTCAGCCACAGCATTCAATGTTATCTTCGGAGTGGGCATCGCATTAGCCGTTTTAATCATCGCTTTGAGTCTGACAATCAAAAACGATGTTTTCAAAAAACCGAAACAGGATGTGTAGAGAACCCTTGAAAAAAAGAATGTACCTAGCGCGCGCTTTTAGTGCTAATCATCAGACTCTACAACATTGAAGCTACGCTCGCAATGAAGAGAATCGTTGTTATTACGATCGTTGCCACTGCTAAAGTCAAGGTGGCTTTCCCGAGTTTGTATTTGCCCATTAAATCTTTGTTTCGGGTGATAATTACGAGAGGTATGAGGATAAAGGGTAGCAGGAGTCCGTTTAGGTATTGGGTGAAGATCATTACTTGAATTTGTTGTGGTATGAACGCGAAAATTGCAGAGATTATGAGCGCCAAGACGAATACGAGCCTGAATCTTCTTGCCTTAATTCGGCTCTCGAGACCCAAAAATCCGAAGGCAGAGTAAACGGTGCCCAAGCCCACAGTAACCACTGCTAATATTCCAGCGAAGGCAAAGGCGACTGCGAAGACTTCCACGCCTACTATACCAAATTTAATGCTGAAAGGGGCTGCTATATCCGCGAAACTGGTTACCGATTTGCCCCTGATTAGTAGTGCAGCACTGGCTATAATGATGATAGTGAGGATTGTGCCCATGAGTATACTGACAAAAGAATCGACTCTTTCATCTCTCACGGATTTGTCTTCCTTGATTAGGTCTTCAACTCCTTTCTCATGATGATGAGCCCATCCTTTTTCGTAAACTAGTCCGCTGTGGAGGATGACGTAGGTTGGTGTAATCGAGGCTCCTATTATCGCCTCGGCATAGTAGAAAGAGTTAGCCTTCAAGGAAGGAACCAACGAATTGTAAACTATCGCGCCAAAGTTTGCGTGGAGCGAGAAGAGAAAATACACGTAGGATAAGAAGATCGCTGTGACTAGAATTATCAAGATTTTCTCTAATTTGTCGTAGGCGGTGAAGTAAACTAGAATAATGTTTAGCAGGATCGATATGGATACTGCTATGGGGTAGGCTATTTTGAATAAGAAGGAAAATGCGAGGCTTAGACCCATTATTTCGGCAGTTAGCGTTGCGAGGTTCAGAAACATCGAAAGTATGAAGAGTGGACGTGAATAGCGTGGTCCAAACCTTTGATGTATATTTTCCGCCAAAGTTTTTCCAGTGACAACGCCTAGTCTAGCACTGATCTCTTGTATCCCTATTAGCAAGATGCCTGAGTAGAAGGCTGCCCATAATACTGCTAAGCCAACCGCTGCACCTGCCGCTGTTGCCGCGACGATGCTGGCAGGATCAAACAATTCTACTGAGACAAGGACCGCGGGGCCAAAAACGGAAATTACCGTTAAGACTTGTTTTAGGTTCAGCTTTTTCATAATTTCCCTCGTCTTCAGATGGCCATGAAATTTGGCGGTCGAGTGTTTAGATTCAATCTGGACAGATTTTTAATAACCTTGCTGTCTCGCGTTGTAAGAATAGTAGGCAGGATGTCATAATCCGGTCGCCGTCAAAACCCCCTTTACAATCTTTGCTAGTGGATGAACAAAAGCAGGCGTTCTTTTGTAAAGGTCTTCATTCAATCCAAATAACGTTGCATCAACTTCTGGATCAACAACCTTTTCAAGATTAAACTTGAAATCCTTAAGTCCACAGAGATATGACGTCCTTTCAAGATAACCTCTTAGAAACTTTGGCGGGATATTGGACTCAAATTCCGATTGGCCAGAAGTGACCATATAGAACTCTTGTTTGTGGTCAAGATAGTAAATGTGTTTGTAAATGTCTTCCAATATACAGCGAACTGATAGAAGGCAATCTTACTGATGCAGTAACAGACATTGTTAACGGCATCAATGCTGTCAAGCAGAACGCTCCCCAAGCAGCACAAGAAGCAAAAACTGCAACAGGAACTTAGAATTTTCTCTTTTCTTTTTTTTGTTAAACCAAGAGGTTAGACTTGATTGAAAAAATAGTTGCCTAATCGGGCAACTCAAGATTCAATTGTTTTTTGAGTGTTTTGTAGCGGTTGCGTACAGTAACTTCAGTTACGCCAGCAGCTTCAGCAATGTCTTTTTGTGTCTTTTTCTCGTTGTTTTGTAAGCATGCAATGTAGAGGGCAGCGGCTGCTAAACCCATCGGGTCTTTTCCAGCTGCAGCGCGTTTGCGTCTTGCGTCTCTGAGAATTTGGATGGCTGCACCTTGGGTTTTGCCTGAAATGCCAGTTTTTTCTGCGATTTTAGACACGTACGTGAGTGGGTCAGCGATAGGCATGTGCAAATCAAGCTGACACAATAATAGTCTATAGCATCTCGAAACATCTTTCTTATCAACAAGGCTAGCTTCAGCAATTTCTCGCAATGTGCGTGGTGTTCCGCTTCCACGGCAAGCAGCATAAAGCGAAGCAGCAGCGATAGCGGCAATTGATCTGCCTCGGACAAGACCTTTATCTAAGGCTTTTCGATAAACAACGGCGGCTTTTTCTTTGACTGGTGGTGGAATGTAGAGTTTGTCTGCAAGCCTATCGAGCTCTGCCATGGCTTGAGCCAGGTTTCGGTCGATAGATGAGTGTACTCGGCTTCGTATTTGCCATTTCCTAAGACGCCACATCTGCAACCTTGTCGCCAAGGGCAGTTTTCTACCAAACGCATCTCTGTCAACTTGGCTAATGGCCGTGGATAATCCCTTATCATGAACAGAATAAGATGTGGGAACTCCAACACGGCTTCTCGAAGCCTTCTCCTCTTGGGTAAACGCGCGCCATTCTGGCCCTTTATCCATCATTTGCTCGTAGAGGACTAATCCGCAGTCTCCGCACACGGTTTCGCCCGTGTCATAATCGTGAACCAAGTTGTCGCTACCACACTCTGGACATTTGTCAGCTAAACGGGTCTGTACTTTAGTTACTTCTTTTTTGCTCATTTTTTTACCTCCTTTTCAACATGCATAGAATTGTCTATGGAGTCGTCTATGCAACAATTTTGCTAGAAAAACAGTATATTCGACTTACGCAAATCAGACGAATTTACTGTTTTGCCATTATTATGTTAATACTTTGGAGATTAATATGCATAGTGTACCCAATATTTTCAAATTATCATAAACATAGATACTGAAAAGATGTTAGACTCTATTTTTGAAGCACAGGACAAGGAATGTGAAGCCGAAGATTCCGCTCTAGGTCCATAATGCGGTTCGAACTCTCGCCTTCAACGAACATTATCTATTGATAAAGTGACGCCTGAGCTGGGCTCGTTTTGGTATGCAGCCCTTCTGCTTCGCCAGTCATTTTGTGCCTATCTTGAATAGGATTCGCTTAAAACAGAGACTGTGTAAAAACTATTTTCAATTTCAGAAAAATGCTCCTTCTATGTAAAAAAATAGTGGTGGTAGCAAGCGATTTAAGCACATAGCAATAAACTTTTTTAGACTGATTTGAGTTTTCACACACTCTGAACATTAAGTGCATCCCAGCGGGCCCGCCAATAACATTAAGCTAGTGCTGCCAAAAGGATACGACAGTCTGAAGGAGCGTTTTATGCTGTTTTCATTCCTCTTTTTGCCATTTTTATGTGGCGAAAGATCATTTACGTATTCCAAGAGCGCCTCATAAGGAGTGCGCCGACTCCAACGCAGGCGATAGCGTAAAGCGCAAGAACCAGTAGCGAATATGGAAGCCCAGTGGGGTTAGGGTAGAACAAGGCTTGCCGCAACGCGTCGATCGAGTACCGCGTCGGGATGAACGCGCTTACACCCTGAAGCCAATGAGGAACAAACTCGATCGCGGTGAAGCCCCCGCCAAGGAGGAACAGGTAAATGGCTGTCATCGAAGAGAGAAACGCAACATATCTTGAGCCTTTCACGCAAGTTCCTATTATTGCGCCGATGCCGGATGCGCACAATGCCGTTCCTAAAAATATCCCAAACAACGCCGGTAACTGTGCAATTGGCGGGCTGATAAAACCGACTAGAACTCCAATCAATACTGCTGGAAGAACGATTGCAAAACACGCAAGAACGCCTCCTAGAATGCGTCCAGAAATTAGCACCCAGGAGCGTTGCGGCGATAGGGCTAGCATACGAGCTGTCTTGCTTTCATTATCCAGTGCGCACAAAAGGGCAGTTCCGACTAGACCAACGTTAAGTACTAAAAGTAGGAAAGTGGGAACTAACTGATAGTGGAACCAGTCCACGTTAGTCTCCCTAACATATTGCTCGTCTAGGGCTACATGATACACGTTGGGCAACGACGAATTTATCAATTCGTCCGACACGAGACCTTGAGCATCGAATTCCACAACCGACCGATCCACGCTTCTGCGAATGTCGTCTGAAAAATCAAAGTCGACGTTGTTAATCGTCAGAAGCACCTTTCCAGTACCATTTGCCACCTGCTGATCGAACGTAAACGGGATGGTAATGACGCCGGCGACCTTTTCGTCCTGAAGCATGCTGTTTGCAGTAGCCGCATTCGTTATCGTCAGATCATATGCCTCAGTGTCTGATTTGATAATTTGAGCCATTTGCACCGACGCCGGACCATTCCCTTGGACAACCAAGGCAACAGGCTGCTGAGTAACCGCTAGACTCAACGATACAAGGACTAGCATCATGGCAATCGGTGGGATAAGCGCGCAAGCTGCGGTTAGAGGCATTTTCCTCCACCTCTTAAGGTCATGCAACGCGATTGTCCAGATCGAATTTTTTTTCATGAAAATCCTCTTCTGGAGAAAAACCACGCTAAAGCCAACGCCCCGATTCCCCACCCAACCAACGCAAGGGCAAGCAGGCCGAGCGGCTCAGGCGTGACCTTCAAATTGAAAACGGAGTTTTCCATCAAACCCACTGCATAATATTCCGGAGAAAAGTGCGCCGCCACCCAAATGAGGTTCCCATCGAACCTTTGCGGCTCGTATGAACCACTGAAAAGAAACAAAGGAAGGGCACTCCCGAGAACAAACAGAGCCACCGGAAGCGTCCTTTTCATGACTGCACCAAGTGCGGCACCTAAACAACTGAAAATGGCAACGCAAAACAGTAGGGTTAACACCATTTCGAGAGGTTGAACGGGTGAAATACCGTAGCTAACGAGGGCCACAATGACGGTTATTGCTAAAGCCCCCGCCGAAACCAAGGCAGTTACTACGACCCTGCCCATCATGGGAATAAGTGGATGAACGGGCGAAATAGCAAGAAGCCTGGCAGTTTTCGACTCAAACTCCTCTGCAACCGAGAGCGCGCTTAAAGTACCAGCGATTATGAGGGCATCCAAGACTAAAGCGCTTGCAATCATATAGTCGATGAAGCTCGTATCATGGGTGTACGAGTCTGTCTCGGCCACACTCACGTTCACGCCTTCAAACTTGAGCGCATCGCCAAAACTCATAACGGCTGCAGGCATCGCGCGCTGGATGTCATCTGTCATGTCAGTGTTAATGTTGTCGATAAAAACAGTAACTGGCACTGTTTTTCCTTCACTGATGCTCTGTGAAAACCCTTGTGGAATGACGATCATTGCCACGATGACACCCTGCTCAACCAATTGCTTCGCAGCCGTCTCATTATTCATGAATATTAAGGCGAATGAGCGGTGGTCGTTTTCGAGGCTGTGGATGAATTGCTGTGCAAGCGGGCCGTTGTCGTAATTTACCAGCGCGGTTGGAGCGTAAGCGCCGGTCATGCCGAAAAGCGTTACGAGAATAAGAAACGTCACTGATTGAACTACAACAATTGCAATAAGCAGGCGGGACCTCCGCATCCTGTTTAATTCGGCGTTCATTCCGCCTAGCAATGCTCGCAGGTTCTTTCTCATGGGTGGCGGTTTCCGAGCGATTTGAATACTTCCGAAAGATCGGGTGCGCGAAAACAGAATCCGTCGATGCTGCCGTACTTTGCAAATTCGCTTAAGACCTTATCAGGGTTGGTCCCTTTGTCTAGGAATAATGAAATGCCGCTTAAAGTTAAGTCTGTGCGGGTTACCTGCTGGAGATTGAGAACTTCTGAGGCGATTTTTTTGGCTGTTTGCTGGTCGCATTCGATGTCGATGCAGCTGCCTGTACGCCTCACGAGTTCGCGGGGCTCCGCAACCTCCAATAATGCGCCTTCTCCCAAAACTGCAACGCGATCGCATAAAGCTAGGGCCTCGTCGAGATAATTGGTCGCAACAATGACCGTTTTGTCCTTTGATCTGAGAAGGCGAAGGTAGGCCCAAAGCGCATGACGCGTGTCGACATCAACTCCAAGTGTGGGTTCGTCAATTATGAACAGCTCTGGGTCGTGAAGGAAAGCGCGTGCAATCGCAGTGCGTCTCTTGAGGCCGCCTGAAAGAGTGTTCACGACTTGGTCGCGCCGGTCTGAGAGGCCGAGAATTTCAAGGACTTCAAGAATCCTCTTGCGCGAATTTTGCACGTCGTATAGGCTAGCTGAGAATTTCAGGTTTTCAAAGATGGTTAATTCTTCGTAAAGCGCGTTGTCTTGAAGAACAAAACCCATTCTCCTTCGAAACTCAGCTGTATGTGTAGGCATTTTTTCGCCTAGCACATTGATTTCTCCTGAAGTATGGCTTCGTAACCCAGATATGAGGGAGAGAAGTGTCGTTTTTCCAGCGCCGTTTTTTCCGAGGAGACCCATAATTTCTCCGCGACGGACGTTTAGTGTAATTCCTCTCAGAATGTCTTTGCCTGAAATCCTGCAGTCGACGTTTTGAAAATAAATGACATTATCATTCATATTTTCTTTCACAATATCCGTAGATTCGGCAATGGTAATGTCAATACTCATGGATTAGACTGGCAAGTGCAATAACTATAAGTATTGTGAATTTTCAATCATGAGCCATAAACCTTAGTTAGGATCATCAAAAAAGTCAGGCAGAATTTCGACCTCAAAACAAGATTGCTCAAATTCTGTTTCTACCGATGTTCCAATGGAAAGCAGACCTGATTTTGGATAATATTCCTCAACAGCGTTCTCCGACTGTTACGACTTGCCACAGTGTCCACAGTCTTCTTTGATCTTGAGCCCGAAAGCCCGCACGCCTAAAAGCTTCCCTTATTGCACTAGGATTGTTGCTTTGAAAATGACGGATGATCTTGGATAATCCCAGCGGTAGCCAAAAATCGGCGAGAAAAAACAGACCGCCTATTTGCAAAACACGTTTTATTTCTCTTAGACCTTTCTCTTGATCTTGCCAGTGGTGAAAAGAAGCCGTGCTGAAAGCGAGATTAACTGATTCGTCAGGCAAAGGGAGCGATTCAGCTTGGCTAACGTAGAATTTTGCATAAGGCGTTAATCGACGGGCATTCTCTATCATACCATCTGCTGGATCAACGCCAATCAACTGCGCTTCGGGCCAGTATTTTCTGGCTTTTCGAAGCAATCGCCCAGTCCCGCACCCGACGTCTAAAACCGTATTAGGGGGCTGTCCTTTTTCAGCCATTTTCAGTACACACCTCTGCAATCGGTCAAAAAGAAGCCACTGCCCCCACGAATTCTCATAAGTCAAGGACCAATGGTTGAAGTGTTCAATGTCATCAGCTTTCTTTTCAGCCGTACTCGCTCCCTCAAGTTGTAATGACTCTTTGTCCTCTCTCCGCCAATCTGGAACATCTGTCCATTTAAGAATTGCGGGATATTCAAATATTCAAACTTGCTTGATGCTGAATCTAGCCTTCGTTTGCCCTCTCGCATAGTTGATAAGGGCGAGTTACGCAAAGGAAAAAAGTTGGATAGTACATATTCGCCCCGTGGGGTTCAACTCGGTTTTGGTCTTGGTCTACAAACGAGGATTAAATAAGAAAATGTTACTAAGCTACAGTGAGGTCATCCATTGTCAAACGATGAACATGCTGCTCAAAAAGATATGCAACAAGCAGAAGTTTTTGATGCATTAGGGCACCCCACACGCATAGTTATCTTGAAAGCTTTAAGTGAAGGAACTGCTGGTTTTGCTGAATTAAAAAAGAAAACTGGAATCGAAAGTAGCGGGCACCTTCTTCATCACTTAAATAAACTTAACGGCTTGGTAAAAACAGACGAGTACGGCAAATACTGTCTTTCTGACCAAGGAAAAGATGCTTTGCTTAGCGTACAAACTGTAGAAAAAGTTGCAGACTTAAAGGCAAACAGGAAGGCTGCAGACTTCATTGAACATGCAGAAACAATCTTGAAGGGTATAACGGCTTTGTTTGCGGTGCTGTTGGTAATAAGTTCTGCAGCGGCTTTTTACCAATTAAAAGAAATAGGCTTGCTTGAACAGACTATTTTTCTCGGCGTTGGCTTCTTTGTATGCTTAGGTGGCTATCTTCGAATACAAGCAGAGTATGTCTCGAAAGTAAGAGCTGGCAACATAGACTGATGGCGTTAAAAGTATCTTTAATATTCAGAATTTGCTTTATTTTCACTATCTCTTCTTGACTAAGACCTAAGTTTTTCACTGACGTTAACTCTCCGAAAATTTTTAAATGAGAATATTTCTCAATTTCAAACCCTTCCTTTTCAAAAAATCTTTTTATTTCATCATCATCGGAGAAAACATTGTTTCCGGACAAAATATTGTACTGGTCCTGTTTCATACGATTTTTAACAAAATCATTACTGAGATTGATGGGGTAACGTTTAGGAAAAGAAAATAGATGTTGAACACTCTGTGCCTTAAAGAAATGAAAAAAACCTAGCTTTAATTTTTTCAGTGATTACATAAAATAGACAAGCATATAGCAAATTTTGTTCTTTTGTTTTTATCATAAAATCAGCTAGGGTAAGTTTTTCATAAGGAATAAGTTCTGCATTTTCAAATAGAACAATCTCTTTGTTTTCTATAGCCCACACACCATGAGCAAGCGAATTACGAAACTTGCTGTAAACAAAGGGCTCTAACTTAGTCCAAGCATTAGGTGCATATTTCTTCATAGTATTACGAAAATTATTTGCTTGATAATTAACATCTTTGAGATGGAAAAGAATGAGATTTTTGAAGCATTCAGTATTCATTATGGTTAGCAGTACGGTGACTTCCATAACTAGGTGAGTTGATGTATCCTCTTTGAATCCAAACTCGGAAGTAACTTTATCAAATTTTTTTGCTTTTTCTAACGTGTCTGGTATGTGAATTAATGTGTTATGATTCATGCTAATATGATTCAGATTCTCCATCAAGCTACCTAGGTGCTGAGTTTCAATAAGTGTAAAATTTGTTTCTATTTTTCCGTTTGCTTTTAATTCATCCAATAATTCCACAAGGATTGGCTCGAGCTTCTTCCAAAGATTCTTCTCTGATTCACCTAAAGCTTCAGGATTAGGAACACGTTCTTTCCAATACTCATAATCGCCTGTATTTGGCATATTAACGGTCTCTGTGCAATTTAGATATAAGATTTGCTTTATCAGTGGAAGAAATAGCGACTTAGTGATTTCTATGTAACAACAACTAATAGCGCCTTAAGTTACTCAGGAAACTTGACTAATTCTGATATGCTGTATGTTGGTCTAGGAAAGGTTCTGTTTTGTTTCTTTGCTTATTAGCAGTTTTATTATGAAGCAAGCATTTACTATCAAAAAGAGAATAAAGACATAGAATGGGAAGTTAGCCATTGATATTGCAATCGGAATAATAACTTGTCCTGTTTGTGCTGGTGCTAAGCCAATGGTGGTTAGAGTGTAGCCTGTTAATACTGAACCGTTGATTTCTGAGAGCATTAGTTGGCTGGAAAGATAAAGAAGCAAACCCATTATAACATTGGCAATGATAATGGTCGCTGTAAATCTTTTTGTCATGAAAGACTATTTTCTACGCTATGCAGATTTAAGACTTATGTGCTTTCAAAAAATAGAAGGCTTAAGATATTTTTAGTATCTTTCGACTTTATAGCGTCTGTTTCCTAATCGTGCCTTTTTTCTTCTTTGAGCTTCTGAAAGTTGAGAGTTACCTGTTTTGATTTCATGTACGGTAAGTTTTCCAACTTTATTCCCAAAGAAATCACGCTTTTGAACTACAAAATCTCCGCCTTTGTGAATCCTCGTTACTTCATGACCCTGTATTCGTTGTCCCATTGCAAAACTATCCTCTGCCATTGCTCCCCTCATTTTGTTCATTCCAAGCGTGTTTCTTTTGTTAAAACCCCTTACGCCATCATTAAGCGAATCCACGCTACTGAAACTGCCTAATCCAAAAGGGTCATTGCTCTTTCTTTTGGGCATTAGTTACACCAATAAGCTATTTCTACGCTATGCCAATTTAAGACTTTTTGATTGCGGAAAAGTTGCTTAAAAGTTATGTGAACGTATCTTCTAATTTAGGAAAACATCATTTGCCATTTTTCTCTTCGGCATAGAAGCAGATAACGTCTACTTGTCTTAAAATTTGTTCAACTCTGTCAAATGTCGTTTTATCAAGGTCAAATGTTTGTGGTCGAATAAACTTTACTTTGTATTTTTGATTTTCTAAGAGATAGTTGAAGATTTTTAGCAATTCGTTTTTTGTGAAGTTGTCGCCTCTTCCTCGTGTCTTGTCCAAATCCTCATCTGTTTTCAACGGCTCGTAAACTATTACTCTTTCTCCCAAGGAAAGCAATTTTTCAAAAACATTCCGTTCATTAAATCCATATTTACAGCATTCCTCATCCTCTTGACATTCATGTTCTTCAATACACTTATTTGTCCTAAGATGGTGCAGTGCTTTGCTTACTAAAACAAAGTTGAATTTTCCGCTTATTCCTTCTTTTTCTCTAATTCTATTTAGTGCTACATCATCAAACAAGCTACAAGAGTAAAGTCTAATTTCCGTTTCTGTGAGAGATTTCGACCCTGACTCAATCTCCAGCTCAAAAGGACGAAAACCATTCTCGTCTATACCTATGATTTTAGTTGGCTTATATTTGAGAGCAAGATAAAGCGGTTTGACAGAATCCGTTCCAACATCCAAAATCGTCTTGCCTTGTAATTCTGGTTTTTCGTTAGTCTTGAATGCGTCTTCAATTTCAGATAATTCCGTTATTGCATCTGTCCATATCCCTAAGCTTTCCTCTAGAGTCTCTATATCGTCCTCAAGTTCCAGATGTTTCTCTGTCAGTTTCTTATTCAGATTGTCTTTTTCATCGCACATGTTATTTCCTTCTTGCTCCACAGTTAGGGCAGAATATAGATGTTTGAGGCATCAATCCACCACAATAAGCACACGGTATCAAAACTACTTCACGGATAACCTCTTTAATTGGTGTTGCTGAAACCGTAGGCTTTGCAACTAAAATTTCTCCGCCACCATGGGAAAGCAATGGTCTACGGTTTTTAGCTTTCATGAAAGCAGTAACCGACCAACGCAGATTATTATCGACACTGTGATAGGTTTCTCTTCCACTGATTGGTAATTTAAAAGCAAAAGGGAAATCTGCTTTATAACCAGTAGTTAAATGTACAAAACTCATGATTTTCGTATCAGCAGAAAACAGCGATTTGGTAAGATCATATTCTTTTTCTTTCCAAACCAATTGTTCCGTTGGTTCCAAATCCCCTACAAAACGTTCAACCTTAACCGATTTTTGATAACGTCTAACTTTAGTAACTGTTTCTATGCACCGTAAGGAAACGTAAATTTCATCTACATCCAACTCTTCTTGGGAGCTAATACTGAGTGAACCTCTTAGTTCATCTCCTAAGTATAATTCATTCTTCTTTACTCCTAACGAAAGTTTCGCTTTTGGCGACGGAGCAAACAGTTGGCTGAACCGTTTAAGGATGCCCATTCGGTTTTGATTCACTCACTCATCATTTTTTACCTGATACGATAATTAAGTTGAACTTCTTAAAAGATTTGCACCATCGGGATCATTTTTAAAAATAAAATGAAAGCATCTTCTATTGTCTTTTGAATACGACTGAAGTTTTTCCCCTTAACATGTTAGCTAAAGCTTTTCCCTCTTTAAAACCCTCATTAACTTCAGCTTTTGTAACTTTGCCTTGTTCAATAATAACTTTTGTTTTATCTTTGTCCTTGCAGTAGCTTATCGGGTGATGTTGATAGCTGTATCTAACTAACCGATGGATTATCAGGTCTCTTAGGTCGTTAAATTTTTGAAGTCTTTCAAAATCATTTTGGTCAATCACTTTGCTGTCTCTGAGACGTCTTGCTGACGTCATGAATCTGTATTTATCGTTAAAAGGAAGTTTCGTACGCAACTGAATATTGTCAGTCATCCACCAGTCTATATAGGCATGAAGTAACGCAAAAGCTTCGACATATCTGGTATCCTTGAAAGCTTTTTCTGCACCTTCCAAAACATCCCCTTTTAAGGTCAGAGCCCCATCAACCATTTCTTCAACTTTCATACATGTCCCACCCTTTCTTCTTTATTTTATCAATTGCTTAAAAGATTTTTTATAGCTCGGGTTAGTCATAAAAAAGGTTGTTGGATGCTAAGAAAGGGGGGCTCGTCGCCCTTGGGCGACGGTTAATCAGGTTTGGCTTTCAGTAGAACAACCACTCGACTTTCTATTGCTGTCCTAATGTCCTCTACTAAGACTCTTCGCAATTCACCATTTAGTTTCTCAATGCTTTCGGCCAAGGTTCCGTTGATCGGTATTGCGAAATTGGTTTTTCCACGTTTTGAAGCCATCCAAATTTCTCCTTCACTAGAATAATATGCATACAGGTACAATCAAGTGCACTGGCAATTCGACTCACTTTTGATCAGTTCTCTTCAGCTTTTTTGCTCTTGGAGAGATCTTGCGATGTGAACAAACTCAACTAACTCTCCTTTCTCATTTGGAACTGGCGAGACCGAGACCACCAAGGGCATCCCGATATGGGTGTCGTCTACTTTACTTGAAGCAGACTGTCCAGTTTTCTGCGCTTTTTTACAGGGACAATTGGCCCAAGGTTGTTCTGTTCCGTGCATAACCTCGTAGCAATGTTTACCTATCAATTCTTCTGGCTTCTTATTTAGAAAATCACAGGTTCTTTTGTTAACTTTGACAATCCTATTTTCCTTGTCCATGACGAAAGACAAATCGTTCGTCGCATTAAAAATTCTAACCCAGTCATCAGCATCTTCTTTTATTAGCGCTTCCTCTTTTTTGCGCTCAGTAATATCTAAAAACATGCCTTGCACAGCTGGCTCGCTCAAATATTCAATGCGATTCGCAAATGCTTCCAGCCAGATAATCGAACCGTCTTTGCGCACTGCCCTAAACTCAAGGCTTGAATCCGACGGCTCCCCATGCATACGGGTTTCTAAACGACTAAAGAAAATAGCTTTGTCTTCGTCATGAATTAATCCCGCAATGCCTAGGGGTGAAAGCGACCTCAGTTCATCAGTCGAATAGCCCAAAATTTTTCCCATGGCTGAGTTGGCAAAAACCAGTTGCAACGGAGAGGTTTTAGTTATGAGTGTTCCCTGAATTGACTTTTCAACTAGCGTGCGATACTTTATCTCTGACTCAACAAGCAACTGCTTTGCCTTTTTACGCTCCACAGTCTTGTTTATGGCATCTGCCAATTCGTAATAAACTGTTTCTGGCGAACCATTCTTGTTGATGTATCTGTCGGCACCCAAATTCAAAGCTTTAACTGCAACGTCCTCTCTGCCTCTTCCTGTAAATAAAATAAAAGAAATTTCTCTTTGCTGACCTCTCAGTTCTCTCAGAAAATCTAATCCGTTCTTTTGGGGCATTTCATAGTCAGAAACTACTGCATCATAAGTTTTTTGTTCCAGTTTTTTGAATGCCTCACCCACAGATGTGACATCATCGATCTCAAAGTTGTTCTCATCCGATAGTATTTGATTTGACACTTCAAGAAGAGAAACATCATCGTCAACATGTAAAATGTGCAAAGGATCCTTTTTGCCAAGAGCTCCGGAATCTATCAGTGCAGATGAATTTGTCTCGATGGTGTGAAGTTTTGCCTCTTGAAGAGCAAGTCCTTTACTCATGGGTTAAAGTGGAAAGTGCAACAACTATAAGCATTATGAATTTTCAAACAATCACTGTAAACCTTACTCAGACTCATTAAAAAAATCAGGTAGAATTTGACAGGTGATGCAAGTGAACGAGGTGAGGTAGCGCGCTGCGAACCCTGCGACAACAAAAACCAGCAGGGCCTACATAATTGTCTGCTTTACCGCAACCTTCAATGATGTAACACCTTTAGAAAAATAGAAAAATCAATGTTTCCGATGTTTCCTAGGTCGAGACAAAACCAGTGTTATGGCAACCACGACGGCAATGAAGACGATAATTAACAGCAGGACACCGCTATTCAAACGGGATTGAGTGGGCGAAGGAGAACTCTGATTGCTTTGTGTCGGAAGTGGGCTCGGGCTCGTCAGAGTGAATGGGTAACCTGGAAGCACACCATCAGGTGATGGAGACGGCGTAGGCGTAGCCGAAGCTGTAGGCGTTGGAGTAGGAGTTGGTGAAGCAGTTGGCGTGGGAGTGTCTGTCGGGGTTGGTGTCGATGTGGATGTATAACTGACGTAAATAGCCATCGCTAAAGTTGAGTACCACCAACTCGTTACAGATTGTTGAATCAACGGAGTGTCATAAGACAGTGTGTTACTGGGATAATCAAGCTGAGTGTTCCAGCTGTTGGAATTGGCGCAGACTATGTTGAAATCTCCACTACCAAACACTCCGAACCAGTAAGTAGTGTCTGGAGAAACAGGCAAATAGAACGTGTTAAAGTCAATCCATGTTAAGCCTGTATCGTTCACGTAAGTGTCTCCACTCTGAGCTAACACTGCGTCTGGCTTGTTAGTTGAAGGGTTGTTAGAGTAAATTACGGCACACGCATCTATTGGAGCAGTGTAACCATCCATATAACAGCTAACCGCTGTGATCGTATCAACGTCGCTTGGCGTAGTGAAATTATTCAACATTAACGGAGAGGTTGGAGCAAACCACAAAGCATCGTAATTTAAACCAGAGGATGAGGTATTACCGAAAGTTTCTGTGGATTGAGCTCTTACCGCTGGAAGTTTAATTAGGAAAGGAGACGCTATCAAACAGACTAGCAGGATTAAAGCGAACAGTTTCTTCTGCAATATACACACCAATAGAAAAATAGAAAAATCAATGTTTCCGATGTTTCCGAGGTCGAGACAAAACCAGTGTTATGCCAACCGCGACGACAATGAGGACGACAATGAAAAGCAGGACGCAGTCATTCAATTGGAATTGACTGGGTAAAGGAGAACTCTGATCGCTTTGAGTCGGAAGAGCTGGGCTCGGGCTCGTCAGAGGGAATGGGTAACCTGGAGGTGAGCCACCTCCACCTCCCGGCGTTGGAGTCGGCGTTGGAGTAGGTGAAGAGCCTGTGGTTAACTCGTATTGAGCGATTTCTGATACATCTGTTTCGCTATTAGAGAATGCCGCATAGATGTAATTTCCATAGGCACAAATTGCGAAAGCGCCACCGTTGCAATCGTTTGGTGCGCTGGCGTAAGCAACAGAGGTCATGCTTGCTTGGTCAATAACTGAAACGGAGATTAGAGGTTGGTCTGGGTCCATACCTAATACAAGATAGCCTTGGCATTCACAATAGGCTAAGCCGTCGCCGTCTCCTTGCCCAGCTCCAATCGCTGATTCATTCCACGAACCTGTCAAAACGGCATTAGTGTTATATTGGTACAGGACTGTACCGTATTCTCCCCATAGTGTAGCGTAGCAATCTCCAATCGAACTTACGTATTGAAAGTCGTAGTTTATAGCGCTGCTGAAGTCAGTAGAGGAAGTAAGAGAGAGGTTATTTGGATTAAAAGCATAAAGAGTCCCAGAGTAAGAGTATGCGTAAACAACTCCATCAGCGCAGGCTAATGTTCCCATGTAACTGTCAAAGGCAATTGAAGAAGTAACAAGCGTCATAGTTGACGGGGTTATTTTCTCCACATAATAGAAGTCACTTGGCTGAGTATAAATTATGATGTAGATGTATGAGCCATCGGTTGCCATACCATCAAACCATGTATTACCATTTGGGTCCGAATAACTTCCAACAAGAGTTAAATCGGAAAGTTGCAGTTCAAGTATTACTGGCTGCTGTCCCTCTGTTGTTGCATTGTACTGAAATGTCATCATTATGAGGTCGTTGCCTATAATTAAGGGGTTTTGCGATTCTCCCCTCAGAGCATCGCTTGTAAAATTGGCAAGAACATTTCCAGAATCATCAGTTTTTAAAATCTCTAAATATTCGTTTTCATCTTTAGCACCGATAAGATACAGATAATTTCCGTGAGCAACGAGTCTCTGAATGCCAGCACTATTATCTGGAAAAGCAAATTCTCCAGTTTGAGAAAGGGTTTTGGATTGAGCTTTAACTGTTGGGAGTTTAATCAGAAAAGGTGACACCGCTAAGCAAACCAACAAGATTAAGGCAAGGACTTTCTTCCGCATTTTGTCACCGTCTCCGATGTTCCCGAGGTCGAGACAAAGCCAGTGTTATGGCAACCACGACGGCAATGAGGGCGATAATGAACAGCAGGACACCGCTATTCAAATGGGATTGAGGAAGCCCAGGCGTCAACGTCTGATAAGCGTTTTCATGTGCAGACTGAACTAAAGTTATACCCGAAGCGTGAACCAACGGGAAATTAACAGAGAAAACTACTGTCGCCAAAAAGCAACAAAGCATTACCGTGAAAAGTTTAGCTTCAAAATTCTTATTAAATATCTTAAGCATGCAGACCTCACTAATAGAAAAATATAGCAAATGGGGGTCAGGCTTAGTTTAGGGACTTAATTCATCATGTTTGCATCAAAACTGTAACGCT
>Ga0187874_10000862_pt1 | contig 33034 bp, 33 predicted proteins | sample June2016WEW_16_1_3_FD_132993 | JGI IMG/M metagenome (GOLD analysis project Ga0187874, IMG submission 132993) | Peatland microbial communities from SPRUCE experiment site at the Marcell Experimental Forest, Minnesota, USA - June2016WEW_16_150 | ecosystem: Environmental > Terrestrial > Soil >... | reverse complement strand
TTATCTGACCTTTTAGACCAGCGTTCTGGCTCGACAATGAAGACAGACTAGAATTGGTATCGTTGAACGCAACAGCGACGGCGAGAACAATCACAATTCCCACGGCGATTGAGGCGATTACCGAGTAAGGCCTTTCCATACGTCAATATCTTGAGGGTTACTAGATAAGGCTGAACCCCTTTTTGACCAAGAGTCTATTGCTTCACTCTGAAACGGATGTCCTGTCTTTGGCTTGAGCCTAATTGTTGATGTTCTATCTTTGACTCGTGACTAATAGGCCTTGCACTTTTCGAATCCTATTTTTCGGTCTGCATGGGATATTAGGTAGCGTCCAGACTGACAAGCTAGATTGGCTCGCATCTCTCATGAGAACGTAGACCACTATCAAGCAGAATTTGATGCCATTGTTCTAGATTTCTACGAAACCGTTGATGAGATTGAGAAGAAGACAGATGAGTTGCTGGAAGAAGCGAGGGATAAGACAGTCGAAGAAGGCAGGAAGCTCGTTCAGAGGTTGAATTCTCTGAATCTGCGATTCTCTCAACGGCTGTCGTCACCCTTACAACCGTCAGTCAATGACGATGCAAGACAGCCAAGGGCGGAAGACAACGCCATCAGTCGGGCTAGGTTCCAATCCTTGACTAAGAAAGTGCAAGATGGAACGGCCACTTCAAATGAAGGAAAGGAATTCTTGACACTCAGGCGTGAGTTCTTCCCAGAAGGAACGGAAGGTGGAAGGTAGCCTTTGGTTGAAATAGAGTATCAGCCTTGCAAGAAGATTGTAGTTCACGAAATCAGAAGGATGAAGGTTCCAGACCTCTTCCAGTGGATGGCCTCTGGGGCTGAGGCACAAAAAGCGGGCTGCATAGCAAGCGTGAATTGGGCTGACGGGGTCGCCTTCGTAACAAGGCCCTTCTTTCCGATACCGCAGGTGTTGGAGGACAGTCTGAAGGGCATAACCCACTATCTGACCGTCTACTTCACTGAAACAAGCTTCGAAGCGGAGAAGAAAGGGTCTTTGAAGGATGGGAGACCTTACACAGTCAGACTAATCAGGGTAGAACATAATCCAGATTTCCTAGAGCTTGCTAAGTTCCTGAAGAAATTCAATTCAGGAGAACACCCGACGACAGCCAACACTCCAGAAGGTTCCGAGTCAGTTGGCGAAAAGCCAACGATGCCGATGAAGAATATGAATGGGCCTTCAGTTCTGGCCTTCTACAGTTGATGAACTTGATGATGACTTTGAGATGGTAATAGTGGAGTCGGATAGCGAAGAGAATTGGAGGGCTAATATAATTCTCCATGTGAAGCCTTTCTCTAACCAAGTTCTGTCTTCGGTTTGTGACTAGATACTTGGGCCAGAGCCTACAGAGAAAGTGCGGGGTAGCCTATAGCACCGCATAGTAGACTGACTTGTAGGGGCCTTGATAGTGATACCCATTATTGTAGTAACCAAACGCACTTCCTCCAACGCAGTATACGTCGCCTGAATACGCCACGCAGGAGAACCCGTCGACACCACCCATTCCCTGACCTGTGATAGGATATGGTTGAATTGCCGACCATGTCCCTATCCCAGACGATGAACTAGGCGTGAAATAATACGTGTTGGTCGCCATTTTTGAACCGGTTGACCCTCCTATGCAGTAGATGGCACCCGAACTTGACACGCATGACCCGTCGTTCACGTCATAGGGATAACTCGTCGCTAGAGCCCAACTACCCACTCCTGAACTAGTGAGTGGCGCATAATAGACCAACGATTGCCCTATGTAAACGTCGACACCCCCGATACAGTAGATGTAACCTATGGTTCCAAATTGAATCGCTACGCATGACTGACTGCCTATCCACATTGGATAGTTGGTCGTCATCGTCCAAGCACCCACTCCTGCACTCGAAATAGGTGCAAAGTAGACAGAATTGCTCAATCCGGGAGTGATTCCTCCCACACAATAGATGTAGCCAGAATATGCCACACAGGAGTGGTCAGTTATGCTGGTCGGGTAGCTCGTCGTCTGTATCCAATGGCCTATTCCTGAGCTTGTCAGGGTGGCGTAGTAGACTGAGTTCAGGTATGTGATTGTCGGGTTCGTGCTGTTGGTAAAGTATGCACCACCGACGCAATAGATGTAGCCAGAAGAGGCTACGCAAGACTGACTGCTAACTAGTGAAGGGTAGGGAGTCGTGGTTATCCAACTGCCCACCCCATTGCTCGATATTGGCGCATAGTATGTCAAGTCTGACACAGTCTCGTTTAGATGCCCTCCTACACAGTAGATGTAACCTGAGGAAGCGACACAGGACTGGCCACCGACGAAGTGCGGATAATCTGTTGTAGGCGCCCAAAACTGTCCGCCTTGCAACGCCCTCACCAGCGCTTGCAGAGAAGTCACTTGACTCCTCAGCGTCTGTATCGTCGCGCTGATGTTTTGCAGTTGCGTGACTATCGTCGAGTTCACCCATAAAGTGAGGCTTGACACTTGATTCTGTAGATTCTGGAGGTCAATTTGCAATGTCACTATTTGCTGGGCTGACGTGCTTTCGGCCTGCTGGTTCTGAGCCACTGTGCCCTGCAGAGAGGTGAGTGTCTTGTTCAGGGAAGTGACTGTGTTCCGTAGAGAGGTGATTGTGCCTTGCAGTCCAGCAATCTGAGAATTCAGGTCTGCTTTTGTGCCGGATAGCTGGTTGTTCATGGTTTCATATGTATAGTATTCGAGACTCCCAAGAGCTAAGACAACTACCACGAGTGCAACGGCAAAGGCCATGCCTTGTCTCAATTCAGACGGACAGTTGCACTCAGATGATATTTAACCAAACGGGGAAGAACTCGTCACGCCCTGCTCAAAGGGTCGGTCAACGACACCAGCGATTTTGATGGTGTTGGGCTGGAGGTTCGCCAACCCAAACTGCTCTGGTGAGTATGTTCATATAACTGCGAGGTCACACAGGACGGAGGAAGTTGGTCTCAAGGGGAACTTCGGTAGTGCTTGTCGTCATTGGTTGGCTCCTAGCAATCTTTGGAGGATTCTATGAGGGAGCCGTATTCGGGTATGGGTCTCCCTCGAATTCCACCGGAGTAGCACTCTTCGGCGCAATTCTCATTTTTGGAGGTTTGATACTGTGCCTAATTGGTTTGAACGTCATAAGGATTGGTAGTGGGTCTACTCCAACCTGAATTCGTTAGTCTCTCTCTTTGGCTTGAGCCTAGATAATTAGGCTCTATCTTCACTCAAGGGTTTGAACCAGCGATTTTGGTGGTGTTGGACGAGTTGGAGCCTCTAGTCTGAGGCTCTGGTGAACTTGAGGTCGCACTCATACAACTCGATTCGCGGCTTCCCCTTCGCGATTCTTCTGCATTCTTCGTCTATCCTATATGCGATGAGCATCAAACGTGCATCTCTTCTTGACTTCCCATATCTTTCAAGTTGTTCCACTGCATCTGAGCCTGCCGTCCCCTTGCACTCGATGAGAACTTCCCTGCCTCTAGCGTCTTCTGCCATGAAGTCCGGTTGGTCTTTCTCAGTTATCCTTCTTTCAGCCTTCTTTGGCTTCAATCCAGACTCAAGCACGTCGAGATTGCCTTTCAGATACTTGAGAATGCCAGCCTTTATCGTATCCTCGTCCAAACCATGTGAAGCAGAGCCAGATGGCACACCCGTCGCTAGAAACTTCTTGAACCGTTCAAAGGAGAGACGGCCCAGTTCGATGGGCGTCACGGTCTTGTAGGGCTTGCCAATTTGACTTCCGAATACACCCAAGTCTTCTTTGAAGAAGTCGTAGGGTTCATCCCACCATTTCACTTTGAATTGGTTTGGGTATTCAAATCCGCCCATCTTCTCAGGCTTGCCTACTGCATTTTTCGTTTGATTCGGTTTGTAATTGCTTGTGACTTCTCCAACGTATGAAATTCTTCTGTCTTTCGTATATGCCAGAACAATGTCCCCTTTGCGGATTCCCAAGAAGTCCCTCATGTCCTTCTTTAGTTTCTTCCGAGTCTTTCGGAGATTACCCCAATTAGCCCATCCGATAGCGCAAACTCCGCATTGCTTCCATGCTTCAGCCGCGTCCTCAGGAGTGTGTTTCTTACACGGATGGTGTGTAACTATGCAATAAGCAGAACCCATGGTTATGGGACTCTGAATGAGTGATAAGAATCTTGAGGTTGGTTTCTAACTCGGTGGTGGTGGAGACTTAGCACGCATCGTTGCGTCAGGATTAACCAGTATCAGTCTAGGGTTTGAGAGGCTCCCAAATGAGTGCTTTCGCCTAGCCCTCTCCGTCAGACAACCTTGCATTTTGGAGTCGGGGATAATATGCTGGAAGTCAGTCCTACTACCTATGAGTCAAGAGGAATCTGAAGATGATGGGATGTTCGTGGATTGTGAGGTCGTCCACGACAGCATAGGGGTCACCCACTTCCTTCCTCCGAAGAGGTGCAGGAACTGCGATGACTGAAGCGAGTCCTGCATACCCGACCAATCCACCTCACTTCAGAAAGGCCCCTGATACTCCTGCTGAAAACTTGAGGACTGGACGTTGTGAGACCTGCGGACACTTCTCGAATTGGGGTTTTTGCGTCAGACATCAGCTTCCAGTCCTCAATGACGAGTTATGTGACGGCTACGTGTCAATCCTAAAGTGCGGAAAAAGGCAGTGGGCTGAACCCTGATTGGCCTTAAAAGATGACTGCACCCCAAGGGACTGTGTATGGCAGTCTTCCTCGACATAGAAACAACTGGTCTCAATCCGCATCAGTGCCAAGTGACCATAATTGGAATGAAAATCAATGGCGAAATCAGACTCTGGAAGTCATGGGAATCTGCTGATGAACAAAGCATGATTCTCTCAGCGTTGGAGGATGTCAAGAAGGTCAGAGAAACAATAGTTGGTTTCAACAATCTGAAGTTCGACGTGCCTTTCATGCTGAAGAGGCTTGAAGTCTTGGGACGACCTTCACCCGAACTTTGGTCGCTCCATGACATGAAATGGTTCGACCTTTACCAATACTTGGGAGATGACTTCAGGAGCCAAAGGTATTGGATAGATAAGGTCAACATAACAGAGGAGCATCCAGAACTTCGGGGGAGAGATATGCCTACCTACTTCAAGGATGGAGATTATCAGAAGATAGAGATGCACGTTACAGACGACCTGAATACTTCGGAAGCACTCTTCAAGTATCTCAAGCAAAGGAATCCTGAATTCCTTCGGTTCGAGTAGTCGCTGCCATTTGGCATCTTTCCTTGTTCAGGGTGATTTCCGAGGGTGCTTCAGTTTGAGCTGACTGTGTTAATCAAGAACCCAGAGAGGATTGTTGAACCATGATACTGGAATCATCATTCTCCTTAAATGACAATGGCCTTGTTTGAACATCGTGGCCTACGAAATCTACGCGTTGATGGCTGGTCTTCTGCTCGGAGCAATTGTGGTCTACGTAATTGCAGAGCGAAACATACGAAGGAGGTATGAAGCGGAGTTTGAAAAGTGGAAGGCGACTGAACTCGTTGAGACCATCGAGAAACACACCACCGATGCCCTAGACAGGGCCAGAGCAGTGCTCAAAGGAAAGATTGGAGAGCAGCTCGCCCCTCTGTTGCCGGAGTTTCTGGCAAAATACAGCCCAAGTGATGCGAGATTCATGGGCACTCCAATCGACTACATTATTTTCAGGAACATGAGCAAGGTGGAAGAAGGAACTGAACCAATTGAAGTCGTCTTACTAGATGTCAAGACAGGGGCGGCTTCGCTCAACAAGGTTCAGAAGATGATACAATCGGCAGTTCAAGAGGGCAGAGTGAAGTTTGAAACGCTTCGATTGGGGGAAGCTCAAACTCTAGCGGGATAAGGCACAACAAGTGACCAAGAACGCCAAGCACATACAAGAACTTCTGGTCTTTGAACACTGATGAGGTAGTTGTTGCAGGCAAACTCAGAGACTTCTTCAGAGAAGACGTGGAAATAACAATGCCTCTAAACGCACAGTTGAAGGACATAGACTTGGTAGCGGTCAATCTGAAGAACCGTAAGGTCGCCACGATTCAGGTGAAAGGTAGTCGAGCCTATGAACCCTCAGAATCGGAAAAGGATGACTTTGGAGATGGGTCAGCAGGTTGGTTCTTCCTCGACCAGAAGAAGATTGAAGAGAGCACCGCCGATTTCTTTGTCTTCCTAGTTTATGTGATTGTCGAAAAGGAGAAGCAAGGGAGACGATACTTTGAACCCCACTTCATCACTGTAAAGACTGAAAGATTCAATGAACTCTGTAAGCAATACAAGATTCTACACACAAGATACTCGTTCTACATCTGGATAAGCCCCGCAGCCAAGAAAGCCTTCGACTTTCGAGATGAGAAAGCCAGAGGAAGAATGGACTTGTCTGTCTACTTGGATGACCGTGGACTAGAGCAAATCAAGCGGGAATTGACACCCTAGACCTTCCCTGAGTCACCAGAGCCTGCAATTCTGCTTCGCCTGATGGTGTTGCCTGTGGAATTCTCCCGCTTCAGGCAAGGAGATAAAGAGGATGTCCGATGCCTTGATGTCGATGTGATGCTCTAGTGACTCTTCAGACGCAGTAGGATGGTTCTGCTTGTTATACATCCGATGGAGATTCTGGAAGAGTTCCCCTACCTCGTTTTCCATGTTCAACTATCCCCTCCCACCTCCGAAAGCGTTGGTGGCTCTTTAACAAGCCTAACCCCAGATTGGTTCAAGCGATTTTGATGGTGTCGGACTAAGACCATGTGTAGTATGGGATGACGTTGAATGTGTAGGTCTGGCTTACTGACGTTGAAGCAGCCGCAATGTATGACATCGTCAAATACACTACAGGGGTATGCCCGCAAAACTGGTTGCTTTGATAGGCCCCCAAGTTCAGATTTAGCGTAGTGACAGTGTTGGATACTGGTTTGAATGTGTAGACCTGCGAAAGATAACTACCCTGACTATTGTAAAAGGAACAACTTGTCCCCCAGAAGGTTGCGGACAACTGTGCATAGACAGTGAAGGTCTGGGTGTTTTGGACAGTGAATTGGAATGTCCGAGAGGCGTTATCATACGTGTCCCCCACTATCACCAATGTCGATAGGGGCACTTGAGGAGTTAGTGCTGCAAGTTCTGTGCTCAATGTATGTATTGTCACGTTCATGCCTTGAAGTGTAGACTGAATCTGCTGAATCGATGCACTTTCTGTTTGCTGGTTCTGAGTTACTGTGTTCTGTAGAGAGATGAGTTCGAGGCTCAAGAAATATGTCGCTCCACTGAGGTTCTTCAACTGTGCGAGGGTTTGCTGCTGGAAGGTAGAATCGCTAAGTTGCGTAGAGTTCAACTCTGAACTGAGGCTTGACTCCTTGATTTGTAGACTATGGAAGTCGCTTTGCAGCACCGTGATTGTGCCCTGCAATTCAGTAATCTGTGAATTCAGGTCTGCTTTTGTGTCGGAAAGCTGGTTGTTCATGGTCTCATAGGTGTAGTATCCGAGACTCCCAAGAGCCAAGACCGCTACGACCAGTGCAACGGCAAAGGTCACGGCTTGTCTCAATTCCGACTCTTAGTGGCACTCAGATGATATTTAACCAAGCGGGGAAGAGTCCATCACGCCCTTCACAAGGTTGGTCAATGAGCCAGCGATTTTGATGGTGTTTGACTAGTTTGGGTTTTACCTGTTTGGGACTGGATTCCCGCACGAGCCACAGAATGCTGCCCCCTTGTCGAGTTGTGTTCCGCATTTGATGCAGTAGTTTGATGCGTTGGGTGTTGTTGGTGGTTGTGGGGTAGGGGTTTTCCGTTTGGGTTGGTAAGTGCTGTCATGCATGAGACCGATGCCGAGTGCTACAAGAAAGAGGGTGACTATTGCAATGCCGCCTGCACTTGGGAGGATGCTAGCAACGAAGACTGAAATGAGCAAGAGAGGGAACGATACAGCCACCACAATGATTCCAAGGGCTAGTTCCCATATCTTGGTCAAGTGTGCACTTGCTAGCGGGGTATCCCTAACGTTAAGTGTTTCTCGTCCCAGTGAAGGGTTGTTGTTGCGCGCGCTCTGAATTGCTACCCCAGTATCAGTCTAGGGTTAGAGAGGCTCCCAAAGGAATGCTTACTGAGGGCAACAAGCCTCACATCGCCAGAATCAGCGACGAAGCAGGCTTATGAACATCTGCTGCGGAATGATGCCTCTGACCAGACACGGCTTCCCCACAAGTCGTCAGCAAATCCGAGCAACTTCACCTGCTCGAATTCTTCGCCATCCTAGCAGCGTTAATGGGAATCGTAATGCAACAGTCGCAAGACCTGTATTTCCCACCGAACACGAGAGCCTTCTTTCTGACGTATCTGCTTCTTTTCATAATCTACGCTGTCATCGCCTACACGAGAGTTATGGTGGGCCACAGACGTAGAAACCGAGACTGTAGAGACGTTGCAATACTCTTCGGACTCCTAATGTCCGTCTTGATGAGCGCTACGCTTTCTCCGTCCACCTTCATCCCCTATGCTGACACCTTCCAAACTTTCGTTATCCTCTTTCTTGTCCTCGACACGCTCCTATTCTTCACGATGACCTCTCTCGTAAACCCAATCTGGCCAGCCAAGACCCCGAAAAAATAGGGCCGAACAGAACGAGATTTCGAGCCGGGTGCATCCAAGGTGGTCGAGTTGTTTGCCGCAAGTCTGAGGTTCGGTCAGAGTGATTTAGCGGTTTCCTTAGGAGAGGCGCGCGCTACCGTTTTGACCTTCGCCTTCTTCGCCTAATCTCAGGACGATGTTTCTCCTCACCGATTGTTCTAACGTATTTCGCGACCCTCTCTGCGGCGGCAGTTCCAACGGCGATGACAAAATAGGAAGCCGTTCCCTCTACTGATGATTCGAATACCAGAAAGGGAGAGAGAGGCTGTCCAGCCACGATGTTGCCGCCTATCAGAATGGCAGTAAACCCATAGGCCTTGTGCTTTCTTAACAACTCAGCCAATCTCACAACGCTAGTCGGTATCGAGCCAGAAACTGGGAACGCTGGCTCGTTAAGAATCTCATTCGAATATGATTGCGCAGACCTGAAGAGTTCGGGGTGTTCTTCGATTGGGAGCGATTGTCTTCGACTCAACGCCCATTCGACATAACTATCGCCCAGTTGCATTCCGCTTAGATAGCCAGCGAAAATGACTTCTGAAAGAATCTGCTGGAAAGGGATAGACTCTGAGCGAAACTCGTAGCGTCGCCCGCTTCCTAAGACCCTGAAGAGGGCTGAACTTTCATTCTCAACGTCCAGACGTTCAGTCTTGTTGCCACTTATCGTTAGCAGGTAGGTAGGGACTGGAGGAACGGGTTGGTTTTTCGAAGGAACGTAGTTGGGAGGAAGTAAATCGAGCAGCCTCAAGACTAATGGCATGAGTTCGGCTAGGCTGGAACGATATATAACGTCAAGCCGTGCAATTCACTGAATATCGAAGGCCAATCGCTACAGGGAGAATGAAGTTCCTTCTGTTCTCCGCGCTCACAGAACCGAGAGCCATGTGCGGCCAGAACAATGGCTAACTGGCCGAACTGGGTAGGTCGGAGTGTGAAGAAGGGAAGGGTAACCAAGGAATTCGTTGCAAATTGGAGTCCACGATATGACGAGACGGAAGACGACGAACCTGAATACCGCGAACTCGTTCAATTGGTCAATGCCGATGCGCGAATGGGAGCGGTGAGTGAGCAAACCTTCATCCGAATAATCGCATGGAAAGCCACAAGACTTCTCGGGAACGGGTGGATAGGAAGGCGGCTAAAAACAGAAGGCTACAGCCATTCATATGGGGAAACCATCGCGAAAGTGTTGCGCCAGAAGGCTGATTCTGGAATGATTCTCCTCGAAGGCGAAAAGGGAATCAAGACTCCCGTTGCTTCTACAATCATGCATTTCCTTCATCCAACGAAGTTCCCAATCATGGACTTCCGAACAGTCGCAGTGCTGCAGTCTATGGGCTACATCAACTGGGAAGGCTGTTCTAGCAGGAACTACACCGAATTCAAGGATGTTCTCCTACGCATTAGCAGGGACATAGGCTGTTCTCTTCGAGAAATCGACAGGGCTATGTTTGCCCATGATAAGCAGAATCGACAATCACATTCGAAGACATAGGAATGTAGGGTAGTGCGCGCAAAGCGCGCAAGAGAGGCTCCCAAAGGAATGTTTACTGATGACGAGCGACTTCCCGTCAGTCAAGCCATTCCTGAACTTGACTCGCCCACAAGCGAATATTAAGGAAAGGCGGCAAGGGAGTTCGCTCACCATGAGTAGTGGAAGTGCTAATGCTTACTTCATTAGTGACATCATTGCTGACCAGAGGTTGAAGGAAAAGGCGCCCATTTTCGACCGAGAAACCATAGGGGAGAACGAAGCAAGGGTTCGTGGTTGGATTGTATTTTGTGGTGTGTGTCAGCATCCCCACGCCAAACTGGACGGAAAGAAAGGAAGATGCTTCACCTGCGATTGCGGGGATAGACTCTAGCGCGCTCTCTCACAGTGGTCACCTCAACCCTCTCCGTCAAGATTGTCTGGCTTTCAATTGTATTTACGAATCTAACGAAATCAAATTGATTGAAGGAATACAGTGAACTTCTCAAGAAGGTCAGCGAAGCCAGTAGCCATGGCTACATTACAACGCATCGTTCAGGCCCTACAGGCATTGGTAAGACTCTGGAAGACTTGTTAGGAATCCCTGAGAACAATATCCCCAGCCCAGACGGTTCGATGATTGAATTGAAGTCCGCACGAAAGAATTCCAAGAGTATGTTGACCCTCTTCACCAAGGCCCCACTGCCATCAAGAGCGAATTCTGTTCTCCTTGAGCAATTCGGTTATCCTTCGAGAAAGCGAGACAACACAAAGGAACTCCACACCACAGTGAACGCCGTTGATTACAACACCATCAAGGGCAAACGTGGATTCAAGATTGGGATTGGCAAAGACAGGATAGAACTTGTGAGTTCTCGGTCATCGCCAAACGTTCTGACTGCTGACAATGGTTCTAAACCCGAAGTCATGGGATTCTGGGACAGAACCACCTTGTCCGACTCCTTCCAGACCAAACTTCCAAGATTGCTCTATGTCAAAGCAAATTCGAGAGGAAAAGGTGCAGAAGAGGAATTCTGGTTCAATGAAGCGTGGTTGCTTTCAGGATTTGACTTTGATAACTTCGTTGGACTCCTGAAATCCGCCGACATTCTGATTGACATTAGGATAGGCCAGTATCCTGATGGGAGACCTCACGACCATGGAACGGGATTCAGAGTGATGCCCGCCAAATTAGACCTGTGTTTTAGCACGAGAGACAGAGTGCTCTAAAACTTCCAGATGACTATCGTTTCTTTGTTCATTGTCTCTACAACCTTGCCCGCAATGTTCTCTGGTGCGTTCACCCATGGGATTGTCTTTGTTGGTATCTCTCGGTATTTAGTGACTAGATGCTGGTAGCCATACTTCTTTCCAATCTCAATGAGTATCTTATCAGTCAGAAGTTGGACTCTTCGCACAGTTCTATTCCCTAGAACAAAACAGCAATGGCTCTGCCCTTTCTTCAATGCCTTGGCAATCTCTGCCATGCACTTGTCTATGTCTGCAAAGAAGGCGGCAACTTCTCTCGCCCGCGTTTCATCATGAGCATTGATTCCAGCATTTCTGACTTCGGAAATTGCATTGTCTAGGGTAGGTGATTCCAAGTCATTGAAGTCACTAATCGGTTTACCACCTAGAGCACCACTGTCAACTTTGAAGACCTCTTCTTCATCGAATCCAAGCCACAGCGATGAATATCGAGAGTATTGACCATATGCTACTGTGGTATGCGAATCTCCGTAAGGTGGTGACGTGACGACCAAAGTTGCCGACCCCTCATGCAGAACTTTCGGATTGATTTCGAGTAATTGTTTTGTGTTGCCCTTCAGTATATGCGCTTCCGCCTTGATTCCTTGCATGGTCTCGTAGAATTCGCGCATCTTTGCAATGTTTGAATTGACGATTTCATTGAATACTCTGAGAGGTTTAGGATTGTATTTCTGCAGGTCTTCCTTTCGCTTGCGGTATAGTTTGAACTCTCCGTTTCTGATGTTGCTTGTCTTCCTAGCCGCGAGAGAGAAACACACCTTGAAGAAATCAGCAATGGCATTGTCTTTCTCTTCTAGTTCCAGAACGTAGTGTCGGATTATGGCCAGTTCACGAATCGCATTTGGGAGATACCAGAAATCAAGTCGTGGGATAGTAGGTGGTGAATATGATACTCCACTCTCGATGTCGTGCGAGATGCTCTCAAGGAGCATTCTCGCGTTCTCGTTCAGAGTCTTGGGGTTCAGAGGTCGGGTCTTCACCTTTGCAATCAAGACTGCAAGAGGGTTAAGGTCAACTCCTATCGCGTCATTTCCCTTCAGAAGAGATTCAACGAGCACTCCACCTGAACCCATGAAAGGGTCGAGCACAACATCCTGCTTCGACCTTACGAATAAGTTGATGAGTTTTCGAGAAATCTGAGGAATCATTCTCGCTGGGTATGGATGCAGGCCATGAGTCATATACCGGGTGTCTACACCTGCGAATGTCCAATCTTCCTCTTCAACGAGTCGGCTTTGTGCCCGTTCCACAACTATTGGTGCAGGACTCATATCTATAAGAAGAATCGCGGTTCGCAGTAACACTCAGGATATGATTTCTGAAACTGTCATCTCAAAGACTTCGACTAGGCTTTCTCCATAATGACATGGTGAGACTTGCTGTCGTAATCCACCAAAAGAGTGTCACCTTCAGAAATGGATGCCTCACGCAGAATGTCCGCAGGTATGGCTACTCGGATTGAGTTGCCCACTTTGATTGCTTTCACCCGTATCCTGACCATGTTGAATGGATAGCCAAAGGCTATCCTTATAAAGGTGCTATGGATAGCCTATGGTTAGCCATGCAGGCCACAGAAAATTGTCTGATATCACAGGACAAGACAATCGAGACTAGGGTGCTTGAAAGACTCCACATGGAGTATTCAAAGCAACGTGAAGGAGTCCACGTCTCAGACCTTGTCCTGTGTATGCGCCAAGTGGTATTCCGTAGAATCAGACCAGTCTCTCCTACAGTGAAGCAACTAGGCTATTTTCTAGATGGGGCAAGGCGACACGAAGCCCTTCAGAGTCTGTATGGTGAAGGTGTTGTAGAGAAGAAAGGAGAGTTTGAAGGGGTTCAGTATTCGATTGACATCTATGATGGGTTTCCGATTGAGTTCAAGACGACTAGGGCGAGAGCCGCAGTCAACGAACACTGGATTAGACAACTCATCTACTATATGCTCGCTACTGGGTCGAAGACTGGGATTCTCCAAGTTCAAAGGATAATGCCGAGCAAGGACGAAAACGAGAGTCTCTTTCCCGCGTATCTGGTTCAACTCGATGAGGAGCAATTCCAGTATTGGCTGTCGGACTTCGTCCAGAGGCGTGACCTATTCTCCAATGCCACTCTGCTCAAGGAACCGTCCCTAGTCCCAATCTATCGCGGAGACGGGGAGTGGGTATGCAGGGAGTGTCCCTACCGAAGAGAGTGTAACGAGATTGAGGATGGGAACAGTGGACAAGAGAAACTGGCAGGAGAGCAAACAGAACGTTGAATCGAATGCCCCGAAAGCTTCCCAGTTTCATACACAAAGGAAAGGTCTGGACTGTTGACCCTCGTCTCAGGGAGTTCAGATTCATTGTCTACGGAGAGATGCTAGAGTTCGTCCCCTTCGAAAGCGAAAAAGGATTGGAGTTGCTTGGATTCTACAGGGATAGTCAAATCCTCCATGGCGAAGTCGTTTGAAAGAGAAGGAACTCGTCGTGGTTTCGTTAGAAGCCTCCCCTGACGGGCAGCCGTTTGTCTTGGTCTCTCTGGCAGACCCGACATCAATGAAGGCGAATGCCATCCAGTCTCACCGTCTGGGAGGGTTTTGGACTCCCCCTCAGCGTTTGGAGTTGGCAGCCAGCAGGATTAGAGTAAGCCTGACCGATTATGAGGAGTCCGACTTGAAAGTTGGAGATGTCGTGGTCATAGGATTCGAGAAGGTAGGCACAACACCTCTTCTTGACGGTAAGCAGGAGAAGTTGGTGGCTTAGGCCGCAGTAGTCAGAGTCGAAGGAACCCTCAAAGAGAATGCGTTACGTAGAACAGTGGGATGCGTTACTTTTCGACTATATAAGCCAAAAGGGCTTGATTTAGGCTCCTTTTCCCGAAAGGAGTCAAATAGTCTTATATAATTTGTAAGCAGCTAAGGCGTTTGGTGACTAACGCCCGCAAGGGGTCTTTCCCGAAAGGATGATGCCCGTGGATGCGGGATGGAATCGAGTAGGGAAAGGTTCACCAATTCACATTACCCCAACTGTTCCTGAATTTCACTTTGGGTTCTATTTGGGAGAAGTGTATCTTGTTCCTTCGTTCAAAGTAATTGAAGGCCGACCCAGCACAGTAGTCAGCGAGTTGGATGCACTTGTCGTTCCTTGAGTCTTCATGGGATACTTCGACCTTGGGCATCTCCTTTCCCAGCTCCCTGACTTGTCGCCACGAGATTTTTTCTGACAAATACTGGTTGAATTGTTCCATTGAGCGTCTGGGCATACTCTTGTCAATTATGAAATGGGCTTCTTTCAAGTCGTATGCCTGAACCATGTTCGTGATTACGTAGTTGACGACTACATAGTTGTAGAGCCTTGTCGGGTCTTTCCTCAGACCATTCTTCACTGCGTTCTTGTCAGCGACGAAATATCCTATCGACAGGTCTTGTTGGACTATCTCTGCAAGGACTTTGGAGCGCACAAATTCTGAGTCGCTGGAGAACTTGAACTCCGATATGTCCATTTTGTGGCGTTGGTGTATTTTCTTTCTCAATCGGTTGAGGTCTATCCTCACTCGCTCCGGGCTATTCACAATCGCGTAGGCAACCACAATCGTCTTGCTCGAACCATCATTGAAGCCTAAGTCTCCCGCTTCGTCCACAAAGACGAACAATGCCAAAAGGTCTGCAATCCGCACTCTTATGCCTCATGCTGGGGCTACACTCACCAAACGACGAGTTGACAGAACCGGATAGTGCTTTTGCCTTTAGGGGTCTCTTAGTGCCATAACAAAAAGAAACGCGGCGAAGAACGCAGCAACCACTCCAATTACAAACGCGAGGTTCGCCTCTCCGTTGAGTTGAGAGACACCTGACAAGGTCGTCGCCTTGCTTGCCAAGCCACTGTCGATATACCAAACCACAAACCCTGCTGTGGCGAAAGCGGCGGCCACCACTGCGGCTACAAACAACACGGCACCCATCATTTCTAGCTTCTTGACTTCATCTGATAATCATTTCCCGTCCACCTTCCGACATTTGATGGCAAGAACAACTCCCCCAGTTTGGCAGGAATCAAGGTGAGGGGAGAGAACAAGTGGATAACCCTGAAGCAGAACGCGAGTAAGTCTAAGGCCTGAGAATTTGTATAATAAAATAGACCGTGAAGACCGCGAGGGCGACTCCTCCCACAATTGCAGTAATTATTGGAAGGAACGCAGATGGAGGAATGGGAGCAGGAGTCAGAGAATAGGTCTTCCACCCAACGTAGACTAATGTGGCACTCCCCAAGAAGCCTGCGTAGGCCGTGAATGCGATTTTCTTCCAATCCTTCTTAGGTTTAGCTACGGTTACTTTGACACTAAGTCCAGCTTCGAGCTTCCCCTTGACCTCAGTAACTTCAGGAGTTTCGGCCTTCCTCGGTCTTGCCATGTGGTCAATCTCAGGCCTAAAAGTCCATGCTAAAACGAGAAGACTTGCCCCAATCAGGCCTCCCACGATGTCAGGCAGGTAGTCGGCCAAAGGAACGCCACCAAGAAACATTATCGCAGACGCAACCCCAAATAGAGCAAGGAAAACAACGATTCCGAGAAGTCGCCTTCCCACGACTATTCGGGTTTGGTTTGTCTATTTAATGACACCAAAGAAGGTTCTATGGAGTTGTCGGTATTTCCAAGAGTTTCTTCTTCTCGTGAAATCTCGGTTGATGGGTTGGGCTTAAGATGGGAGGGTTTGTCGGTGGTAGGCAGTTGGACTTGTCAGAATCCAACGGGAGGTTGGCAATTACGTTCTTGACGATGGCGATAATTTGCTTTGCGATTGCGTATCTTACTTCCACAGAACCATCGTCAATCGGAGCCACGAGGCTAATCGAAATCATGGTAGGCTTCGGAATTCTATTCTCCGCACTATTCGCGTGGGTCGTGCATTCGGCCATCAACCGATAACTTTGCGGAACCCGAAAGAGGTCTATCCAATGGATTCTGACAGTCCCCTGAATCCGATGCAGAGTTGACAGAACCAAAATACGGAGTTCTTTATCGATAAAGAAATCCAGAGGCGTTAGGTAAGGCTCGGTATCCGAGACACCTAGCTAGTTTCGGAATATAATGAATGGTTGGACTCTCTGTCCGTGGGATTTGAACAATCTTACCATCGTCAATACCCCCGGTATTTATAAGAGAGGGACGCTATAGTTACAATTGATGGCGACTCCACTCACAAAAGAGAGAGAAGAACTCACTGCATCTATCCGTGCCCGAAGGCGACAGATATACCGCCGCGACCACAATGGAGAGATAATTCGTAGGAATGTGGAAACCAACAGGAAGAGGAACCTGCAAGACAGAATGAACTCCCTGACCCATTACTCAGCAGGAGAAATCAAATGCTCTAATCCCCTAGGGATGCACAAAGAACCGTTTACTGACGTGAGGGCACTCACTCTAGGCCCGGTGAACGAGGAAGAGACCATCGAAGCAAAACAGGCTAAGAAGAAAGGAGGTTCGTTCTACGCTTGGCTCAGGAAGAAAGGCTATCCCGAAGGATATCAGGTGCTATGTTTCAACTGCTTCTGGATTCGAAAGAATTGGGCGAAGGAAGGTGGGGGCAGAAGAACACCCACAACCGTCAGCACTTGGTAACAACATCCAGTTTTACTTGACCTCTATAAAGCCGGAAGAATTCCAACGACATAATCCATCTTAAGGACATAATTCTGTCCTAGCTAGAACTTTCTAAAGATAAGAAATTGAAGGCCTTGCCGCAAAGAGAAGGAATACTCTCTTCCCTCAACCCTAAGAGACTCACCTCACTTCACTTCTATCTAGGGTTAGACAATGCTACTACTCTACTATAGTTGGATATGGGTCTGTGGAGGCTAGTTGGGATTAGTATCGTTAAGTATCATCCATGCCCTTAACATAGGTGAAGCGTAATAGAGGAGGGTGGGTCTGCCCCGCTTGCGAGGCTGTCCTTTTTCCCTAAACACTAACTTGCCCAAGTGTTTGAGGTGACGGAAGACAGTTGTTCTGCCGAGTATGGCATCATGCCTTATCTTGTCGACTTGAACTGGACTGGAGCCGCAAAGAATTCGAGCAATACTTCTGCAAGAATCATCAAGCACTAATCTTTCGAACTCAGTTCTTCTGTCGTCTGCAAGAATTATTCGTCTTAAGATGTCGTCCCTAAGGCGAGAGCATGGTTCTACACATTCGGTTTGGATTTTTCCGTTATCTGCGAGTGGAAACTGTGTTACCTGTTCGCCCAGAACGAAGTATCTCTTACCCAGACTATTCAAGAAATCAATCGTTTCGTGGTCTTCTTTGACAGCACCGAAGACATAATGTTGAGCCTTCGGGCCTTTCAGATACTCTGTAACGTAGTAGTTGCCGCTTGTGTTCTTGTATTCGTCTGTCTCCACGAGACCGGAGAAGGAGTCTCTGAAGTCATATCCTGTCTCAGACTCTCTGCCGACATATGTGTCCAAACCAACCCACTCAGAACTAAAGGTGCTGTAGATACTTTGAACCTCTTTCCTAGCGACGTGTCCTAGAAGTTCAAAATTGAACCCCAATTTCTTGTCTTGGGTGGGTTGTCTGTCAAACAAGCAAGAGAGTAATCTGGCCTGAAAGGGGCCGTCCAAGACTTGTGGGCTTGAGACAGGAACCATCTCCATGTGCAGAACAAAGACCCGTTGGGCCTCTGAACTACCGACGCTGTCTTGTCTCTCAATTGGAACCTTTTGCCCTTTCAAGCCACGGACAACGATTTCTTTTCCAACTAGTTCCTCTTCATTGGTGAGGACGAACCCGAAGGGTGAGAAGTCTAAGAGATACATCCTACCCGCGCTATCTCCAAGAAGCGTAACTATCGGCAGTCTTTCCACAGTCACCTCTTTGTCGTTACAGATATCGCTGCCGCATCTGATAGCATCTCCCACCTCGTCTTCAACGTGCTTGAAGCAGGATGGACAACCCTTGTAGTCACTCTTCTTGTAGATGGCTTCAATCCGAACTTGGATGACATCAACGAGGTTAGCAGGGTGAGGCTGTAGACCTTGAACCGTGAGTCGATTCACTTTCGTCCAACCTCTTGGTAAAGCAATTGAGAGCAGATTTCCATCTTTGAGAGGGCTTCGCTTCTGGGTAGGATGTCAGGCTGAGAGAGTAGGATAATTCTGAGTGCGCTACTACTGGGAAGCATCTGTTGAGCTAGTTGCTTCACTCCGACTAGACTAACCATCTCTTGGGAGTAGGTTGTCGGAGTCGAACCCTCTCGTTGCATGGTTCAGGGTTGCAAATCAGAATACTTAAATATTTGATGTTAAGGACATAAAATACCCAATATTCTCTTTATGTCCTTAAGAAATCGGAATATCTTCTTATGTCCTTAGAAAACTCCCTTTTGTCCTTAGAACGGCAGGTGGGATGAGTCGACTCCCTAGGCAGGACTAGGAAGCCTGACTACTGCCTTGCTGTCTGGCAGGCTGGTTACGAAATCCCAACCCTGAGTGACCCAGCTTTCGATTTCCGCAGCACGGACTATCTTCTGATGGTTTCCGTTCAGGCCCAGACTCTGCATCTGCTTCTGCTTGATTAGCTCCTGAACTTCTTGAGGGGTTAGCTTGGAGAGGTCGCCCTTCTTGTCAAGCTCTTCGTTTGAGTAGCCAGCTACCGAGAGGTATTGTCTGTTGAACGCCGAGACGATTGTCCTCTCGTCGAGTGGCCTTGACGGTGCAAAGTTCAGTTTCGCATATTCGGCTCGTAAGGATTCCACTTTGTCCCTGTCGAAGTAATGCTCCTGTGCGCCGGGGAGGATGTGCCCCATCAGGAACTCTTGGGTCTTCGTGTCAAGTTTCTTTCCGTCAGCCGTGTCCTCTCTCAACGCGCTGTCGAAGGCTTTTCTCAAGCAGTGCGGATGAACGTCTTTCCACCTCTCGATGCCCGCCCTTTGAGCCGCGTTCTTGACAAGCAAGTCCACTGACGACCTAGAGAGAGGACGATGCCTCTTGCTGATAGAGGAATTGCGTGTCCACCCGTTGAATATGACATCCTCATCCTTGAGCTTCCCAATCTTCGATTCAAGCTCCGTGAGGTGGCCCTTCAGGGCCTCACGCGCTTCTCCGTTGATGAAAGTGTAATACGGGATTGAGCCTTTGCAGGCATCAGGCAAGACCTCCTTCATCTCAGGATAGACTGGAATCTTCAACGGTATGGTCTGGCTTTCAAACTCCGCCTTGATGTCCTTGTAACGCAGCGCCCTCAGGGTTCCTTGCCGAAGACCAGATGAATACAGGAAGAGGATGATTGCCCTGTCCCTGTTGTTGTTCAGCTTTCCTGAGTTTGCCATCTTCTGAATCTCCTCTTTCGACGGGACGTAGTCCGTCATTTCGAGTGACTTGCGGACAGGAGAGAAGAAACCTCGAATTTGAATGAGCTTCTTTTCACCGCCGTCGAATCCGTTTGACTTCAGAAAGGCAGCCAGTGCGGCTCTGGCAAGATTGCCAGTCTCCCCCCTTGTCTGTCCACTCTCGTCTACAAACTCCTGCGTGTTCTCTCTGAGCCAAACGGGCTTCATGCCGACTACTTCGTCAGGATTCTTGCCGACCTTCTTGCAGAAACGGTAGAGCCAACTGAGATAACTCTCCTTGCTACCCTCGCTCTTGGTTCGTCTGCCAAGGTGGTTCAGAAGCTTCTGGACGCTACGGTAGTCGCTCTTCCAGCCTACGACCTTCAAGAAAGTCTCATACGTCCTTTCCCCCTTTTCGAAGTGTCCTGCACTGGAACGCTTGCTTGGCATCGCTCTAAGCCTGATGGGGCCGATATTTCAGGGTTATGTTTGGTTGCTATCAGCTAAAAGGAGGACTACGGCCGACACACGTCGAATGCAATGCCTCGGTGGAGGGAGAAAGACCCTCCATCGGGGGCTCGTCCCTTCAAAGACCTAGAATATGTGGAATCGACGGAATTCAACAAACTTAGTGTGCAAACCCATAGTTCTCGGACGAGGAGTAGCCGTCGGGTGCCGAGTTCTTGACAAAACACTAGGGCCTTCGTCTGGCTTGCTTCAACGTTCATCTCACTCGTGAGATGAAGGTCCCATAGATGTTTACCGACTTCACATTGACAAACTCCCTTAGGCCGTATTTCGATAACTCGCGACCAATTCCTGACCTCTTGACTCCACCGAACGGCATTCTTGGGTCAGACTTCGTCAAGGCATTAACGAAGACCATCCCGGATTGGATTTCCCTCGCGATCCTTCTAGCTCTCTCCATGTCGGTGGTCCACAGGCTCGAGCCAAGGCCGAAGTCGGAGTCGTTTGCGACCTTGATTGCTTCTGCTTCATCATGCACTACATACACAGGAGCAACGGGGCCGAAGACCTCTTCTCGAATCACCTTCATGTCTAGCTTAACGTTGTCCAAGACGGTGGGAGGGTAGAATGCCCCCTTTCCCGGGAGTGGTTTCCCACCCACTCTCACGCGAGCCCCCTTGGACACAGAACTCCTGACTTGCTCGTCCAAGGTTTCTACCGCCTCGACGTTCACAAGCGGACCGACATCCGTCTCTCCTTTCATCGGGTCCCCGGTCTTCTTCTTCCCCATTTGAGAGACAAATTCCTCTACGAACTCCTCCGCCGCGGATTCAACCACAATGAACCTTTTTGCCGCGATACAGCTCTGTCCTGAGTTGAGTACCCTCGCATCCGCTCCAGTTCTCGCAGCTTCCCTGACGTCAGCATCCTCCAGAACGATATACGGGTCGCTCCCTCCTAATTCCAATACAAACTTCTTGAAGTTTTGCGCGGCTAACTCCCCTATTCTTCTGCCCGCTTCGACGCTCCCTGTGAGAGAGACTCCCGAGATTTCCTTTGACGCCATTAGCTTAGCAACCGCGTCGTGTCCCGCGATTACCGACGTGAAGACACTCTCGGGGAACCCCGCATTCTCGAAGGCTTCTCCAACGGCTAGGGCCGACCCGGGGCAGACCGTAGAGTGCCTCAATATCGACGTGTTCCCGGCGACCATAGTCGGGATGGCGAAGCGCAAGACCTGCCAGAAAGGGTAGTTCCAAGGCATGACTGAGAGGATGACCCCGAGGGGATCAAACTCAACGAAACTCGACTTGGCATCCGTTTCCACGTACTCTTCGGCCAGCCAACTCTTCGCGTTCTCGGCGTAGTATTCCGCTGTCCAGGCGCACTTGTCTATTTCGGACTCCGATTGACTGATTGGCTTTCCCATTTCAAGCGTCATGAGTTTCGCATAATCATTCTTCTTCGCTCGAAGCGCGCTCGCCAACTTTCGCAAATAATCGCTACGTTCATCAACCGACAGCTTTCTCCATTTTTCAAATGCTGCACGCGCCCTCCTTGCTACCTGGGCCACTTCATCATCGGAGAAGACAGGGTATGATTCCAGATGTTCGCCGGTCGCCGGGTTTGTCGTCTCAACCAGCCTGGATTGATGCTCCTGCATTATCTGGCGAAGTTGCATGTGGCTAGAAAAAGATTTGGACGAACGAAATGGCGATTACGAGGCAATCCGGTCCTCGTGTGTCTCAGGCACATCACACATCTGATGTCAATAGCTCATTCTCCAGGGACCTTCGAGTCACCTTTGCCGGGGAACTCAGGATATCGAGTGGAGAAATGCGTTCATCTGTTCGGCAGAAAGTCTATTTACTCGGAGTCGTCGTGAATGAATCAGGCTCAGTCATGAACGCTGCCGTTCTCAGACGAATTGGAGGACCTCTGGCAATCGAAGATGTTGCAAAGCCAGAACCAAAAGAAAACGAAGTCTTGGTAAAAGTGGCTGCCTGCGGCGTCTGTCATAGCGATCTCCACTTGGTCAAGGGCCATACAGCCTTTCCTCTCCCCGTGGTGTTGGGTCATGAAGTCTCAGGAGTCGTGGAGAAGGTGGTTGGAAACGATAATGGTCTGAAAGGAGGCGACAGGGTGGTCTGTACAGTGATAATGCCGTGCGGGTCCTGTCACTATTGCATCAACGGTCATGAAGACCTGTGTGAGACGTTCTATCTTCTCAACAGGCTCAAGGGGGTGCTTTACGACGGAACAACCCGGATATACGATCACAACGGGCAGCCAATTTGGATGTTCAGCATGGGTGGCATGGCTGAATACGCTGTGGTACCTTCCAACGCAGTGTTCCCACTCCCAGATGGGATTTCAATTGCAGATTCGTGCGTGCTGGGATGTGCTGGTCTTACGGCCTACGGAGCGGTGAAGAATCAAGCCCATCTCAGAGCCTCCCAATCGGTCGCCGTCATAGGTGTCGGGGGGGTCGGCTCAAGCATAATCCAAGTGGCCAAAGTCTTTGGAGCAGCTCAGATAATCGCCGTCGACGTGAAGAAGGAGAAACTTGAGGCAGCAAAGCTCTCGGGGGCGACTGATGTTGTAAATGCGGCTCAAGAAGAAACTGCACGCAGAATACTGGAGCTCACTGATGACAAAGGCGTCGATGTTGCCTTCGAAGCGACGGGAAGGCCTGAGACGTACGTCACAGCTCTCAACAGCGTCAAGTCGGGGGGTAGCGTGGTAGCTGTGGGCCTTTCGTCTGCGAGCACAACGATTCCAATCGAGATCAACAGGTTCGTGAGAAAGGGCATCAGACTGTTAGGGTCCTATGGTGCAAGACCCCGCCAGGACATGCCAGAGTTGCTGGACCTGGTCCAAAGGCGGATCCTAGACACAACGAGGTCCGTGACTGGTCGCTACGGCCTGAGACAGGTGAACGAGGCACTGGGTGCTCTTGAGAGAGGAGAAGTAATAGGACGATCCATTCTAGAATTCTGATTCGGCAAACCCGGAGAGACCATCAGAAGTGGGACACCAAAAGGATCCGTCTGAGGAGGTCGCATCCGTGAGCCTCGCCTCCGCTCAAGATCTGCGAGAATTCACGAAGAGCGCCTTCACCAAGGTGGGAGTCAAGGAAGCTCATGCTGAGATCGTCGCCGACCATCTGGTGCAGGCCAACCTCCGAGGGGTAGACAGTCACGGGGTGGCCAGGATCCCGTACTACATCAAGGGAATAGAACTAGGGGAAGTGAATACCAATCCGAAAATAAAAACAGTCGTCGATAAGAAAGCCACTGCCCTCGTTGATGGAGATTTCGCGCTTGGTCAGGTGGTTGGCAAGTATGCTACAGAGCTCGCCATCAAGAAAGCCGCTGAATTCGGGATTGGCGTGGTTGGGGTAAGGAGAACCTCGCACGTAGGCATGCTGGCATACTACGGTATGATGATCGCCGAAAGGAAGATGATTGGGCAGGTCTATACGAACAGCCCTGCATTTATGGCAGCGTGGGGTGGGAAGAAGCCCATCTTCGGAACGAATCCTATCTGCGTAACCTTCCCTCAAAATGGAAGGGGTCCAATCGTTCTTGACATGGCTACCTCGGAATCTGCCGCCTTCAAGATCATGTCGGCTGCGAGCAGGGGAGAAAGCATCCCCGAAGGCTGGGCCCTGGACAAGCATGGCAATCCTACGAGAAACCCAACTGAGGCCCTGGAGGGAGCTCTGCTACCATTCGGTGGGTACAAGGGCTATGGATTGGCTGTCGCCGTAGAGCTGTTTTCTTCTGTATTGATGGGCGCGGACTGGAGCAGCAAGGTCAAGGTTGCCTTCCATACGGAGGGAGGTCAATACGTCCAGGCTCTAGATGTTTCGCATTTCAGGCCCTACGAAGAGTACCTGCGGGATTTGGAAGAAGTAGTGAGGAGCATAAAGATGAGCGGCAAGGGAGAAGCCAAAGACGAAATCTACCTCCCCGGCGAGAAAGAGGCCATCATCTCGGCCGAAAGGTCCGTCCACGGAATCCCGATAGACGACAATCTGAAGAAAGAGCTCACGAAAGTTTCAGAGGAGCTGAACATTCCTCTTTCCTTGAAGAGTTCGATGTAACGGGGTAGTCTTGCGGGTTCAACCGACGCCGTGGCTATTGCAACAGCATCAGAGCGCGCGGAAACCTATCTCTTGTGCAGGCGCTCTGCCGCAACAAACGTCAACCCTTGTCTGGTCAGAGCCTCGGCCGTCCTGTTCAACGCGTCGTGCTTGTCAAGGTAGTTCGCCAAGAGCACAGGCATTAGTCCCTTTTCGACAATGTCCTTCTTCGGCATGAAGTAGTCGAGTATGTCCGAAGGATGTTCCCTTCCTCTCTCTGTTTCGGGAACACCACCCTCGTGTTTGGCGCCGATGTTCTTCACGTGGTTTGCAAGCTTCACGAGCTCAGCAGTCCGATCATACGGTTGTCTCACGATGCTCTTGTAGGCTTCAGTGATGTGATGCTCCAGACGAATCACGCTTTCAAAGTCAAAGGCATTCCGGACATAGGCAGCCAGCTCTATGGTCCGGTTGTCAACAGAGTTCGAGAGATTGAAGCCAATGAGCGGACTCGAGCCATCGCTGCGGCTGAAGAGTTTGGCGGTCATCAGCGTCCAGAGGATTGAATAGGGGTTGTCGATTCCCAAGAAGACTGAAATCTTGAACTCTATGTCGATTCCCAGCTTGTGCAACCAGTACCCCAGAAGCACGGTGCCCGAGTTCATGTTCAAAACCTGCGGGAGACCGTACTCGGTGTAGTAGTGGAGGAACTCCTCGACCCATTTGAGTGAGTATTCGTTCGGGACACCTGCCCCGCCGAAGTAGCCAGTAATAGTGTCAGGCCCTCCTAGGTGAACGTTGATCGGTTTGCCATCTGGCCCGGGCAACGTGCCTTTCGTGTCAAGCGTTTGGACGTATGACGCACCGATAATCGGCATTGCTGCCGCAAAAGCCAGGATGTCATCGTCCTCGACCTGTTCCTTCATCGAACGGACACGTATGTATCGCGCTGGCATTAGCTCCTTCTTTGCAATCGATTTCTTTGCTTCCTCGACAAGCCACGGGAAGAAGTTGAAGGCGCTGATCTCCAGAGTGACTGCAAACGACTCGTCAAACTTCATTGAATCCGCTTTGCTCCCCAAAACCTTCCTTCTGTAATCTGAAACGCTGATGAAGGCTTCTTTGTCACGTTGTTCAGTCAACCATTCGAGGTCCTTGACAAACCCGGACTTGCCTTTCGCGAGCCTTTTCATGAGGTTGTCAATCTTGCGTGCTTCTTTGGCTCTGTGGTTGATCTCATCAACGCCGCCGTACTTGTCGACGATTTCCAGCAAGCCATTCACGAGCTGATTGTCCTTTCTGAGCAGAAAATCGTTGATGTTCCTCAGGTTCTCTTCATTAATCTTCAACCTGTCTCTTAGGTCAGCCAAGACATCTGCCCCCAGATTCTCATGTGAGTTGATTGGCCAACCGAATTTAAGTATTCTCGGCCACAGCTCGAGAATCTAGTATGAATTGTCGACGCCTCGCATTGCAATGGGCGATAAGGTGCTTGAAGTGGTGGGTTCAGTGTTTGACCGTAGTTAGCCACTTCGAGTAGCGTTTGACCTTCCCGTGGATCGTTCCTTCATACAGTCTGCTGAGCCTCTCGGTCATCGGGAAGACGCCGTTCCCGATCTTCCTGCCGTCGACTTCTCGAATCTTGGCGATTCCAGCAGCGGTTCCGCTGAAGAAGAGCTCGTCTGCTGTGTAGACTTCCTCCCTCGTCATGTCGTTCCTGTAGAAGTTCATTTTCAGGTCGCGGGCAAGCTGTATGACTGTGTCCCTGGTTATTCCCCTCAGAATGCCCGAACTCGCGGGAGGGGTGCTGAGGACGTCGTCCTTGACCTTGAAGATGTTCTCCGACGGCCCTTCAGCGACCGCGCCGTTGCTATTCAGCAGTATCGCCTCGTCGTATCCCGCTTTAATTGCCTCCATCTTCGCGAGCGCGGCGTTGGCGTAGTTGGCCGCGCACTTCGCCTGCGGGGGAAGGGCTCGCGAGTCGACCCTGACCCAGCTTGAAATGGTCGCGCGGACGCCTTTGTCGACAGAGTCCTTGCCCAGGTACGGACCCCACTCCCAGGAAGCGATTGCCACGGATATCTTGCTCTTCATCGGGTTCAACTCCATTTCTCCGTAGGCTGAGTACGCGATTGGTCTGATGTACACCTCAGGGATGCCGTTCTTCCTGACCAGTTCGACGCAGGCTTCGTTCAGCTCCTTCGCTGAGTAGTCGATCTTCATCATGTAGATCTTTGCGCTGTTGAGGAATCGCTCCGTGTGCTCTTTGAGCCTGAAGATTGCAGGGCCTTCCGGGGTGGAGAAGCACCGTATCCCTTCGAAGATAGAGTAGCCGTAGTGAAGGCCGTGTGTAAGGATATGCGTCTTCGCATCATCCCAGTCGACGAATTTGCCATCCATCCAGATCTTGCTTAGGGCATTCATTACGGGCGAGCTGCCTCCAAGACCCAAGTTATTTAGGAATACGGCCTGTTTGAAGAGATAAGCGACTACAAGATTCCTTGGTGCATACTCTATCCGTGGGTTACGAGAGAATTGGTCAGACTAGGGTGTAGGAGAGGTTTCAGGGTTCTGTCGCTCAGCGTTCTTATTGGGAGAGCGAATCGGCGTCTGCTCCACCTTCCTGTTTCTCCTTCACCTCTTGTTTTCCCTTCTCCCGAATCTGGCTGGTCTCAGGGCTAGAGTAGGCTGGAAGGATGAGCGCCAGCTCAGCCTTCATCACGTCTTCCTGCGGGGTGAGAGTGAACCCCATCTCCTTGCACAGGGCCAGCATCGTCCTGTTGTCCTTCAGAATCACGCCGTAGATCGATTCGAGGCGCTTGTCCTCGGCTATGTCGATCAGCATGTCCAGCAGCTTCCTGCCCAGCCCTCTGCCCTGGTACTGGTCGGCTATGACGACCGCGAACTCTCCGCGCTTGTGGTCCGGCTCGGCGATTAGTCTGCCCACCCCGATCTCTCGGCTCTTTTCCCCCTGCTTGACCTCTGCCACTATTGCCATCTCCCTGTCATAGTCGATGTTGCAGAAGCGGACCAGATCCCCGTGAGGGAGGTTCTTGACTATGCTGAAGAACCTGAGCCTGCTCGACTCTTCCGACAGACCGTTGATGAACTCTGATTCCATCGCTTCGTCCTCCGGCCTGATCGGTCTGAGGAGCACGTCGGTCCCGTCCTCGAGCTTGTACGGGACGACATACTTGGTCGGGTAGGGCATTATCATAAGGTGCGGATATGGGATACCTTCCTTCGGCGCCGTCGGGTCGAGAAGGATCCTTACGTCGGCAGCCAGCGCCTTCCCCTCGGTCACGAATAGTGGGTTGATGTCCATCTCCGCGATCTCCGGGAAGTCGGCGATCATGCTTGAGAGGCGGACGATGATCTCCTCGAGAGGCTTCAGCGGGACAGGGAGTTTGTTCCTGAGACCACGAGACAAGGCCTTGTAGATTATGGTCTCTTCCATCATCCTCCGTGCTAAGACTTGGTTCATCGGGGGCAGCCCGATTGAGAAGTCTCGGAAGAGCTCCACCCCTGTGCCCCCCGACCCGAACAACATCACTGCACCGAAGTCCACGTCCTTCTTTGAACCGAGTATCAATTCGTAGTCGACCGCCCCGGCCATCCTCTGCACGTAGGCGCCGTCGATTCGGGCGTCGGGTTTCACGGTCTTCACCCTTTCGACGAGTTTAACGAACTCGTCCGCAAGTTTTTCACTCGAGGTTATGCCCGTCACGACCCCTCCCACGTCGCTCTTGTGGGCGATCTCCTGGGAGACGACCTTCAGGACAACGGGATAGCCGACCCTGCGCGCGACCATCACAGCCTCGTCCGGAGTCTTGGCGAACCCGCCCGCGAGTCTGGGGATGTTGTAAGCGTCGAGGAACTTGTCCGCGTCAGACTGCGACAGAAGGAGCTTCCCCTCCCTGATGGCTCTCCTGGTGATGAGCTTCAGATGACTACTGGGAGGCATCATGTCGACAGGGAGCTCTTCAGGCGTCTCGTAGAGCAGGTCGAGGTTCCGCCGGTACCTGTACATGTACATGTACGTCTTCACGGCCTGTTCCGGCGTCGGATAGGTCGGAATGCTGTTCTCGGTGAATTTCCTCCTCGCTTCGACGACGGCCTTCTCGCCCATCCAGACGGTGAGGATTGGTTTCCGTCGGTCCTTCGAGGACCTGATGACAGCGTCGGCGAGCTCGGTGGATGGGGTGACTCCCGTGGGAGTGAAGATCGCAAGGAGACCGTCGACGTTCGGGTCGGAGAGACAAACGTCGAGGGTGTTCGCGTACCTGGTTACGTCTGTGTCCCCCAACACATCCACTGGGTTACCACGACTCCAGAATGGAGGGAGGTGCTCGTTTAGGGTCCGCATCGACTCGTCCGAAAGCTTCGCCAGCTCTCCGCCCTGGTCGGTGACCGCGTCGGACGCCAAGACTCCGGGACCACCCGCGTTTGTGACTATGGCCAGCCTGGGTCCTGCGGGCAGGTGCCTCGAGTCCAGGACGCTGGCGCAGTTGAAGAGGTCACCAATCTCGTCGACCCTGACGACACCCACCCGTTTGAAGGCCGCGTCGTAGACCTCGAAATCGCCAGCGAGCGCCCCGGTGTGGGACCGGACGGCCTTGGCCCCTGTCTTGTGCTTTCCCGCCTTCAGGACGATGATGGGCTTTGTGCGGGCGAACCCTCTCGCCGCACTCATGAACTTCTTCGCGTGCCCGATCCCCTCCACATAGAGTATGATACTCCTTGTCGATGGGTCGCTCCCCAAGAAGTCTATCAGGTCGCCGAAGTCGAGGTCCAGCATCGACCCCAGCGAGGCGAAGAGGCTGAAGCCAACGTGGGAGGTCATCGCCCAGTCCAGGATTGCGGAACCGAGGGCCCCGCTTTGAGAGATGAACGCGATCGAGCCGGGCTCGGGGTTGTCCCTGAGGAAAGTCGCATTGAGATGGGCCGAGGGCCTGGCAAAGCCGACGCAGTTCGGGCCTAACAGCCTGATGTCGTACTTTGACATGATTCGTTTGATCTCCTCCTCGAGCTTTGCGCCCGCCTCTCCCACCTCTCGGAAACCTGCTGAGATGATCACTATGCCGTCGACCCCGGCCTTCCCGCACTCCTCCACGACGGCGGGGACGGAGCCTGCGGGCGTGGCGACCACGGCGAGGTCGACGTGCTCCGGAATCGCCGAAAGGGCAGGATAGCACTTGAGGCCCATCAAGCTTTCGTGTTTCGGGTTAACAGGGAAGATTGAGCGCTTCCCCTTTCCGATAAGGAGGTTCTTGAGCGTCGCCTCACCGACCGCCCCCTCCTTGTCCGTGGCTCCGATCAGGGCGACGGTTCTCGGGTTGAACATCCTCTCGATGTCGGCCATCGTGTTCAGGAGATGCACTTGGACACAGGTATTACTACATTGCCCCCCGCGTGGATGAAGACGCCTCCCTGCTTCGGGCATATCGTCGAAGGGCTTCTGACGAAGCCGCAGGAGTGAGTGACTCGACTAGACGGAGGATACTTTCGAAGTGCCGTTCACCTTTTCAACGAGCATCAATCTGTCGGCCATCGACTCCAACTCCTTCTCATGGGAAACGAGGATCACTTGCCTCGAATGCAACTCTTCAATGACGTCACGCATCTTCTGGATCTGCTCCTTGCTGAACCCGTCAGTCGGCTCGTCCAGGATGACAAGGTCACCCGCCCCCGACCCTATGTCTTCCTGAACGATCGCGTTCAGGGCGAACCTGTATGCAAGCGCGATGCTGGTCCGCTCCCCGCCGCTGAGAGAGTCGAATTCCTGGAAGTATCCCTGCCTCTCGAAGACGGGAGAGAAGTCTTCCAGCACCCGAACGCGAAGGTCGGGGTCGTCGACCAGAGAGGAGAAGAAGCGCTGGAAGTGTTCGCTGAACCTCGAGTTGGTCTGGACCATCACCTGTCTCTCTATCAGTTCAACGGTGGGCTTGAAGAAATCGTCGAGCCATGAGGCGTACGATTTGAGGCGCTGCCCTTTGGCTCTCTTCATCTTCCTTTCTTCAATCTGAGACGTCAGCCTCTTCAGCGACTCGGTTCCCTCGCTCTGCTTCGTAATCGATTCGACGAGTTCCCTGCTGGCGGATTCTTTCCTGTCCTGCGACATCCTGAGAGCGCCCGCTATGCGGTCTATTCTGCTCGTGAGCTCCGACATGCGGGCTTCCTCGGCTTCCGACCTGGAGAGTTCGTCCTCGAGGCGTCTCATCTCTCGACGCGACTCTGACCCGTGGTTTCTTCTGTCCGCAATATCGGCGTCCATCTCTGTCTTCCGCTTGAGATTCCGGCGATGCTCTCTCTCCTCTTCCGCGTAGAGAAGTGTTTTCTTCACCAGGTCCTCCAACCCTGAGATTTCGTCTTCAAGTGCTGAAACCTCTTCGGTCATCCCTTCCAGCTCTGTCTCCAAGTGCGCAGACTGGTCTCTGAAGTCATCCGGTATCCGCTGCCCGCAGCGCGGGCAGACTCTGCCCTTGACGAGCTCCTTCGTCTCCTTGAGCTGTCCTGCCAGCAGCGCCAAGGATTCACGCTTCCTGTCTAAGGTATTCTGCCTGGACTTGAGACTCGTCTCGAGGACCGTGGCGCTCCTCTTCGACGGAGGCGCCCTCGCCTGGAAGGACTTGATCGAAGGGACATACTCCTGCTCGAGGCTTCGCTCGAGTTCGGAGACTCGCTTCTCGTCCTCTTCGATGTCGGAGTGCAGGCGCGCTATGCTTCTCCTGAGCTCCGGAATCCGTCCGGCAGCTGCGCCGACCTTTTCGCGTTCGTCTCTTGCATCTTCCCACTGCTTCGTGAGTAAGGTTAGCTCGGCCTTCGCCGCGGCTTCATCGTTTTGGAGTTGAGGGATGCGGGAGCTCAGTTCCTTGATTCTCGACTGTTGCAGTGCGGCCTCCGCCTCTATCTCTTCGAGGTCTTCGGTCGCCGCCTCAATCGCCCTGGCCTCGTTTCGCAAGCGCCTGTGGATGAGGTCCGAATTCTCGGCGGCCACCTGGTAGCTCTGGATGCCGAGGACGCGCCTGATCACCAGGAGCCGGTCGTCCGCGTTGCGCTGGACTATCTCCTTCATCTGCTCTTGAGGCGTGAAGACGGCGTACCTGAAGACGAGACTCTCCGCGCGCGGGTGCGACGGCTCGTTGAACCCCAGCAGGCTGATCACGCGCTGCTTCAAGTCCCCGGGCGAGAGCTCCGTCTTGGTTCCGTCCTCCGAGATGTAACAGTTCTCTTGGACGACGTTCTCACCTGTTCTTCTGAGCCCCCGGTAGATCTCCAGATTCCTTCCGCCCTGGGTGACCCTTACCTTGGCGTGGCCTGAATTCGTCCCTTCGCTCAGGAGGTAGCTGCCGCTCATGTCTCCGAGACCGAAGAGGGCGAATTCCACCGCGTACAGAATCGTGGACTTGCCGGATCCGATGTCTCCTTCGAAGAGGACCGTCCCTTCTGGAAAGTCGATGCTCACCTCCGAACCGTCGTTGAAGCTCCGGATGTTCTTCAGCGAGAGATGCGTAAGCAGCGTCACAGGTCACCAGCCAAACCGAGAACGCTGATTCCCGCCTTTTCCGTCCTCGCCTGATAGTCGACCTTCGTCTCGTTCTCCTTCCTCTCTTCCTTGAGGCACTTCAGGAGTTCGAGCGAGAGCTCTGTCCCGCTCTCTCCATTCAGCCTCGATTCTGAGGACTTCACGGAAGCGATGCGTTGAGAGAAGAACTCCCGCTCTGTCTGATGAGATGCCTTCGGAGGCCCGGTTGGGATGGTCAGGTCTCTCGAGGTGAGCTGGCTGAGGTTCGGGAGGACGCAAATCGGGCCCCTCGACGCCAGTTCCTTCCGGATCGAGGGGAAACCTATGTCGGACGTCGACCCCTCGGATAGCTCTCCCTGCACCCTGAGAAGGACGACCTTGCCCTTGACATCCGAGGATCGAACCAAGTCCGAAAGCGCGAGCCTGGTCCGCCGCGCGTCTTTTCCGTGCGCGGAGTACTCCAGCCCGAGCACGTCGCAAACCTTTGTTGGGGTGAAGGTGACACTTTCCACCTCATTCTCGAAGTCCACGACGTAGAATCCACTTTCCGCGCCCTTCGCCAGCGGCTCCAGGTCCCTGAAGTCTGTCGCGAAGAGGGGGCCGGGATAGACTACGTTCCTCCTCCCAGGAAGGTCCTGCGAGCTGTGACTGTGGACGTGGCCGCCGGCATAGTAGTCGAAGCCTGTCGGGAGGTAGGAGGCCGGCATGCTTCCCATGGCGGAAAGGGACTGGGGCTTCAGCTCGTCGATCGCTCCGTGGAACACGAAGATCTTGAAGCCCGGCTCGGATTCCAGCTTCTGCCTGTCGAGCGCCGCGTATTCGGCCCGGTCGAGGGAGAGCTTCTTGCCAGAGATGCCGCAGATCTTGGCCCCTGTCTCGTCAACGACGAAATCCAGTTCGAGTTTGCCGTCTTTTACTTCCCCCCGGTCAACCTTCGTAAAGAGACCCGCACTTTCGAGCACGTCGACGACGGAAGCGTGGTTGGGACTGTAATCGTGGCTGCCGTAGACTACGTAGAATCTGATGCCTCTTTCTCTGGCCTCCCTTATCCTGCCGGTCGCCTTCCTGACTGAGGAAAGGTCAGGGATGTTCGAGTCGAAGATGTCGCCTGACATTATTACGAAGTCGACCTCTTCGTCGATGCATTTTCCAATCGCCTGGTCGAAGGCCTTCGTCACGAGGTCTTTGAGCTCGGGCTGCCTGAAGGCCCCGATGTGAATATCTGACATGTGAGCGAAGCGCGGCAACCACTTCGGCGTGGGAGTGGCATCCTATTTAGCA
>Ga0187874_10000850_pt1 | contig 33411 bp, 40 predicted proteins | sample June2016WEW_16_1_3_FD_132993 | JGI IMG/M metagenome (GOLD analysis project Ga0187874, IMG submission 132993) | Peatland microbial communities from SPRUCE experiment site at the Marcell Experimental Forest, Minnesota, USA - June2016WEW_16_150 | ecosystem: Environmental > Terrestrial > Soil >... | reverse complement strand
CAGCTTAGTCCGTCCCTAACGCTTCATGCTTCGCCTAATAGTGAAAATGTTTGGAGCGCCACCTCAACGGCGGGCCTGCCTGCTGGGCTATACGGCCTTGTAGTCTACGCTTACTATGCTAATGTTGGTAGCCCAATGTGCACCGTCTTTAGGGTAGCGAAGCCGACGCTTCCCGTCCCTGAATCTAATGCAATCCAAATCGTAGCGTTCATGGCGCTCGCAGCTTCGCTATACTTACTACGACGCAGGAGGAACGAGTAATGCGGAATGCATGGATAATCGTCGTCACCGTCTTCCTTCTATTCACGCCTCTAGCGGTTAGTGTGGCGTACGGACAGCAGTTCAGCATAACGACTTCCCCGCCAGTTCCTGTGGCCGGTCAATCTTTTACGTTTCATGTGGTAAGTGTTCCGCTTAGTCAGAATATGCTTATGTACCAAATACTGACTACGGGCTGTCCGCAAATCCAGTGGAATACCACACCTCTTTCTCCTGTCGTTTCGAGTGATAAGAACGGTGACTTCGATTACACGCTAAGCTCAGGGTTGCCAGCAGGTTTCTACTGCATTCTCCTAATGTCGGACAATGGGAAGAACAATGGGGATTTCTCTGAAGTTTTCGGCATGTCAATAGTGGTTTCGCCTGCCAAGCCCGTGCCTGAGTTCAGCGCAACCGAAATCGTAGCGTTCACGGCCCTTGCAGCTTCCCTAATCGTTCTACGGCGGAGACACTAAGACCCTAACGCTTGTATGAGTAATAATAACTCATTTTTGGGTTGATTTTCCGTGTTTCTTAATTAAAATGAATTTCTGAACAAAAATCCTCGTGTACTCCTCTAAATCCAACTTCAAAGCTTCTTCAGGTTTAACCCAAACGTAATCCTGCAGCTCCCGCCCATCCAACTTCACCTTAGAACTCTTCGCTTTCAGAACATAGTCCATGAAGATGAAGTGTTCGTGCTTGTGAAAGCCCTTCGGGTAAATTGCCTGCTGAACGATCAGCAGTTCAACCGGTTCGGCCTCCAAGCCTGTCTCCTCCTTCACCTCTCGCCTAATCGCATCCTCCGACCGTTCTCCAAGCTCAATATGGCCGCCTGGGACGGTGTACTTGTCGCCCCACTTGTGCGAGCGAACAATGAGAACCTCGCCCTTCTCGTTTACGACGAGGGCGCCGACTGTGGCTTCAGGGTAAGTTTGGGTCAAAGTAACACTTTCTCGGAAGGAAGCGTCTTAGGTCACTCCAGTTGCTGGGCTCTAGCTCCTGCCCATCATCGTACCGATAACTCCAACGACAGAGATCAGGCCCCCAACTATCAAAATGAGGGGCTCCTGTGTTCTTAGGTAGACTAGGCCTGTGAAGACGATCAGTGCCATTAGGCCTGTGACGTTGACCATGGCTACTCTTGTTTGCGGCCTCAAGCCCGTGCACCAACTAGCAATCAATCAAGAGCTCCCCGTAGCCATCTATATTTCTATTCTTCCAAGGGAATCTAATAACAAGGCAAACCGCATTTAGAGGGAAGGCGGCGCAGTTCATCTTGAGTACGACACCGAAACGTACTACGCGCAACTTGCGCTGACTAAAGCGGATGAAGACAGCTGGAGGCTGAGTCACGCCAACAACTCCTTTGATCCCTGTTCTGAACAGGTTCTCCGCGGACGTAGTCAAACTCACGGAGGAAGTGTATGCCACCGAAACGCTTGCCGTACTTGAGGCACTAACGAAACCCGTTGGAACATATTATGTCCGCTGCAACACCTCCAAGCTCTCAGCAAAAGAACTTCTGAACAGCCTTCAGCAGAGGGGCCTCAAAGTCATCCAACATCCACTAGTCCCCGAAGCCCTAGGCATTCAAGTGGAAGGCCCCTTCGAGATTCCACCCGCCGAACGAAGGGTTGTTGTGGATAAGCATACTGCTGAGTCGGTCTTGCAAGGCGCGAACGTTTACGCCCCAGGAATTCTAAACTGCGAGGGCCTTAGGTTCGGGGAGGATGTTGCTGTCGTCTCTGAGCTAGGGGATGAGCTTGCAACCGGTGCGGCGAACATGAGCGCGAACGACATCCTAACCTTCAGGAAGGGCCTGGCTGTTCAGGTAAAGCACAGGCGTTACACGGCCCCTCAGGTGAGGGATTTACCAGAATTCTCGGAGGGTCTGCTCTACCCGCAGTCGCTCGCGGCCATGGTAACAGCCCACGCGCTCGACCCTCAAGAGGGCGAGACCGTTGTTGATATGAACTGCTCGCCAGGCGGAAAACTATCCCACCTCAGTCAGTTGACGCATAATTCTGGAAAAATTTTCGGCTTCGATAGAAACATAGAGAAGGTAGGGCAGGCTCGTCAGACGCTAACGCGTTTGGGCTGTAGGAATGTTACACTTTCGATTCGTGATACCAGGTACTTGCACCTAGACTTGGCTGATTTGCAATCCGACCGCACCTTGATCGACCCGCCATGCAGCGCTCTCGGCCTCAGGCCCAAAGTCTACGACTTCTCGACCATAGACCGCGTGAATAACTTAGCAAATTATCAGAAACAATTCATCAAAGCTGGAAGCAAGGTAACAAAACCAGGGGGAATTATCGTCTATAGCGTCTGCACCTACACAACACAGGAATGCGAGCGAGCAGTCGAATTCGCCGAGCACGACTGCGGGCTCAGTGTAGTGGAACAAAAGCTATTCCTTGGTTCAAAAGGCCTCGCGGCGCTCACGCCATCCGCCAGCAGTTGTCAAAGATTCAACCCAAACGTAGATGAAATCGGATACTTCATCGCAAAATTCCAACGCCAAGCATGAAGTTTTAACGCCCAACTCTCCCGAATAATGGACAGGGAAATTAGTTGGAGTTGCCCGAGAACGTTCTGACGAAAGGGAAGGCTGGAAAACTTGAGGTTAGGGCCCTCGACTCACGCGGGAGGTATGTGATGTGCAAGTACCTCGACGCGAAGACAATGAAACCCGCCGATAAGAAGCGCAAGCTCATGCTTAAGGACCAGAATGGGAATGTGCTCGAATATTTCATCATCCCGATAAAGGACCCCAAGCGCGCGCTTCTCCTAACCGCAAGTTCTGAAGAGAAGGAACGTCAAGTCTGGAACGAAAGCCAAGGAAAAGCTGAGGATATCTGGTAACACAATCCGCCTAGGGCGCGACGGGCAAGATTTGAATTAAAGACTTCAATGGGACGCCATCAATCTTCGTCTTACCACTCTTATTGACCAAGACAAGAACGCCTACAGGCTTGGCCTTCGCCTTTCGCAAAGTCTGTATCGCTGCCCTATGAGTCTGACCGGCCCGTAGAACGGCGTCTACAATCAGCACCTTCTTTCCGGCAACTTTGTGAAACGAGGGGTTGACCAAACCTGGCAGTTTCTTATGTGCTACACGTGGGGGGCGAACGGCCGCGAATGGCTTGTCGAGTTCTTTGGCTATAGCCACGCTGAGAACCATCCCACTCCCTTCAACCGCAACAATCACGTCAGGTTCACCAAACTCCAATGCACGAACCGATTCCCGAATTAAATCCGCTAACGCCGAAGCAACAGCAGCCATTCGCTTTCCATGCGCGCCTATAGTGCTCCAGTCAACGAAAACGTCATGGGGCGGAGGTCTCGAAGCTCGCTCCTTACCTTTCAACAGTAACCAGACGACTGTGTCTGGCTGAACCTTCAATTCGTCGGCTATCTCATACGTTGACAGCCCTCTGGACTTTAGTTCCTGCGTCCGTTTGACCAATTCACGCGAGGCCATTCAGTCGAACCCACACCACGCTATCATTGACCGAGGTCTTATAAGAGGTAATGAGCCACTCAACTCCTTCGCAACACCCCCGCGCAGTCACCGAAGGAAAGATGTCGTTGGTCGAAACTTCCCCCACAGCTAATACAGCTCAGAAGGATTCATTCGAAATTTCACGTCAAGAAGTTCGCGGGCCAATGAATTTGCAGGAAACGGTCCTGAGCGCCCAAACCTCAGAACCTGAATGGGTAAGGGAAGGCGCGTCCTTTGTTGACATCGAAGAGTTGGATGGCACACCCGTCAAGTACACCTTAAGCCAGGTGGGGGGCGTGGATGATTTCAAACTCAATGTGAACGCAATTTCGCAAACGCACAATGAGCGAATGGCCGCTGGCCTACGGTCGCATTTGAAGCGTGTTCTCGGTTTAAGCGACAACTTGGAGTCATTCTACGATAAATTTACTCATGAAGCCGAACCGCTTCAGTCAACTTTCGCGCACCTTAGGGGCCTTCGCCTCATGCGCGGAACCAACCTCTATGAAAGCCTGATCTGCTCCATCCTCTCACAGAATAACTCAGCACTACTCTGGAACCGAACCGCGAGGCTTCTCATGCGCCTCTATGGCCACAGAGTTCATTTCTCCGACGGGACCACATCGTTCCTATTTCCGAGACCAGAAGCTATGGCTGCACTGAAGCCAAGAGAACTTCGCTCGAAGACATCCATGGGGTACAGGGCGAAGCCTGTCGTTCAGGTCTCCCGTTTGGTTGCCGCCGGGAAATTACCCCTCGATAACTTCCTTACGCAGCATTATGACAAGGCTATGGAGGCACTCATTGACCTTCCCGGTGTTGGCCCTAAAGTTGCGGATTGCTTCCTACTATACGGGGCAGGTCGACTCGAAGCCGCCCCCGTCGACGTCTGGATTCATAGAGTAGTCACAAAGCTGTACTTTAGGGGGAGAAAGGTTAGCAGGCTCAAGACCGCACGGTTTCTGCGCGACCGCTTCGGAGAATGGGCGGGGTACGCGCAATTGTACCTCTTCGACTTCGCACGCCGCGGCGGCATCGGCAAGGCAACTAAAGCTAGCAAGTAGATGATGGCGGTCTCTAGGCGTGGCGCCCCTTTGCGGCCTGTTTCTGTACAGGTTTTCGTTTCAACTTGGTTCCGCAGACTAAGCAGACCTGAGAATCTGCTTGAGCGTACCGCCTATAGCAAGCGGGGCAATAGTAAGTCCAACTGAACTTCTCTCGGATTCCTAACGTGGCCAAGGGCTGGTAGGCTATACCAATCCCTTCCGCAACATTTTGCACAGCATAATCGTCGCTCACAATGACAGGCGTCTTCCCCTCACTACGAAGTTCAAGTGCCAAGGCCAAGACGCCCGTATCCGCTTTCGAAAGCACCACTCTATCCCCGAGTACCCTTGCCTTCTCAGCGACCTCCTCCAATGAAGCTGAGGTTGGACTCCGAATCCTAAGCTTCCCAGAAGACTTGGAAATCGCCAGCCTGTATGACGGGCCGGTTTGTTCTCGCAATTCATCTGTAACCTCGGGAACCGAATAGCTTTCAAAATCAAGCCCAAGAGGGTCGAGGCCCATGATTAGGGCCGAAGTGTCTAGAACTAGAACTTTCAGAAACCTGCTCGCTCCATCTCGTGAAGGCGAGTTAGGCTTCCCAAGGGTGGGACGGGGCTTAACCGCACGAACACGGAGTAATGCTTAGCCTTGCGAACCGCCAACTTGACATCCTGGGAAAGCTCCCTTTGAAACCGCCCATCAGCGACGACGAGGGCCCTTAATTTTGGATTCGCCATTTGAATTGAAACAGACCTCTCCATCGACAGAACCGTCGGCCTCAAGAATTCAAGAGGGCAGATGAAAGTGACAACGAACGCATCCACCGTTGAATCAACTACGGGCCCACCCGCTGAAAGAGCGTAAGCCGTGGATCCTGTAGCGGTCGAGACGATGAGCCCGTCTCCCCTGAACTGCAGAAAAGGCTCAGAATCAACAGCAAGCCGGAGATCAAGCATCTTCGAGGGGCTTCCCGACGATACCACGAGCTCATTGAGCGCGTCGACCACGTGTGTTCCGTTTAGGTCGACGGCGAGTTTTGCGCGTTTTTCTAGCCTGCATTTGCCCTTAGCGAAGAGTTCTATGGCATGCTGAGCTTTAGTCGGTTCAACTTCAGTCAGGTAGCCGCGCCTTCCCATGTTCACAGCTAGAATTGGTGTCTCCGGTTCGGGGATGGTCATTGTTGTTTTGAGGACTGTTCCGTCTCCTCCCACGGTTACGATAAGGTCTGCTTTGAGATCCGACAAGTCCTTACCGCCGCCTAGTCGGCCTCGTTTTGCCAATTCCAGTTCAGCTGTGACCGCTATACCCTTCTTCCTCAGCTGCTTAGCGAGGGTTGCCGCCACTTCAACGGCCTGCGGTTCATCGAGCCTAGAAACGAGGCCGACCTTCAAAGCCAATTTCGCTTCTCCGAGGGGAGACACTACCTGTCGTGAGGATAATTAAGTAATCCACTCAGGCCAAGGTTAGGTTTGGTTTCGCGAAACTTTGCGCGAAGGGCTGAATGACCAGACAAGCTTTTAGACGTAGAGGAGGCGTTAGGTGCTTTCGAGCTTAGCTTAAGGGCGAAGAAAACTGAGCAAACCTGTAGACGTTGGGACCCTAAAGATCGGCCACTACGTAGTTGTGGATGGGGAACCTTGCAAGATTGTTGAATATGAAAAATCAAAACCAGGCAAACACGGAGCCGCGAAGGCTAGAATTGTAGCCATCAGTGTTACAACTGGAACAAAGAAGAACGTAATCAGCCCTGTAGACGCACGCATTGAAGTTCCAATGATAGAGAAGAAAACGGGACAGGTACTCGCTTTCATGGGCAACAACGTTCAGATCATGGACATGCAGTCCTACGAGACCTTCGAAACTCCAATGCCGGAGGAAGAGGAGATTAAAGCGAAACTGGCTCCAGGCGTCGAAGTTGAGTACTGGCAAATGCTGGGACAGAATAAGATAATGCGAACGAAGGGCTAATTCTCCCGTTCCCACGCGCCTTAGGAGGCCCCCCGATGCCTTTAGTCTCGCACATCAAACTGACGAAACGCATGTCACTTTCCGGCATTGCAAGGCAGATGGAATCGGTTAAAGTCCTTGGGCCCGGCCGTTTCGGGAAGGCAGTAACTATCCTTGGAGGCCTGTTTAGAGACGACGAGTGCGTCAAGCTGATTTCTCTTGCTGGCCCAATTGTCCCCGGAGGCCTTAGAACAATCATCGCAGACCTGATTGACGATGGCCTGCTAAATGGGGTCGTCACAACTGGCGCAAACGTAACACATGACATACTCGAAGCCCTAGGACATCGGCACATAGCGGGAACGGAACTGGCGGATGATAACAAACTGAAACGTCAAGGGCTATCCAGAATCTACGACCTTCTAGTCACCCAGAAAGCAATCGAACACCTAGAGAAAGCAACTCACCGCATGCTCAACCGCATCCCAGAAACAAGACGCCGCAACATAGCCAGCTACGAGTTACTATGGGAATTCGGCAAGCAGATCAGGGACAGACGCTCGATTCTTCATATCGCATGGAAACGTAAAGTCCCCATCTTCTGCCCCGGCATTTTTGATTCAATGCTCGGGCTGAACCTGTGGACCTACAGCCGATTCAAGCCGCTCTTCATTAACCCGTTCAAGGATTTCTCAAGGCTTGTTGACCTAACTTACGAGAGAAAGAGAGTTGGGGCAATAATCCTTGGTGGCGGAATGCCGAAACACCATGTCCTAATCGCAAACTCATACAGGGGCGGCGTGGATGCAGCGATTCAAATAACACTCGACCGCCCCGAGGGTGGCGGTGCAAGCGGTGCACCTCTCGAAGAGGCGATTAGTTGGGGCAAAATCAAGACTCCTAATAGAATAGTCACGATCGTTGGAGACGCTACGGTGATATTCCCTTTGCTTACTCTAGCGGCCCTAGAGAGGATGGGGAAGTAGGCTCATCTTAACCGTGGGATGTGGACTTCAAGGACGCCCCGTTTGAACCTCGTGGTAATTCTTTTCTCGTCAACGGAGACGGGCATGCGAATTCTGGCACGATAACATGTGAATTCCCCATGCCTGTGCTTGGCGCCGAGGTCCCTGAACGTGATCTTCTTGTTGGTCTCCGCATAAACTTCTAAGGAATCATCCGTCGGGCAGTGCAGCTTAACCTGTTTGTGGTCCACGTATGGTAAATCGACGGTTAGAACGACCTCGTTGGCCGCCACGTACAGATTGTATAGAGGTTGGATGCATGCGGTGGCAGCGTTCCATCCTGACCCATGGGTGGAGAATTCGCCTTTCGGTTCAGAACTCATCATGATTCACCCGTACATTGGCGGGAGATCGTATTCATGAGACTTGTCCATTTTGAGCATCTCTTCGTGGGTACGGTGCATCATATCCTTACTTTTCAAGCGTATTTCTTCCCCTCTCTTCAGAAGGTCGGAAACGTCAACATTCAGACCGAGTATCTTGTTGACCGCGTTTATCGCAACCGCGGCTGCTTCAGGGTCGGGGTAGTTGTAGTAGGATTGGGTTAGCAGCGTGATTGCGGGAACGGATGCTTCAGCACATTTTTGGAGGATTAGCCCGTAAACGCCAACTATGTAACCTTCCTCTAAGACTTCAGCCGCCCCGCGAAGCCTCGACTCCAACTCCTTACTTGAAAGCGCGGCAAACACTTTTGGAGCATCTATGTCCTGGCGGTTCGCAACAGCCATTCCACCCAAGGAGAGCATCAGCTTAGTGCTCTTTGTTCGAGCCCAGTCAACGATATCAGCCGCAAGTGGCCTGATGAGGCGGACTGGGATCGTTGTCTCAGAGATTAGGACAACCAAAGAGTTGTCTGCGAATATGCGGATAGGTGCTTTCGGAAGGCCGCCGTGCAGAACGATCATTGGTGGAAGAAGGTCAGACTCGATAGCGCCCACCTCCTTTAACTTCAATTCACTAATGATATGAGAAGCCGCCAGCAACCCGACAAGCCCTACATCGGGAAGGCCGTTCACAATGACCGCCCCCTTAGGAATCGAAGCGGATTCCAAAATGCGCAAACCGTCTTTCCCAGATAGGCTATTGGACATCTCAAGACCCTTTTATGAAAACTGTGAGCTGAAGCCAGAGCAAGATTAGGGAGTAATTAAACGGTTCGCAGAAGTTACAAGAACTTTTAGGATGCATCAACCAACGCATCAACCGCATCGTGAAAATGCATGAGTGCACTCGAAGGCCTAGGCAAATCGCTTAGCGACGCAATGAAGAAACTACTGCGAATGGCGGTTGTTGACGAAAAAGCAGTCAAGGAACTTGTCCGCGACCTTCAACGGGCCCTCCTTCAATCTGACGTTAACGTTAACCTGGTTATGCAGATCTCTCAAGCCGTCGAGAAGCGTTCACTCGAAGAAAAGCTGCCGCCTGGAATCTCACGCCGCGAACACGTCGTTAAGGTTCTCTATGAGGAACTGACCCGATTCCTCGGCGAGGAACCGAGCAAACTCACTGTCGAACCCGGCAAAACCCAAGTTATCATGCTCGTTGGAATTCAGGGTACCGGGAAAACAACAGCCGCAGTGAAACTTTCACGCTTCTATCAAAAACGCGGTCTGCGCCCCGCGATAATCTGCGCCGACACCTACCGGCCAGGCGCCTTCGACCAGTTGAAGCAACTTGCTGACAAAGTTACCGTACCCGTTTACGGTGAACCGAATTCTAAGGATACGTTGAAAATAGTGAAAAAGGGCATGGAGCAATTCTCAAACCAAAAGTACGACCTGATCATCGTGGACACGGCAGGGCGTCACAAGGATGAAAAAGAACTGATGTCCGAGATGCGTGACCTAGCCAAACAGATTCAGCCCAACGAAATAATCCTCGCGATTGACGGCTCAATCGGCCAAGCTGCAATGTCCCAGGCGGCCGCCTTCAATGAGAGCACAAAGATCGGCTCGATTCTAGTAACAAAACTTGACGGGACGGCCAAAGGAGGAGGCGCACTCTCAGCCGTTGCCGCAACCCACGCCAAAATCAAATTTGTTGGAACGGGAGAAAAAATCGATGACATTGAGCAGTTCATCCCATCGAGTTTTGTGGGACGCCTCCTCGGAATGGGCGACATCAAAGCATTGGTCGACAGGGTTCGTGAAGCAGAAATCGTCGTACCGCCGAAGAAAGCAAGGGCCTTCCTGGAGGGCAAGTTCACGTTGAAGGACATGTACGAGCAAATGGTCGCAGTTCGAAAAATGGGCCCCCTGAAGAAACTGGTTGGCATGATGCCTGGCGGAATGAACATACCCGACGACGCTATGGAGAACGCTGAGAAGAAACTCGACGCTTGGCGGGTCATCATCCAATCTATGACGAAGGGTGAGATTGAGGACCCGAAACTCGTCGATTCCTCACGGGCGAGGAGAATCGCACATGGCTCAGGTACATCCGACAAGGACGTGAAAGAAATGGTGAATCAATACTTCATGATGAGGAAGATGATGAAGAGCATGAAGCGTCGCGGCGGCGCTTTCGGAAGGGGTAAAATGCCATTCCCAACACGGCCCTGAAGGACGCGGAAAATATTCCAAGAAAGTTAATTAGCGTCCCTTCAGTCTCCTAGCAAATTTCAGGTCATGTCTCATGGTAAGGCGCTCAAAGGGCTACCGCTCGAGGACGCGGAGCCTACTCCGGAAGAGACCTCGGGAGCGAGGAAAAATCGGCCTCAGCCGCATCCTCCGTACCTATAGCCCAGGCGAGAAAGTCACCATCATGATTGAACCCTCCGTACACAAGGGCATGCCCCACAGACGCTATCATGGAAGGGTTGGAGTAATTCATGCCAGACGCGGAAAGTCATATGTGGTTCATGTCACGATGGGTCGTCAGACGAAACAAATTATCGCCCGACCTGAACACATCACCCCCGTACGTTGAGTGAACCATTTGCCTAGGAAAATCATCGATTCTAAGCCCGCCACTACCTCCGAAGCAAAAAGAACCCTGGAACGCGCGAAGGAAGATGAGCTAGGAGAATTTCAGAGGCGCACACTTGACTACGCATCCAAGTTCGCCAGGATCTCACCCGCTAAAGCCGAGAAGCTTGTAAAGGAATTGGGAGAGAAGCATCAACTCGAGCGGAAGGATGCAATTCAGATTGCCAACACAATGCCAAGGTATACCGAAGAATTACGAACCATTCTTACGGTCAAAGGGCGAATAATCACGGGTACCCAATTGGAAGACATTCTGAAACTTCTCAACAGCTATCGAGAAGATTAGCCCACAACTAATTCTCGCTCTTAATTCCGGCGCATAAGGCAGGAAAACCTTTTTTCCCTCCGAACCCACACGTCCTAGTGGATATGCTGAACGTTGCCTGATTCCGGCGATTCCACATTTACCGTGATTGAAAAGGCACAGAGGCCAAACACCTACTTCCTTTAACGCGAAATCTTGTGCACCTACTTCTGGTGGAACAAAGATGAGTGTGAATACAAAGAGTCCAGATGAGAATCGGGGCACCAGTTCGACTCACTCAGGGTTTAGGCCAACTACTGGAGGCGGTGGGGAGGGTGGCGTTCCACCGCGGCTTTACGAGGAGTACGCATACGTGCTGGATTTCTTGCAATTCGGCCGGCCTGGAACGGACAAGCCTAGGCACCTTGCCCTTCCAACGGTGCAGGTTATCGGTGAAACATACTTCACGCTTCTCGAGGCCGAAATCCGTGTAGGAACACAGGCAAACATTCACGAGCGCGTTTACATTGGAAAAGAGCGGCGAGAGAAAATTAACCGTATCATCGGAAGAATCAGCTACAACGACCTCACTGCGAATGCGAAGGCGGAGTTGCTTCCGGTGCTAGAAGACCTGATCGCTAACCAAGAGCAAAGGTTCGTTTCCTTTTTCAATAATTCCCAAGCCATAACACCACGCATGCATGCACTGGAGCTGCTCCCGGGAATCGGAAAAAAATCGATGTGGCAAATAATAAACGCCAGGGAGAAAAACCCCTTCACCAGCTTCAAGGACGTTCAGGAGCGAACGAACGTAGGGGACCCCGTCAAGGTCGTCGCTAAACGAGTCTTGGACGAATTGGGCGGGGAAGAAAAGTACCGGGTTTTCTCGAGAGCGCTTTAGATACGACGTATGAATACTCCGAGAGAGCTGGTTTGCCCAACCGGGTAATCATGCACGTAGACCTCGACTACTTCTACGCCCAGTGTGAAGAGAACAAAAACCCAGATGTACGGGGAAAACCCGTCGTGGTTTGCGTTTACTCCGGCAGGACCGAGGATAGTGGTGTAGTCAGCACGTCCAATTACCTTGCCCGGAAATATGGGGTAAAGGCCGGCATACCCATCGCCCGCGCGAAGAAGATTCTTGAATCCTCGGGCGCGATTTTCTTTCCAATGAACCGCCCGCTATACGAACAAGTATCCGAGGGGGTAATGGAAATCTTGCGGGAACACGCTGACGCATTTGAAAAAGGGGGAATTGATGAGGCTTACCTAGAAATTTCAACTAGAACGAACGGCAAATTCGATCAGGCTGAAAACATCGCGAATGAAATTAAGCGGCAGATACTCACTGAAGAACAGATAACTTGTTCAATTGGAATCGCACCCAACAAACTCGTAGCCAAGATTGCATCCGACGAGAGAAAACCCGATGGACTCACCATGGTGAAGCCGGAAGAAGTCAGCAGTTTCTTGTCCGAATTGCCAGCCTCGAGGATACCTGGGGTAGGGAAGAAAGTAGAAGATAAACTGAACCAAATGCAAGTCAAGACGATAGCTCAACTTTCTACAATCAGTCCCCCGATCTTGGTTGAAACCTTCGGGGAAAATTTAGGGGGGTATCTTTTCCAGGCCGCCCGAGGAGAGGACGACGAGCCGGTAAAGGAAAGGGAACAACCAACCCAGCTAAGCCGAATCGCTACCTTGAAGCGAAATACTCGAGAGCTACCAGAAATGCTCCCCCTCCTAAGCGAACTCGCAAATGCAACAACCGCCAAACTGAAAGAAAGAAGTATGATGTGCAAGTCGGTAGCAATCATAGCTATACTAAACGACCTCTCTATTCACACAAAATCGAAAACATTGGAACAACCAACCGCAGACGAAAAAACCATTGTGAACGCTGCAGAGGAACTGATGAAGGAATTCTTGGAATCAATGCCCAGTGCTATCGTGCGAAGGACAGGAGTAAAGGTTTCCACATTGTCGAAGCTAACCGGGCAGACAGATATGTCTAATTTCCTGAAGGTGTAGCTCCAAGGAAAGTCTACTACTCATCGCACCGTTGAGGAATTTGCCGTGGCCTGGGTTCGACGTGAACTTGACTCGATAGGCATCCCTCCGCTCAAGAGGTTCGGACAACATTTTCTAATTGACAAAGAGGTACGCGAGCGCCTAGTCGAGCTGGCTGAACTAACCCTTAATGATACAGTCCTCGAGGTGGGCCCTGGCCTCGGTTTCTTGACGGTAGCGTTGATAGGGAGAGCAGGACGCACAATAGCGATCGAAAAAGATCGGACACTCGCTGCATATCTGAAAGAGAAATTCTCAAAGCAACAGAATTTGACAGTTGTTCAAGCTGACGCGCTAACTGTCCAGATCCCAGAAGGTTCGAAAGTCGTTTCCAGCCCCCCCTACAACATTTCGTCAAAGCTCATACTTCTAATCATGAACAGTCGATTTCGACTGGCGGCACTGTTGATGCAAGAGGAATTTGTCCGAAGGTTAACAGCCTCCAGTGGGTCTCGCGAATACGGACGGATCAGTGTGATGCTACAATCCAAGGCCACAGCCAAACTTGACATGAAAGTCCCGCGGGACGCATTCTACCCGAAACCTAGAGTTGACTCCGCCCTCGTTACAATTAGGCCTAGCATCGAAAAGCCTCAGGCCCAGAATCAGCAGTTATTCATCGACATGGTACGAGCGCTGTTCACCCAGCGCCGCCGAAAACTGAGAGGAGTCTTGGCGAGATATCTGAAAGCCCGATACCCAACGCTAAGTGACAAGATAATTCAACAAATACCGCTAATTGACAAGCGAATCTACGAACTCAACCCAAACGAGTTAATCGTATTGTCAAACCAGATCGCTGAGGCAACCACGGAATCTGGAAGTGAGTGAATCGCCGATTAGGGTAATTCTCCTAGAACCCGAAACAGGGGGAAACATTGGCTCCATAGCTCGATCAATGAAGAACTTCCAACTCAAGGATCTCTGGATAGTGAACCCGCAAACCCCTATCAATGACGAGGCAAGGGCATTTGCAATGGGCGGCCTCGATGTTCTCAAATCGGCTAACGTCGTCAGCACCTTCAGAAAAGCGCTGAAGGGAGTTAACTTGGTTGTAGGAACCAGTTCTGTGGCTGCAACAAGCACATCCAACCTTTCCAGAGTATCAATCAAACCAGCCGAACTCGCTAAGAAAGTTCAGGCAGTCAAAGGGACTATTGCAATCGTCTTCGGAAGAGAGAGCTCCGGATTAAGCAACCGAGAGGTAGAAGGATGCGACTTCATGGTTACAATACCTGCAAGCCGCGAATACAACGTACTTAACATAGCCACCGCCGCCTCAATCATCTTCTACGAAATCTTTCACCAAAGAATAAGAGGACGAAGCTTTGAGTTGGCCTCAAGACCTGTCATGGAAAGGCTCCTCCGGCAATTTGACGGCCTACTGAAACGAAGTAACATGGCACCACATAGGCGTAGACTCGCCCATCGAGCATTCCGCAACCTGACCTCACGCGCTTTTGTTTCAAAGCGCGAAGCCTCGCTCCTCCTCGGACTATTTAGGAAGCTACAAACAGAGCTGACGTAAGCCATCCTGAAGAGCAGGCAGTGTTAGACCATGAGAATTCTAGTTCTCGCTACTCTTTTGATAATTCTTGTCTGCGTGTCACCAGCTGCAGCCACCGGATCTGGAACTGGCTCGGTAATAGTCCAAATTCAAGGATATGGAACAGTTCAGGGCCAGTTACAGAACGCGCTCATACAGTCAAACAATAACGTCACGATGTCGATGGTTGTGAACGATCAAATCCAGACCCCTCAGGGCTCCTTCCCCATCCAAGCGACCGGCGACTGGAAAGGAGTTCTGAACAATTCAACGCTATCGGGAACAATCGATAACGTTCAAGGAAAAATCCAGGTCTGCATAATTCTCTCATGCAACGACGTCGACTTTAACGGCCACGGGACTTGGACGGGGCAACTTCAAACCACATCGTCTGGAAGTGGAAACTACACTGGAACAATAACTATCACGAACTCTCCGTACCCGCAGATTCAAAAAGGCCAAACAATTCCCATTTATGGCTCATGGGCCTCGAACTTTGCATCCGCCGTCCCTGAGTTCAATTACTCCATCAGTCTACTGCTTGTAACTCTAACGGCCGCAATTATCCTGACGCATAGAAGACGAAGAACGTAGGTCTGCCTGCCACGCCAAGATTGCGCGCGAGAGCAGGACATCAGGGACCGAGGTGGTCGAGAGCTTCGAGATGAGAGCATGTAAGCTTAAGTAACACTCGATGCAATCTCGCTAAACTCCCTAGTGGATTAGACATGAAGGGTAGAAACTACAGGCAAATCAAAGGCCAGCCATACACTAGGGGAAAATATATTCACGGCACTCCGCCGCCGAAGATATCGAAGTTCATGATGGGAGACACGAAGGCACATTTCGAATATCGAATATCTTTGGTAGCACAAAGCCCAGAACAGATCAGGCATAATGCACTCGAAGCAGCACGCGTTGCAGCAAACAAGGTGTTGTTCGACGCGTTGGGCGAAACGGGTTACAAGATTCATCTTCGAGTTTACCCCCACATCATCCTTCGAGAGAACCGAATGATCGCAACCGCAGGCGCCGACAGGCTACAAGAGGGAATGCGAAGAGCCTTCGGTAAACCGAGCGGAAGAGCCGCTAGGGTGAAGACGGGACAGTCAATCCTCGACCTTTACGTTAACAGCAATGCGATCGACGCTGCGAAGAAGGCAATGCGGGTCGCGTCTACAAAACTTGCGGTCGCTTGCATTGTGACCCAAGAGACGTTGGCACCGGCTGCCGTCCCTGTCTTGGCAAAATAAGACGTTTTTTGCGATCCTTACTTTTGGCCACAGACTAACGCGACCACACCTAAGGGCATCTTTCCAGAAAGTGTACGCTGAAACCCGGCACCGAGAAGTGCCTCCGAGGTTTCATTCGCCGTTGAGGATTTCAATATCGTATTTGCAAGATAGATGAGGGTACGCTTCCAATAGCCAGAAACAAGGCCACCAATAGCTGGAAGGACGTGAAAGATGTGGAAGTTGTAGAGCCGCCACACGAAAAGCCCTTCTGGCCTAACGAAGTCGACTGAGAGAAACCAACCAGAGTGAATTAAGACTCTCAGCGAGTCCCGGAACATGGCCGGTTTATCAGCAAAATTACGCAACGCCAAACCGATTGTTACATACCCGAAAGTTGCGTCGCGTAATGGAGGATATTCTCCTACGGCCCTTACAAAATCGACCTTACATTCACCCTGAAACATGTGCTTTTTCCGGTTCGCTATGCTCAGCATCGCAGGGCTCAGATCTAGACCAACAATCAAACCACCATCCCTAATCGTACGACTTAGCTCGAAAGTGACAGGCCCTGTCCCGCAGGCTAAATCCAACACCATAACCTCTCCAGAGAAATCCATCTTTGCGAACATGCGCCTCCTCCAAACCCAGTCGAATGAAAGAGTCATCAGGTGCAGCAGGACGTCGTACTCTTTCTCAACGTCCGTGAAGATAGCCCTGACGAATCTTGCTTTGTCAACGAACCTAGTTGGGATTTCCATCTGAGCCATATGCTTGGGTGCCTCTCACGCAAAGGAACGGTTAAGTTGCGCAGTCAGCCTGCTACACCGATGTCTGGCCATGTACCAACTAGAAGAAGATAGCATAATAGATGAGATAAGAAGGCGCGGTTCGAAGAGAATTCTCCTCCAAATGCCTGAAGGCCTGAAACCAACCGGATTTAGACTGGCAAAGTTGCTTGAGAAGGAAACGAAAGCCGAAGTTTTCGTCTCAGGTGACCCTTGTTACGGTGCCTGTGACCTTGCGTTCTACCCGAAGAAGCACATCGACGCTGACTTACTCGTTCATCTTGGGCACGCGGAGATTCCGGGCGAATTCCCCGACGAGAACGTTTTGTATGTTGAAGCACGGGCGGACGTGCCAATACTCGAACCAATGATTCAGGCCTTGAAGATGTTAGAGAAGGAGCAAGTGATCGGACTCGCTTCAAACGTTCAGCATATTCATCAGATCGATAAGGCCAAAGAAATTCTGGAAGGCCACGGAAAGAAGGTGCTGATTGGTCGCCCATCGGGGTGGCTAAAGTATCCGGGGCAGGTTCTCGGATGTGACTACGGTAGCGTAAGGGCAATTGCTGAGAAAATTGACGCCATCATTATTTTGAGCGGAGGAGATTTCCACGCCCTCGGAATTCCGTTGGCAACAGGCAAACGGACCATCGTCGTCGACCCATTTCAACAAACAGCGAAAGACATGACCGAAGTGTGTCGAAAACTCCTCCGCAAGAGGTGGATCAATATTGAAAAATTCAAACAAGCCAAGAGGATCGGAATCATTGTTGGCCTAAAGAGTAGTCAAATGAATATTTCTCTTGCGCGTCGGCTCAAGGAGCTCTTGGAAGATAGGCAGTATTCAAGTATCTTAATTTGCGCAACCGAGGTGATTCCTGAGACCCTAGGCTCCTTCACAGACTTAGACGCCTACGTCGAAATCTCATGCCCACGAATAAGCACCGACGACCAAGAACGTTATCGCAAACCCATCCTTAACCCGGAAGAGGTCATGATAGCATTAGGGAAGAAGAGCTGGGAAGATTACACAAAAGGAATGACGTTAGAAGAATGGCATTAGACCCGACCAAGGGTTGAAGGCTCTTATCTTGCACTCCCGACCCGTCCTGATTCGAAAGCGCGACCTAACCATCAAACTGCAGCAGGCAATGTCTCACCCCGAACCCCAAGTTGCCCTCGAGCAGTACACTATCCCAGCCGACCTAGCGGCAGACATCCTGTTCGAAGCATGCTACGTATACGGGGACATCGAAAATAAATCGGTGGCAGACCTCGGCACAGGAACGGGAAGACTCGCCCTAGGCGCTTCAATCCTCGGTGCGGGATACGTAGTCGGAATCGACCTAGACCCCACCAGCCTTCGCGTAGCCTCAAGGAACGCCAAACTGCTGGGGATACATCCAGATTGGGTATGCGGTGTCGTAGAAGGCCTAAGGGGAAGGGTTGATACAGTTCTAATGAACCCGCCATTTGGGACCAAGCAACCGCACGCCGATATTCACTTTCTTCAGACCGCCCTAGCCTTGGGGACAACCGTCTACAGTATCCACAAATCTTCCACTCGCGAATATCTCACTCGCTGGTTACAGGGACGAGCAAACAAGACCGAAAGAATTCTGAGTACAAAAATGGAAATTCCACATCAGTTCTCCTTCCACACAAAGCGAAGCCGCAAAGTCGAAGTCGACGTATTCAGGATTCGGCCGAGTTAGTTCGATTTGCGCCTGCCCTTATATACAGGGCTGCAATCTAACGCACACAAATCTGCGCAACTGTTGGAGAAATATCTTTCAGAGTCACTGACTCGGCGAAGAAATCTAGGTCTCGATTACAACTCTGGTGGTAAGAATTGAGTAAGGTACGTGAAATGGTTCAACCCGTCCTTCCCGGAGACAAATTAGGAGTCGTGGAACAATTCCTTCCTGGCGTTGGCACCTACGAAAAGGAAGGTGTGATTTACGCAAATTTCACCGGGAACGCTAACATTGACCTGAAGAACAAGCGCGTGACCGTGGTTCCAACCACGAGGGTACCCAAACTTCCCAAGGAAGGAGCTACAGTCATTGCATCGGTGATACATGCACAGGAGAAGATGGCGACCGTGAATATCTGGAAGATAGATGACAAACTGCTGCACAACCCATTCACAGCAATACTTCACATCTCCTCATCGAGCCCCCGATATGAGAGAAACATGTCAGATGTATGCAAGTCAGGTGATATACTCCGCGCAAGAATCATCGATATGACTAACAGAATTCCACAACTGACAACAGCGGGTCGCGGTCTAGGAGTCGTTAAAGCCTTCTGTTCCAACTGTGGAGCTGTATTGGAGTTTAAAGACAGAAAACTCCAGTGTCCATCATGCGGAAACCTTGAGAGCAGGAGGCTCGCAGAAGATTACGAACAAGCTGCGTAAAGGTGCGAATGATGGAAGTCAAGGTTCTATCAAAATCGAAGAACGACCTTAAGCTCGAAATAGTTGGCGAGGACCATACCTTCTGCAACCTACTTCAGAGCCTCTTACTTGAGGACAAGAACGTAGAGATTGCAGGTTACGACCAACCCCACCCGCTAATCAGGTCAAGCATCGTCTACGTGAGAACAAAACGCGAAGCTTCACCCGAAAAAGTGCTTCTGAACGCCTTGGCTGGCATTCAGGAACTTAACAAGGAGTTTAACGAAAAATTCGCCAAGGCCGTCGGACCTACCTAATGAATAACGAAGAGACCCTTCGCCAAGTCATGCGGAACAAGCAACTTGCCAGTTTGGGAGATGCGTTCGTAAATTTCGTCTACTCTTTGGCGCTAACTCAGGCTAACGGAAAACCCCAATCCGTGAAGGTCAGCGATAGAATTCTTGCGGAAGCCTTCAGGCTTTCAGGCCTACGTAAATATCTCGGAACTCGGATCTCAAAGAAAGATCTCGCAAACGCCTCAGAGTCTCTCTTGGTTGATGCATACCAGAAAAAACTCATCACAATCGAGGAAAGCGTGAAAATCCTCAGTGAAGACCCTGATGGCCTACAAGCAGGGCTCTCAAAACTGATGAAACTAACTGCAGAGCGCATAGCTCGCAGCTAGCTGGCGACCTTCTGTTGCTCAAGAAAGAAACTAGAATCTTAGGTCTAAGCGCAACACCACGCCTAAAAGGTGGGCCCATTGTCGTTGGCGCCATTTTCAGGGGTAGCTCTTGGCTCGACGGAATCCTGACCTGCACCTTGAGGCCCGAGAGGGGTCGCGAAACGTTGACGCTGTCAAGGGCGATAATGAGGTCTAGGCAGTATCCGCAATTGCATGCCGTCATCATTTCGAGCGATCAAAGTGTCCTCCGAGAGAATCACATCACAGAGTTAACGCGCAGACTCAAGTTGCCAGTCATATTATTACTCAAACGCGCGTCGGTAAAGAAACGTATACATCCGCTGGGAGGTAAGCAGTATGATCTAAACATTAACGGTGAACGACTTCATGTCTCCGCCAAAGGGATAAGCTGCCAGAAGATTCAAGAATTGTTCAACGTTGGCTGCGCTCCGGATTCTCACGTTCCTGAAGCTGTGAGAGTTGCGGACCTCATAACGAAGCAAGCGTTGCGTTTACTTGATGGCGGACGACGAAAATCGCGGTCGCAGTAACTCACGTCGCGCATAATTTGGACGGTTTATCCTTCGCTAAGCCGTTTCTCAATAATCTTGTCGTCCTTGAATTGGTACTGCCGCTGACACAAGTCGCATTGGAAGTTGAACTCGTTAACTTCCGTACCCCGCTCCCAAAGCCTAACATGACTCTCCCGAGTCAGAGGACCCTTGCAATGTGGACAATTTGTTGATTGGTCCTCGAACAACAATTCATACGAGCCTCGCCAACGCCTCAATCCTTAGAGGAACAATCGCCCCGTCCATTCGAAGCTCAAACCAACGGTCGCAGGTTAAGCAGCGGAATAATGGAAATCCTTCTTGACCAAGCAACTTCAACCCGCAAATTGGACAATCCAACCTAGGCCACTATTCTTGCCGCCAGCGTTGCAACGAGTTAAGATGCGACAGGAGAACTGACCTAGGACTCAGTCCTAAAGAAAAGTGGAATTGAGGGTTCAGGGAGAACAGCGAAAGTATCCTCGGGCTAATAAGACGCTGAACCGAGTTCAAGCATCGAAGCTTCAAATTCCACTGCCCACACAATTAGACCCCCACAAGGAGCGCTCTCCGTTATCTACGTAAGAGTGAGAACAAGCACCTTCAAGGAATGAGAACTATCTTGCCGTAAGCGTTAGGCCCCATTACTTCGCGGTGTGCACGCGCTGCTTCTGCTAGCGGAATCTCCTTCCCCACAACGGGGCGTAGCGTGCCGTCTTCTAATCCCGCGTAGAGGGCCGAGTGAATTGTGAATGATTCCTCAGGCGTTATGTTGAAGAGGAGCATGGCGAGAATCGACAGGTCCCGCACCATAGCATCCCTCGGGTCAATCTCTATTCTACCCCTACTGCCAATCACTACGACGCGTCCACCCATCGCTAGCGTCTTCAGATCCTTGTCAAGATTGACGTTGGCAAGCATCTCCAGAATCACGTCAACACCGTGACCTTGAGTTAATGGTTGAATTTGATCGAGATAGTTGGGCGCACGATGGTCTAACACATGATGAGCACCTTGTTCGATCACTAACTTTCTTCCTCGTTCAGTGCCGCCTGTTCCAATAACCTCTAAGCCAGCGGCGCGCGCCAACTGTACCGCCGCGACGCCGACTCCGCCCGAGGCACCGTGAACTAGAACAATCTCTCCTGGAGTCGTTTTAGCAAGTTGGAAAAGCGCCCGGTAGGCAGTAGCGTAAGGGATGTTAACTCCAGCACCCTGCTCGAACGTTACCTTATCAGGTAAGGGATGTACTTGGTGTTCGTCGCACAGGGCCTGCTCAGCATACGCACCACTTATGCTACCTGAAATGTAAACGCGGGCACCAACTTTCACGCGGGTAACACCTTCGCCTACGGCTTCTACGATACCTGCTGCATCTATACCAGGCGTGAACGGTAAAGAGGGTCTCCTCGAAGTGCCCGAGCGAGTGTAAGTATCTGTGGGGTTGACACCTGCAGCCTTCACACGAACCAAAACCTGCTTCGGGCCGGCATGGAGATCCGGCATGTCCTCCAACACCATAACCTCGGGCCCACCGAACGTCCGAACCCTAATCGCTTTCACTCCTATCCCACCGACTTATCCAGAAGCGTACGCCTCAAAGAGTCAGATATTAACGAATCCAGTGCCCAATTCCCGCCGCCACCTACAAACCTTCCCCTTCCGTCAGACCACCACACACACCAACCGACTTTCTGCTTGAAGAAGGCAACCAAATTATCCACAATTAGCCAACCAAAATCCGAAAGCAGCCAACTTGAAGACATCAAGCTTTTTTTACGATCCGCACAGCACTTTTGTAGGAAGATTGTGATGGATAAGCGGAAACAGCACGTTCTGTTTATTTGCGCTGCCAATGTTTTCAGAAGCAAGTTGGCCGAGCAGGCTATGCGTGATTCCTATGGCGACCGTGTAATTGTTAGGTCAGCTGGAATTTTGCGTCCACCCCCTGGTGCGCGAGCAGAGAACTTGGAGGATCCTGAAACAGCTCCAATTCTGCGTGCTCACGGAATCAAACCTCCAACCGGCCTATGTCGCAAGGTGGAGCGGGCGGATTTGCAGTGGGCTGATCATGTGCTAGTGATGGAAAGTTGGATGAAAAAGATTCTTGCCGAAAGGTACCCGAAGTTTGCTTCTAATGTCGAGCTGCTACGAAGATTCGCTCACATGCGAGGCAACCTGAACATAGCTGACGACGACCCTGACTCAGGGGTAGTCACTGAGAAGAGAGTTATGACTGCGTGCACACAAGTGTATGCGGCGGTCAACAGAATAAAGCAGCTAAACCTTCTTTGAACGCAACCGGTTTTCCGGCAGTCGATTGATTGAGAAATTCATGGCTGCGGGGTATTATGGTGTCTGTACGCACCATCAGACCCACACAGACTGGGCTCGGCTGGTTCCTAACGGGATGCGCAAAAGTAGTGATCAAACAACGAACGAAAACGGTCCTCTTGCGTGTGGGCTTGATTTGAAACAAACTTGCCTTGGCGCATTTTCAGTAGTGAAAACTCGTCAGGACGTTGAATTACATAAGCTAATTTATGCGACCTCTTGGAACACCCACTCAGCTTAGGGGTGGTGCTATGAAAGTCGTTGTCACATCCGACCATCACTTAGGTTACGCAAATGCTGACAAGACAGCATTTAACGCCTTCCTCGACAACCTCAGTCAAGAAAGCGATGTTACCCACGTGGTTCTTCTTGGGGATGTTGTGGACATGTGGAGGAGGGATGCTTCAGGGGTATTCCTGGAACACCACGACACGGTTGCTAAGCTTCTTACTCTCAAATCCAAAGGTGTCCAGGTATTTTATGTGGCGGGAAATCATGATTATCATGTCTTGGACCTTCACAACCCAGCATATCCCCTTGAGTTCACGAATGAATTGAATCTGACTGATGGAGCGGTCAATTACCGTTTCGTTCACGGATACCAGTTCGATCCCGAACAGAAAATACCCTTCATGGCATTCTTGTGTCGAGTAATGTCCGACCAAGGCGGTGCCCTAGAGAGTAACTTATGGGTAGATTTCCATAGCGCGAACACTATTCTCTCGAAGATGGAACCGTCTTTCATAAAAGAAGATCTAGCAAAGGTAGCTCAGCGGCTTCACCAGCGCCCTGAGGATAGACTAAAGGGATCTCTCAATAAGATCAATTCAACTGCTTGTAATGCAGTCAAGCCTGGGGAAGTTCTCATATTTGGTCATACCCACGTTCCATTCATCACCAAAGCGGAAAACGTGGTGAACACCGGTTCTTGGGTTAAAGACGCTGCTATCTACAATACCTATGTGGAGCTTAGCGGTGGAAAGCCCAAGCTCTTCGTATTCGGTGGGCACGAAATAACTGAACGCACAGAACCTTGACAAAGAAACGGCCAACTGTTTACAGTGTATGCCTTGTTCTTCCGTGGTCCGAGCACGGGACTGTGTGTGAATGGAGTAAAAGTCTCTAGCCCTGTGGGCGTAGAAAGTTCTCCGCGGTTGGTAAGCCCCAAGACCAAATGACCAAAACCCGAATGTTTGAAGCTTGATGGCTGAATCAAAAATCGCATTTCGCTGCATCCGCCGTTTTTAGAGTGATTTCGTAATTTCGCGTGATTTCATGACTTTGAGCGCGTGCTTGGCGGACAGCAGGAGCGAGGGGGAGAAGGTGTTGTTGTGCGCGCGTCTATACCCACACACTTTGATTAAACTCCGGCTTGGTAGTATGGCGGGATTGAGACCATCGGTATGCCGACGCATATTGTGCTTTGGAAGGGATAAGGTGGGAAGGGGTAACCTTGGGGCCAATCAGGGTAAAGATAGCCGTACACTCGAACTGTGCTTCCGAGTGGAATGGTAGTTGGGGCTAAGGGATAGAACCAAATTACGAAAGTTTGTGGTTGAGACGAAACGGCCCCCTGAGAGATTACTGTTCCATACACTGTCAGACAGCTTGAATCATTATAGAACGATCCAACGATGCTGACTGGTTGCCCCTCATTGCACACGTAAGGATTCATGGGGAATTGGCATGCGGGATTATTGACGTTGAAGTATGGGCTGTAGTATGGGTTGTAGGAAGTTTGCTGCGTAGTCGTCGAAGTAGTTGACCAAGTGGAAGTGGTCGTAGTAGTTGTCGTCCAAACGCTTGTCGTTGAAAACATGTTCGTCGTAGTCGTCATAACTAGCTTTGGATTCGCTTCAAAGTATAGAGGTTCAGCAAGTAAAGCCACGATGGCAACGGCCACTAACCCGACTGCAAGCGCCAACACAGTGTAACTAGGGTGGTTAGATTGGTTTGATTGCATCGTCCTCTAGCTCCGAAAGAACTGCGACCCAGTGACATATATTCAGAGTGGACGAATCATCCTCTTTGCACTACTGCAAACTACGCGTATCTCAATTCAAACTACGCGTACTACGCTAATTGCTGGGCGATAGGTTAGCGTATGCAGTAGGGACTGGTGAAGGAGGCGTTCGCATGTGCGCGTGTGCCATTGTCAGTGCCACTGCCAGTACGCGCCCCTGTATGTCACGCATCATATCATCACCACCAGGACCCGTCGGCCGTCCTCCATTCGATATGACCATGACCCAGCGGTTACCTTCCGTAATGTAGAGTAAAGGTGTGGTTCACCGACTGGGTGTCTTCCTAGTCGATTGTTGTGAGAAGAACGAAGAAGACACAATAAAAATATCTGTTGTTGTGCGCACCAGTAGAGGCACACACACGTCGACTAGATGAGCAGTTAGAGACCTAGAGCGTCAGCCGTGTCCCTTTCAGGACGGTTACGCCGTCGAATTTGACGTGTGGGCTCTTGAAGACGAGGTCAATGTGAGTTGGAGCCTTGTTTTTTCCTCCCAGCCTAGTGTTGTCTCCCAGTGCTACATGCGCTGTCCCCAACATTCCTTCATCTTCGATTATTGAGCCTCGAATGTGAGCCAGCGGGTTCAGTCCGATGCCGAACTCGCCAACGCGGAATGAAGCGCGGCTCTGGGTTTCTCGCAGTATTCGGCTGAGCGATCTGGCATCAGATCCCCCACCGATGCTTAGAGCGACTCCTTGCTGGATATTGATCTTGATGTGTTGTTTCACAACACCTGTCACCGAGGTGCTTCCATCGACCAAAAGGACTCCGTTAGTGGCCTTCTCCAGTGGGGCTATGTATGCCTCGATGTCTGGTGCGCCAGTCGCGTCTCCAGGCCGAGTAGCCATCCCGCTAACGCCATGGCCTAGCCTTCCTTGCACATTGAACTCAAGGTTAGTGCCTGCTGGGTTCGTAACTCTGATGTGCTTTGCGCGGGTCAATCTGTGGACGAGCCGGTTGAGGATTTTTTCACGCTTGGGAAAGTTGGCGGACATGGCGCTAGAAGCCAGAACCGACATAGTTGCCCCTGCCATTGATATGAATCGGGCACCGTTCCTACACGCGGCGGTTCTAGCGTTGGTGTGGAAGAGTGTGGTACTCGTTGGACAGATAACGACGTCTGCAGAGAGCATTGCAGCGAGAACCGGGAGCGGGGGTTCACTTCCGGGGAGAGTTCGAGGTTTCATCGTTATCTTGCTCGCTTCGATGCCTAGTCGAGAAGCCGCGGCCACAATTGTAGTAGCAATCGCGGGATCCGTCGCTGAATCAGTGACGATGAGAACCTGCTCGCCAGGCTTTGCATTGGCACAGGTGCGGAGCAGATTCACCGCTCCGTTGAACCCTCTGCGCATCATTCTCAAGGACCTTGACTATCATATGACTTGATCGATGGTTAAGAGAGTATCCAAGAGCTCAACACGAAATTCGCTTGAATCACGGACTGTGTGTGGATAAGCTGGTGCGCACAACACCACACGAAGACGGACTCGGACTCCACGAATAGAACCTAAGATAGAGGCGTTGGAGGGGTCTAAGCCTAATGAAGCACGTTCCGGGTCTATACAAAATGGAATCTATGAAGGATTAGCATATATTGATTCGCCGTGTTCCTGGTCGAACGATGAGTGATGGGTTTCGATCCAATAACCGTAGTGAACTTCGTTCTATCTATCATAATATTCGTCTTGGGCTTTGCGCTGTATGGTAGGAAGAAGAACGTCATGACTCTCTACATCGGCATAGCTTTCGGCCTTTTCGCCATATCTCACCTGGCAACCTTGCTTGACCTTGCTGCCACTCTAACAGTTCCGCTCATAGTAGTCCGGGCAATTGCCTACATTGTAGTCATCCTTGCATTGCTCACGTTTTGGAAGAAGTGAAACTGGAAAGACTCTGGCTTTAGTGATTCACCCACACAAAAACGAGTACAACCGACGCTTCAAGTTACGAGGCTCGCACCAGTAGTACTGTGTGTGGGTCAGCTGGTGCGCACACACTTTTTGACGACGAACGACCACGGTTCAATTTACAACGCCCGCACTGGGAGAGGGTGACACACACTAGACGAACGACGGTTCAAATCTGGACACACGCAACAATACACTCCCCAAAGAAAACGGAGTGCACAATCAATTAAGAGCGTAGAAGATCATTGAGTAGACTCGGCGCGCATGGTGAGGAGAGACTACCAGTCGTACTTCGATCACGAGCACATCAAGCAAAAGAGGCGATAGATTAGGACGCTAGGTGTGTGCGCGCACCGGTATTACCCAACAACAGTTCTTATTGTAGTGAGTGGGTCAGGCGTTTAGTGGGTTCGTGTCTTGAATATTGGAGAGAGATTGTCAGCAATCAGAAGGATACTCGATTCGGGCCCGGACGCAACCGGGACTTGTGAAGTACTCGAACTCCTAGGTGCATGCAGCCTTTCGTCAGACATCTTAGGTGAGTTGAAACTTTACAGCGAGTGCTTGCCGATGGTGGAGGAGGTGGGTTACACTGCACCACAAAGGTACATGCATTTTCTGTGGGATGCCTTGGACAAGCTTCCAATAAGTATCATCGTGGACTTCTCAATTCCCTTCAGAAGGATCCTTGCCAAGAGACTGTTCGCAAGCTGTGGGCGTAACTTCATCGCAGAAGAGAATGTGCGATTCAACTTTCCGCAGAATCTTGAGGTCGGTGACGATGTGTTCCTGAACCGTGGCGTGTTCCTCGACACAAAGGGTGGCGTTGCGTTAGGGAACTATGTCGGCCTCGCTGAGGATGTCCAAATCTTCACACATAAGCATTCAGAGTCAGACCATGTTGTCAGGAAATACGAAAAGGTGTCCTTGAAGGATTTCGTCATGGTCAACTCGGGCGCAATGATCCTGCCAGGCGTCACCATAGGTGAGCAGGCGGTTGTTGCTGCTAGGGCCATTGTCCATGATGACGTGCCACCTAATGCGGTGGTGGGCGGGGTACCTGCGAAAGTCTTGCGCGATCGCAGGACAGACGGAAGAACTCGAAAGGAACTAAACCATATCTGGCTACACAAATCAGCCTTCCAGGATGAGCAATAGAGTTGTCCGCACGACCAGATAGCTTCCATGTAGACCTCTAGTGATTTTGTGTCCGGTCGCTTGGTGTTTGCGTAAATGTGATTGTCAGTAGGCATGGCTTGCCATTCAAGGGAAGAATGACTTCTCCGTCGGACAATCTGAGGTCAAATTCTCTCTTCTCATTATCTGAATCCACGTGTAGTATGCCCGGGAGGCTTTCGGAGTATCCGTCGGATGTGGTCCTGTGCGCCCACACCTTAAGCTCGCGTGACAGGCTGGCTGGAAGCTGGACAGTGGCGCAGCGTATCGAAGAGAAAGAGGAGATCTCTCCGGATGCAGCTTGGAGCTTTTCTTCTTTGTCGGGGTATCGGAGTGAGACCTCTGCCGCTCTGGGTTGGCCGGCTTCCGTGATGGTGAAGAATGCCCGTCCGCTTTCGCGTTGATCTTCCAGCAGCTCGAGAACCGTCCGATTGACAAAAGCGCCTTGGCGCCTCATCGCTATGGTCATGCTCACTGTCGCAGCGCCAACGAGAAGAGCCAAAGCTCGTGGTAGAGCGTCTTGCCAGATAAGCAGACCGTGGAGAAAAAGTGTGACAAGAAATAGGAGATATACCCCCGCGGTGATAAGCGGATTACCGAGAAGACGATAGATCACAGCTGGCAGACGCTCGCCTTTTCTGCGGCTGGCGACCATCAAAAGGTCCGGAAAAATTCCTCCTAACAACGAAACGAGAATTACACCCATGACGCTGAGGATTTCTGTAAACGAGCCTGTTCCGGTCATGACGAGCCACTCAGTCAAGAGGAAAGCGCATATCGCCGGAATCAGTGGCAAATAGCAGCGCCCAAGTCTACTTAGCATGACTTCTGTGAGGGGTTGAAAGAGTCGTCCTTTCCCGACAAAACCCGCATCCGTTCTTGCTGATGCCTCTCCTTTCTCCAATGCTTTCCAGATTTCTTCAGGGATCTTGCGTCCTCTCCTCAGCGTGAGACAAACCTCGTAACGAACGTCACCTGCACGGGCGACATCTCCCGACGCCTTAACGAGACCCTCAGACACTAGCGCATCCAGCGTATTGCGAATCTTTGTCTCATCCTGGCCAAGGTGCGTCGCTGCCTCGGCCGCGGTCACGGCTTGCCGCTTCATAGTCCCCTGACGCAGAAGCCAATTGACAAGTCGTCTCTGGTCTTCAGGCAGCGCCACAAGATCGGCCATGGTCAGGCCAACGGTATCCCACTCTCCCCTCGGAGTCAGCTTCAATGATGAGTCAACATGCACGAGAACGCTTTCTTGGCTTGCCTCATGAACCTGCAGGGTCAGGAAGAAACCACGTTTGCGGAGCTTTGGAATCTGTTCGAAAGTTGCGGTAGCATTCCAAGTGTCCCCGAAGACAATGTGCGTGCGGCGAGTGACATCGTCTGCTTGGATGTCGAGACGGAACTCGGGCTTATCATCAGTGAGCCCGAGATAGGTCAGGCCAAGGCGAACCCCGGGTCTTTCGACCTTTCCCTCAGCCACGGCGCCCTCGCTGCTTCGTAGGAGTAGCTGACCTCTGCGACGCGGCAGTCTCACAACTACGTGCCTTCGTGTCGGAGACCACTCGCGAGTCACATTGAAGAGACCTAACACATTGATAATCGAGGACATTCCGAGCCCGAGTATGACAAGTATCGATCCAAACAAGTACACGACGGAACCGACTACGTCAGCGAGCGGAACAAGCGCTGTGCCTGATTCTCCAACCAATACCTGTGGTGCGACAGCGCCGTTTACTGCAAACACCCATATACAATAGATGACCGCGGCCGTGGCCGTCGCACTGACTGCGCCGCACATCAGAGAGCGGCCACCAGGGTCGCGCCGAAGTACCACCTGAGCGCAGCTCCCCAACGATGTGTGGCCGAAATAGGCGGATAGCACGACGCCAAAGACTAGGTACAAGACCGAAGGATGGAACGTGCGCCCACTCAAGACGGGTAGGTTCACATAAAGTAGATTTGCTGGCTGCATGTAGCCCAATGCAAGTAGAGATAGGATCAGAATCAGAGCGATATTGACCGCACCAACTACAAGTGCAGAAGCCACAGTGGCACTAAGCGATTTGAACCGCACAACATAAACCCCGACAAGAAAAAGTAGCCCGACCCACAGCTCGGCGCGTACACCTGTGGCATCTGCCAGCGTGACTGCGAACCCGACGTAGTCCGCAATGAGTGCTAGCCAACAACTGGCGAATAGGCTCACTATCAGCATCAAGCTGCCCACTCGTCCAAGGTAGTCTTCCGCAAGACGGCCAATGAAGATGCTGCCGTAGCGGATGCTTCCGTTCCTGATGAGCGCCTCGGACATGAAAGCAATCGTCAACACATTGACCAAGCCTAACGAGATTAGGATCACCATTCCAGCCAGAGGGCCGATACCGGCTACTGCGATGGGCAAGGCCAGATACCCTGCTCCCACCGTCTCTGTCAGCGTCAGGCCAAAAGCGGTCCAAAAAGGTGGTAGTGAGTCAACCCGATTTCCCAAGCTAGTCCAAGCCCATCGAATCGAGTCAGCTGCCCTATCGCGAGTAGCAAAGACCGCGTCCAAGGGTTGACCGTACATTTGCCTGTAGGTCCGCTGAACTTGGTCTCCGTCGAGCCCCAATACCGCCCGGATTCCTGGCACAGCCTGACGGGTTGGTCTGTACTTCTTGCCTAGGATGTGAGCGAGAGCAGCCCGAATCTTCGGGCTATCTGGTACTAGGAACGCCCATTGCGGCGCGTACCGTTCCAAGTCTTGGATTGTTGGACGCATCGGAGGCTCACGGCCCAGAGCTAGAGCCTCCAAGAAGGCGAGGTTACGCTCATCAGCCGCGTCTTGTGTGAGAAAACGCTCCATCATTTGTCGGGATTTCGCCTTGTGTTGCGCCGTCCAGCTCTCAATGGCGAAGAGTAGCGTGCTCGCTCGCTTCGCCGAGAAGCCCTGCAACAACTCTTCACGGCTGAACTCGGGCTCGCCGGATGCCATGATCACCATCACGCCCTTTCCTTCAAGAGATCAACTGATAGAATAGAGCTTCCAATGATCATCTACTACCATCAATTCCGCGGTGTATACGTCTTGTGTGAGAACTTTGCCTTAGTGAACATTTTCAAACACCCTAACCGCTTCGAACAGAAGCGCGTACGGACGCTTGAATACCGAATATCATCGGAAGTTTTCCTCTCCTCGTGAAGCAGTGAGGACCATCAAATTGGAATGGAAGAGCATGTGAGGTGTGCTACCGCGATGGCGGGAGGAGCCCGATTTCTTGTGCTTTCCCTTGGAGACCACCGGCCTTCCTGTCTTTTCGCGGACTTCAATCCCAAGGAGCTCACATGGATTGTCAGGAGCAAGAAGAGAACGATAGAGATTCAACCCCGAACTCTGAGTAGGGAACGCTCCTCATAGGAGCGAATTCTTGGAAGATGGGGAAATCCCCAAATTGTTATATGCCAGCTGAAACAGGCACATTAGTTAGACTTATTCCACCCATCAATTCAGTTCATCCTGCTCGATTGAGGACAGGGATGGCTTTTGGTCACAGTATTAGAGACTCTCATTGCTCTTGTAGAATTGATGACGGTCATCGCAGTAGTCGCCTACTTGGTAAGTCGCACGAATTGGTTCTTCGACCTCTGCAACCGTAAGATCACACTGAGAAACGGGCTCCTCATAGTGGGTATTTTCGGCGCGATGTCAATTTTCGGCAACTATAGCGGAGTTGAGATCTTCGGAGCAATAGCCAACGTAAGGGACTTGGGCCCGATGATTGCTGGACTCGTAGGCGGTCCCATCGTCGGGTTAGCCACAGGCTTGATCGGCGGAGCATACAGATATTCCATGGGCGGATTCACGGCAGTTCCGTGTTCTCTCGCAACGGTGCTCTCGGGCCTGTTCGGAGGGTTGGTCTGGATATGGAAGAAGAGGCTGATTGGTGCTGTCTGGGCGACGGTATTCGCATTTTCTATGGAGTCACTTCACATGGCCCTGACACTCGTGATAGCTCGACCTTTCAGCGAGGCGCTTGCTGTTGTTCAGGTTCTGTATCTCCCCATGACCATCAGCAACTGCGTGGGCATGGCAGTCTTCGCGTACATCGTTGACAACGTGATCAACGAGAGAAATACAGCGATACAAAGGGATCGACTCCAACAGGAACTGATGCAGAAGGAGATACGGATCCGTGAGCTTGAGATAGGCAGGCTCAAGAAGTACTCATCAGATCTGGAGGCCACGGTTCAGAAACTCGAGATAGTCATTGACGAGGACAGCGTCCGAAAAGAGGCTGAGAAGGTCATGGGCACGGAATTCTTCCAGGAATTGATGAACCAGATAACTGTGGTGAAACGTCGGCGACCCACGGAACCCCCTGCTCCGATCCCACAGTCATTCTGAATTGTCCGCGAGCGTTGTCCATTCTTCGGATTCCGCGACACTCCGAAGCATTTTAGGCCTTCATCAGATAGTACACGCGGAACCGAGGTCTGGGTATGGGATCCGTAGTCGCAATTCATTCGTTTAGAGGCGGCACAGGCAAGTCAAATCTGACCGCAAACTTGGCCTACTGCTGCGCCAGTCAAGGAGCCCGTGTGGGAATCATAGATACTGACATCCAATCGCCAGGCATCCACGTGCTGTTCGGTCTTGGAGAGGCAGTGACCAAGTACTGCCTCAACGACTATCTAAAAAGTAGATGTTCCATCAAGGAGGCCGTCTATGACGTGAGCGAGAGACTCTCTCTTCCGGAAGGAAGTATCAGTCTCATACCTTCGAGACTTAACGCCGCGGCTATTGTCGGGATGTTGAAAGAAGGCTTCGATGTTCAAAGGCTCAGCACTGCTGTCTCAGATCTCAGCACAGGGCTGAAACTGGATGTATTGCTTGTGGATACTCACCCCGGTGTTGAGGAGGATACGCTGCTTTCGATAGCTCTCTGCGACATTCTGGTTGTGATACTTCGCCCCGACGAGCAGGACTACCTCGGAACGGCCGTGACCTTCGAAATTGCGAGGAGGATGGAGGTCCCTCGAACCTTACTGATCGCAAATAGGGTACCTCCAGAGTTGGACATGGATCAGCTCTCAGCGGAGCTGGAGAAAGCGTACAAGGTCCCAGTTATTGGCGTGTTGCCTTTCTCATATGGCCTTATGATGGCTCAGAGCAAGCAGGTGTATTCCTTTGCCTCTCCCAACGATCCATTCTCCCTCGCGACTAAGGCCACCGCCGAGAAGATCCTCAAGAGCCGTCAATAGGCAGGCGGGCCACCGAACCGCATCCAACCACTTCATCGTTCAGTAACTATCGTACCACCGTTCGTGGGAGAAAGAAAGATGGGTACTAGACCGGCTGTGGATGTCTGAGGAGAATCCTAATACTTTCCTACTCACATTTGTGTGCGAGAAACAGGTCGACATGACTGGTCTCAATGAACACGAACTGCCGTCCCTGAGTTTCCTCTTAGTGAAAAGCTACCCTAGGGCGTGGCAGGAATTCTGGGAGCGCGTCGGACTTCTTTTCCCTCGCTCTTTTCCAACATCTTCTTACACTAGCGACAGTTTCGGCACTCACAGCGGATTCCGATCGTTACCTCGAATGCATCCTAAGTTTTGGACGTCTTCTTGAATTTCGAAATCACTAAGGCAACTGCGAGGACTATGACAAACCAGACGATGATATCACCGATTAAGTTG
>Ga0187874_10000848_pt1 | contig 33447 bp, 42 predicted proteins | sample June2016WEW_16_1_3_FD_132993 | JGI IMG/M metagenome (GOLD analysis project Ga0187874, IMG submission 132993) | Peatland microbial communities from SPRUCE experiment site at the Marcell Experimental Forest, Minnesota, USA - June2016WEW_16_150 | ecosystem: Environmental > Terrestrial > Soil >... | reverse complement strand
GATCTGGCGGCGTCGAAAATTTGTCCCCCATGGGGGACAAAAACAGCAAAGGGGGGGTAACGCTACCTAAGACAGAACGTGAGGCTCGCCCTCTGGCACAACTCGAAACACCGAAAGAGCAGGCTAAGGCGTGGGCGGAAGTTGTTAAGGAATCCGAGAAGACCGGCGAGCCTATCACCGCCGCCGCCGTGGAAGCCGTGGTCGAACGTCATCTACCGCCGCCTCCCGCACCCGAGCCATCAGAAAATGGGGACGGAGCACCGTGGGAGAATGACGGTGAATCCGACGAAGACGGTCCCATCGCTGCTAAGATCAAGGCCACCAAAGAGCAGCGGGCGAAGTTCGCGGAATTCGACGAAGACCTGCAAGCGGCCTTGCTGGCTTCCATCCTGGCTGGACGGCAGACCCTTCGTAATGCCATCGAGACTGGTGAAGTGGCCCCACTCACCATTGAAGAGAAGATCAAGGCCGAACAATCCAAGATCGAAGCCATCTGCCGGGCGATTCGCAAGGTCTTTGACGAGGAGATCGAAAAACTTGACGGCCCCTGGGCGAAAGACCTGAACCGCAAGCAAGGGGCAATCGACAAGTTCGCCGCCGTGCTGGAAACCATCCGATCATGCAAGCCCGCCGAACCGTGTCCCCGTTGTAAAGGGGACGCTGCCGGTTGCAAGGACTGCCATAAGACCGGCATGGTGACTCGGAACGCCTATCAGCAACTCGTATGACCGACCTATCCTTATTCCCCGAACCGGAGAAGCCCCGTAGCCGATGCCGGGTTGACGGCCGCGGGCTCCATCCTCCCCGCGCCGTCGGCCCGGCCCCCGGAGATTGTGAATGAAGAAACCCTACCACGGATACCACGGACCCGAAGAGCCGCTACCGACCAGGTTCGAGCGGCCGTTTGCAATAGTCCCCAAGCACGTCCTAGCCGCAATGCCAAAGATCAAGTCAGCAGGTGTGGCCGTGTACGTCGCCATCGCTGGCTATCACGCCGACAACGAGACAGGAAAAGCCTGGCCGGGCATCCGCAAGATTGCCACCGAAACCGGCTTGGACCCGAAGACCGTGATGGCAGCAGTCGAGAGGCTCGAAGAGGCGAAGCTGATCCGAACGGAAAAGAAATCCAGAAGACTCACAATTTATTGGCTGTGTACCGCAGCATATCGTTGCCGCACAACTCAGACTTGTAGGGTGGATTTAAGTTGACCGACCTCTCCTTATTCCCTGAACCGGAGAAGCCCCGTAGCCGGGCAGGCATCGTTCCCCGCGATTACCAAATCACGGACCATGACGAGACTTTCCGCCTATGGGATAGCGGCGTAATAGGTGTACTCACACGCGGGTTCACTGGTTGCGGCAAGAGCTTGATGACCTGTCTCAAGATCGACACTTGGCTACAACGCGGCGATGATTACCGGGCTATGATCCTCTCTTACGAAGAGGAACTTGTCAAGCAATTCAGCCTTGAAGTACTGGATTATCTTGGAACCGATTGGGGGGAACCGCAGATCGAAATGGGGACAGCAACGCTACTCGATCCGAAGTATGTTCCGAGGATCATCGTGGCTACCCGTCAATCGCTAGCACTTAGGCCGGCACCGACAGAGGAACAAAAAACCGCCTTGCTAGAATACGGGATAGAAACGGGATGCGTTCCTAAAGAGAAGATCAAGAGCATCTTGAAGATGCTGCAAAAGCACGACATCGCCCCGGAAGTTGCCAGAGACGAAATAGCCCGCTTAAACGCCGAACCAGAAGCAGCACGCGGAGGATGGAGCCGGGTACACAAGTATGACCCGTTGAAATACAACTGGCTGATAGCCTGCGACGAGGCTCATAAGTTCAGTTACGCATTGAAGCAAGTAGGGCACTTAGTCGATTGGTTCGATCAGAATCCATTGTCACGCCGCACAGGCATGACCGCGACACCTAAGCGTTCGGATGGAGTGAGTATCGGGGACAAGATGTTTCCAGGCATATCACTTGATCTGCCGCTAATGAAGCCCGGACAAATGTGCGGAGTATTGGACGGCTGGGCCGTACCGTACAAACAGCGGTACATCGAAGTCAAGGGGGTAGACTTCAAGACTCTCGGAAAGATCGGAAACGACTTTGACGAAGGACAGTTAGAGAGAGAGCTAGGAAACGAGAAAACGCTTGCCACTCTAGTAGGCCCATTGCTCGATATGGTGGAGGACCGGCGGACGCTCATCTTCTCACCTACTGTGCAAATGGCGAAGGACGTAGCATCGTTCATTAACGCCAGGAGCCGAGCGGTTTGCACCTGCGGTAAGACAGCATGGTATCCGACGTTATTGATAGGTGATGGGGCAACTTGCAAGTGCGGTAGGCTGATAGAGGCTTTCGACATCGATAAGAGCAATCAAGCCCAAGAGTTAGACGGCAGCACAAGCGACCGTAATCCGATTTATGCAGGTCACAAGTCTGGTGAGTTTCAATTTCTGTCTATTTGCGGGCTATGCAGAGAGGGCTACAACGATCCTGACATAGAGTGCGTGGCGGTTTTCCGGCCAGTAAGCAAAGAGGCCAGCAGTCTAGCGGAGCAAATGAAAGGACGCGGTTGCCGGCCGCGCCGCAAGACGGTAGACGGAGGAAAGACGAAAGAAGAACGTCTAGCAGCCATAGCGGAAACGAAGCCTTTCTGCCTTGTCGTTGACCTTGTTGGCATCACTGGCCTACCAGACTGTGCATCGACGGTCGAGATATACGCCGAAGGCTTGCCCGACAAGATCGTACAGCGGGCCCGCGACATTCTCACGTCAACAGGCATAGACGAAGAGGCCGACGTAGAGGGAGCCATTGAGCAAGCCAAACGAGAAGACGCGGAAGCAAAGGCCCGTGCGAAGGCTGAACGGGAACGAGCGGAGGCACACGCCCGCGAACTGGCCGAGAGACGGGCGAAGGCGGGGGCGGAAGCCGAGTACACCGCCCATGAGGTAGGCTACGGTAGCCAGGCCAGCACAAACGAAGCCACTGAGCCGCAGTATCACTTCATGGAATTCCTGGGGCTTGCGATACGCAACACGCTGCTGACGAAGAAGCAGGCGGGGCGGATCATCGACCAGCTTCAAAAGGGCATGAGCCTAGAGGACGTGGCATATAAGAACGGCATCGACGAGGGAAACTGGGAACCGAAAGGTCCGACGTTCAAACAGGTCATGGCATTGAAAGGCATCGACCATAGTTGGGTCAAGAGCGGGGCCGACGCATCGGCACTTATTTCCGCGAAGAAGAACGTGACGGAGTTTGAAAGCCGGATGCTAGAGGACATTCACAAGGCCGGCACGCCCGAACGATTGAACCACATCGGCAGGGTGCTCGTAAACGTGAATCGCAGCATAGGACTTCCGGGCGACGTGTACGGAAGGATCGTGTCGGCGGGGAAAGCGAAGCGGGCAGGGGCGACTTCCGCACCGCCCGACGACTTTTAACCCCGAGAGGAAAGTATGAAAACCAAGTTTGCCGACGACATCATCCACCCACGCCTGACGAAGCCCGAGACGAGTCCGATCGTCAAGGCAGTTGCCACTTGCAAGAAGCTGGCCGTCATGCAGCCCATCCGCGTGGAAATCACCGCCGCCGCAAAGACGGCAATGGAATCGCTGACCACCCTGGTCGGAATGGTCGGTTGCGACGCGCCAGACTACCTTCCATTGATCGACGGGCAGGCCCATGCGGGAACGCCCGCAAGCGACCCGCCGCCGGCCACTGACACGCCTGTCGAGACAATGAGCAAGGGCCGCAAGGGCAAGTAGACCGTGCCAAAGAAGCCGCTTGTCTTCACTTCCGCAGAGAGCCTTGCCGCATGGCTATCACTGAAAGAACCCGGCCAAGAGATACTTGACCGGGTTCTTCCTGAGTGGCTCTTACTGAAAACAGACGCCCTTGAGACTGAAATTCGGGCGGAAGTGGACAGGCGACTTGCACGGCGGGCACGCTGCCTTATAGTGTGTCACGCTGACGGATTGATCGAAGCATACGGCAACCAGGTGTCAGTACACTTTGCCGACGTGCCACGAGGATGGCGACTTATCGAAGCCGAGGCCATCATGGAGGAAGGCTTGTCTCCGAACGTCCGCAAGCTCGTAATGCAACGATCCGAGATTCACTGGTACGACACACGTACAGCCATGCCATACCCGTACATGCGAGACACGACCGATCTTGACCAAGAGTCTACGCGACTTCGCATCGAAGCAGAACGACGGGAAGCGATAGCCCGCAAGAAATATCCGAATCACCAGAGACTTTCCCCGGCGGTGTAGCCGGGGGCGACAAACGGCGGTTTATGAAATTGGCCGCCGTATAGTACACAGGAGCATGATCATGCAAACGCAGACTTTACCCGATCCGTGGCAAGTGGCAGGCAACGCCACTCGCAACAACGCGAACAATCGCCGAATGGCAACCATTGAGGAATCGGACGCTGGCCGCACTTGCGATCATTGCCTACGGTTCCATCGTGAAGGCGGCAAGTGCCTACTCGCAAATGTCGCTGTCAAGCGAAACTGGACATGCGATGCCGTTGACCCGGAGGGAGTGCCATGCCGATCAAAATGACGCACGCGGAGATAATCGCCTTCATTGCCAAGCACCACGACCGCATCAAAGTCAGCACGCCGGTACAGGATGCTCTCGCCGAGATTGCTGCGAAGCTTGCTAAACCGAAAGGCGGCGTCAATCGCAACGCCATGCAAGAGAGACATCCTGACGACAAGTTCAAGACAGGATGGGAACGCATCTACCGTTTCGTCCTGATAGCGGAAGTGCAAGCCGGTACTATCGCCCGATGGGCCTACGAGCCGATGGGCTTACGCATTGACGATGGGACCGGAAAGAGTTGCGTTTTCTATCCTGACTTCGGCGTATGGTATCCAGACGGGCGGTTAGAATTCCGCGAGATCAAGGGAAAGGGAAAGCACGCCCTAACACCAGAAGCCCGCGTGAAATTCCTTGCGGCACGACGCCTGTTCCCGGAGCATACGTTCCGAATGATTCAAAAAATCGAAGAGGGATGGGAAGAAATCCTTTAGACCCCCATTGCACACAAAGCGGAAATCTGCTAGAATACACCGATCATGGAAAACCACGAAACGCAAGGCGGAATGGGATGCTTGTACGCGATCTTCAGCCTGTTGACGGCGATGATCGGATACGCGATTCACCATAGCATCTTTTGGGCTATCATCGACTTCATTTTCGTACCGTTCGCGTGGCTGAAATGGATCATCTGCCAGGAAGTCACATTGTCCGTTATCAAATCAGCGTTTAGTTGGTTCTTCAAGTAGAAAGGTTCGTTATGCAAGCCAGTGTCAAGGTCATGAGGTCATTCGACTACTGCCATTTTGAAATGGCATTGTCGGCAGAAGTTGCCAGCATCGACGAAGCGAACGGCCTACGGAAGCAGGCAGCGGTCCTTGTTGACGAAGCCGTGCGGCAGTACAAGATTGCCAAGGCTAAGGAATCGAAACGCGAATGGGCCGAGCGGCAGACGCGCGAAGCCTTGGTGGAAATGGACGCGATCAAGGCAAAGCCGCGAAACGAGTGGACGGTACGCGAATCCGCCGTCATGCGATCCTATGAGGATCAATCATTCTGGAAAAACTACGATGACGAAGCCTACTACTATGAGCAAGACGAACGCGACCACCACTTCTCCATGCTCAATCGGTTCAAAAACGTGACGATACTGGCGACGACCATTACCGGCAGGAAACCGGGCGATACCTACTCCGACAAGATCATGGAGCTATCACCGGACGCGTTGGAGATGATGGAACCTCCACCTCTTGCGGATAGACCACCAGTAGACTTTTAGAACCGATCATGGCTGACATACTCTTTGACCTTGAGGATTCGCCCGCTATGGTCCGTTGCGGAGAGTGCGGCCAGGAATCGCTACTGGACGATTGCGATGCACTAGGGGCCGACGAAGACTGCTGCTTCTGTGCCAACTGCCAAGCGGAAATCAAGATCGAAGTACTGGACCAGGAAGACAGGGATAATGCAACATCCATCGACTAAGCCAATCACCCGCGACGAATGGCGACGGCAGCAAGACGCATGCCACAATCCAGGATGCAAGGCTAGTCTCCGTAGTGGCGACATTATGGACGTTCACGAGATCATCGGAGGCCCGATACGGTCTAAGACGATCACTATGCCGGAAACGTGGATTTTCCTTTGCCGCCGTTGCCACGAGCACGAGACGAGTTGCCCGAGCCAAGACAGGCTTGTCAGACTTCTCACTGTCAAGCAGTGGGCCGACCCGGAGCACTCCAACCCATCAGCCGTCATCCGCCTCTGGCGTCCGAAGTGTACCAAGGAGTTCTTGGCCGAGATGCTGAACGCCGTGGCGAAAGAATACGCGAAGATCGTCAAGGAGCTTCAATGAAACAGGAATCCAATACCTGCAAGAACTGCTGGGCAGCAGCCGGCACGCGACGGTACACGACAGATCGTACCGTCAAACGTCTTTGCCGCAAGAGCGGGCTAATGGTCGTTGTCACACAGCGTGGGGCAGGCTCTTGCGAAGCATGGCAACCGCGACCGGCCAACTCGGACATCGCCAAGCGGGCAAATTCGGATGCAAACCACCGTATCAGCGGAATCAAAGAGGAGAAATTGTGAGCACGACCGTAGACCTTGCCGCCTATCAGAAGTTCCTTGAAGATAAGGTGTCTATCTCTAAGGACGCCGGCTGCGAATGCAAGCTGGAAGACATTCACCCACTTCTGAAGCCGCACCAGAAAGCAATCGTCCAATGGGCAGTCCAAGGAGGACGCCGGGCAATCTTCGCTAACTTTGGCCTCGGCAAAAGTCTGATCCAGCTGGAAATCTGCCGCATCATCACCAAGCACCTCGGCCCGCAGTCGAAAGCCTTGATCGTGTGTCCCCTCGGCGTCCGCCAGGAGTTCGCCCACGATGCCGCCATGATCGGACTGCGAACGTGCTTCATTCAGCACATGGACGATCTTCAAAGCCAGGTCAACCAGAAGGAACTGGTAGACCTTGGCACGCCGATCTACGTCACGAACTACGAATCGGTACGCAACGGAAAACTCGACCCGCGCGGATTCGATGTAGTGAGCCTGGACGAGGCGGCCATCCTGCGCGGTTTTGGATCGACGCTGACCTTTCGTAAGCTCATGGGCCTGTTTGAGGGAACAAGCACATTCCGCTTTGTGGCGACGGCGACCCCGGACCCGAACGAATACATCGAGCTACTGGCCTACGCGGACTGGCTTGGCGTCATGCCAACAGGCGAGGCTAAGACCAGGTTCTTCAAGCGTGACTCGACTAAGGCCGACCATCTGACGTTGCACGCCAACAAGGCGGAAGAGTTCTGGCTATGGGTCAGTACTTGGGCGACGTTCCTGTCCACGCCGAGCGATCTTGGCTACTCGGACGAGGGCTACATCCTTCCGCCAATGACGGTGAATTGGCACGAACTGCCGACAAACAACGACACGGCCGCCATCGACCGCGACGGGCAGAAGAAGCTATGGAAGGACGCCGCCGCCGGTCTATCGCAGGCCGCCGCCGAGAAACGGGACAGCTTGGCGGATCGTATCGCCAAGATGAAGGCGATCATCGCGGAATCTCCGAACGAGCACTTCCTGATTTGGTGCGACCTGGAAAAGGAACGGGAAGCGATTCACAAGGCCCTGCCGGAATGCACATCGGTCTACGGCACACAGAAATGGGAGGAACGCGAGGCCGCCGTCATGGGATTCGCTAACGGTACGATTCCGTATCTATCCTCAAAGGCATCCATGCTGGGGCAGGGGTGCAACTTCCAGAAGCATTGCCACCGGGCTATCTTCGTCGGCATCGGCTACAAGTTCGCCTTGTTCGCCCAGGCCATGCACCGCATCTATAGGTTCCTACAAGAGCAGCCTGTCACCATCGACATCATCTACACCGAGGCTGAATCCGGCATCCGCGACGTGCTTGAAGCCAAGTGGGAACGGCACAAGAAGCAACTCAGCAAGATGGCCGAGATCATCCGCGAGCACGGCCTGGCGTCCGCTTCCAAGATCAAGGCCCTGCAACAAGGCATGGGCATCAAGCGGGTGGAGGAAACCGGAGAGAACTGGCGACTCGTCAATAACGATACCGTGCTGGAAACGGCAGCCATGAAGGAAGACACGGTATCGTTAATTATCACCAGTATTCCTTTCTCATTCCAATATCAGTACTCCGCAAACTACGCGGACTTCGGAGAGAGTGAAACCAACGACGCCTTTTGGGCACAGATGGACTTTCTGACGCCGAACCTGCTCCGCGTGCTTCGCCCCGGCCGAGTTTGCTGCATCCACGTCAAGGACAGGATCGTACCGGGCGGATTGACCGGCCTTGGATTCCAGACGCTTCATCCATTCCACGCGGAAGCCATTGCCCACTACATGAAGCATGGATTCGCCTTCCTGGGGATGAAGACCGTCACGACGGACGTTGTGCGGGAGAACAACCAGACATACCGGCTAGGCTGGTCCGAACAATGCAAGGACGGGAGCCGCATGGGTTGCGGAGTGCCGGAATACGTCCTGTTGTTCCGCAAGCCGCCGAGCGATCTATCGAACGGCTACGCGGACGATCCTGTTCTCAAGAGCAAGCCGGACACGGAGTTCCCGGACGGGCATATCGGCCCCTACGATTACGACGGCGGCAAGGTAGTGCCGGGTACGGGCTACTCGCGGGCGCGCTGGCAACTTGACGCCCACGGCTACATGCGAAGCAGCGGCAACCGCTTTCTGACGCCGGAAGATATGGACAGCCTGCCGCACGCACAAATCTACCGCCGCTGGAAAGAAGAGTGCCTTTCGACGGTCTATGACTTCGAGCACCACGTCAACTTAGGCGAGTTGATGGAACGCGACAAGCGGTTGCCATCTACGTTCATGGTCATGCCGCCGCACAGCCCGCACCCGGACGTGTGGAGCGACGTTGCACGGATGCGGACGCTGAACATGCTCCAAGAGAGAACCGGGCGTGTCATGCACCTCTGCGTTGCCGTTGGGTCTCTTGTTCTCACGCGGCAGCATGGGTACATCCCAATCGAAACCGTCGTTACTGGAGACGAGGTTTTGACCCACATGGGCCGTTGGAGAAAAGTAATCGTCAGCCAGAGTACTGGCATACGTGAAACCGTGGAATTGCTGGCACAAGGCGTTCCCGGCTTGAAGTTGACGCCAGACCACAAGCTATGGACTCGCAAGGTGAGACAGATTCCTTGGGCGAGAGCCAAACGGCGTCTTGACGCGATCAAGCGTGATCCTCTCTGGGTTGAAGCATCTGAGACGGTGGGCCATTTCGTCAATCTCAAATTACCTCCAGTCGAGACTCCGCACAACGACAGCATGCATCATTGGTGGATTGTCGGACGCTGGCTTGCCGATGGTCACAAGGGAGGCCACGAAGGACGCGACGGTCAGGTGTTGAGCTACACGATCAGTTGTGGCTACCATGAGACTGAGTATCTTGTTGAGACACTTGGCGTCCACGCGGGAGTTCCGCACGATGTTGGCACAGGAATGCAAATCACTCTGCGGGATGAAGATTTCGCAATCCGAAGCATCCTAGCGAAGTGCGGAAGAGGGGCGGCTAATAAGCATCTCCCACCGGAAGCATTTACGCTTCCACCCGCCCACGCCAAGATTCTACTTGATGGATACCTGTCAGGGGACGGACATTATTTAGACGAGCGGAAACGCTTCACAGGTAGTAGCGTTTCCAAGGCGTTACTTCTCGGAATGGCCATGCTTGCCCAGCGGGTCTACGGGGCTATCGCCAGCATCTACCGTGGGCGACCGGAACGGGAAGCTACGATCCAAGGAAGGACTGTTCACTGTCAGCAGGATTACGCATTCTGCTTCGATGATCCAACTGATAGGCAACTCAGTAGGGTAACAGTTCCATTTGTCGTCGAAGATGGGGCATGGAAGACCGTTCGATCCGCCGAACCTTCGGAATGCGTCGAAACATGGAATCTACGCGTGGAAGAGGACGAGAGCTATACGGTGGAAGGCTGTATTGTCAAGAACTGTCCCCTGCAGGAGGATATCATCAAGCGTTTGATTACGCAATTCACGATGCCAGGGGAAGTGGTCTATGATCCTTTCGACGGCATCGGGAGTGTGGCGTATTGGGCCGTGAAGCTCAAGCGGTTCGGCATGGGTTGCGAACTGAACGCCAGCTATCACGCCGACGCCGTGATCTACTGCACGCAGGCGGCATTGAACCGCGACGTTCCGATGCTGTTCGATGCCTTGGAAGAGGAAAAAGAAATCGCCGTGTCCGACTCAGGCGACCACGGCGGGGAGGAATGATCGTGCCGTTGAAGGGATGGGAAATTGGTTGCCCGGAATGCGAGTTTCGCGGTTCACCAGAGGACTTTGATTGCTCTTGTGCGGGAGAGTGCTTCTGTCCTAAGTGCGGTTGCAAATTTCTGTTTGAACCGAAAGACTACGAAGAGGAATAGCATGACAGACAGCACACCAGTCATCATCAAGATTGATCGTTCTACGATACGTCGAAACCCATCTGCCGGAAGTACCACGACTATGGTTGCTGTCATGAAGTACGTTGACGATAACGGAACGATACGCCAACATGTGCGAGAATACGGTCACGAACCGGAGCCAGAGTGGCTTTACGAATACATCCCTACCGAAGTCCGTTGCTGCGAATGTGGTGGGACATTCAAACACACAGAACTAAGAGACGACTACACCTACACGGAAGACGATAACGAGTTCTGGAGCAGTAATGTTTGCCCGCTTTGCGGAACATGGGATTGCTGCGAAGTGGAGTACGAGAAACTTACGGACGCATTGCGGGCGGAAGCTAAGGAACCGAAGCCATGAACCCAGGCGGCCAGAAGAAGATTACGCGGGCGGTTTACGACAGCCTTTCGCCTTACAACCAAGGCTACGCGAGCTACATGCAAGCAGCATGGAATCCTGAGGTTCCGAAGAAGTGCCCTTTCAAGAGCGATTCACAAGAAGCCGTCCAATGGGCGGACGGCCAACACGCGGCCTACTTGGCCGTATTAGAGCTTGAGGAGTAGACATGAAAGAACCAGTACAAATTACACGCCACGTTTCAAGAAACACAGACAAGACTCCGGCGATTGAATCGAGATTCGGAATCAGCCTGTCGGATGAAGCAGTAGCCATGTTCCAAGAATCTGCTACGCTCTACAAGACGGCGCGTGATCTTTTCGAGAAAGCTTGCGACTTCGCAATGTCACAATTGGAAGAAGTTCGGACGAATAAACACGATAGGATGAAGTTAGTTCTCGCGCTAGCCAGGCCGATATGTCTCAAGTACATGAACTACCAGCAATTTGACTCCTATGCGGAAACAAAAAAGAAGATGCTTCTCTTCCGCGTTGACCGCAAGACAGCATCTCTACCCGTCTCAGTGTTGTCCGCAGCAGCCGACGCCGTACTTGAAAAGAAAGACGAATACAAGGACATTGAGAGGACGGATGCCATTCAGATGGAAGCCAAGAACATCAGAGAGAAGTCCAAGGCGACCATCGAGACAATTCTACCGAAGTTGAACGCGGCATTCTTTATCATTTCTAAGCTTGTTCGCAATGTTGGTGGACAGAAAGACCGTGAGGCGTGGCAGATCATTACAGAACATTTTGAAGAACATTTTGAACTCGACTACTCGTAACACGTAATTATCGGTAAGTATCAGAAACTTTAGGAGTAGGCCAATGGAGACATTAACGACCGGACAGATAGCCAAGATATGCAACGTCGCCAATCGAACGGTTGCAAAATGGATTGACATGGGCCTCTTGAAGGGCTACGTCATTCCAGGCTCGAAGCATCGGCGGGTTGTGAAGGCGGACCTTGCGGCCTTCGTAAAAAAGCACGGGATTCCGTGCAAGTTGGAGGGGTCGAAGCCGTGACGGAAGCAGTGAACCATCCACCACATTACGGAGGAGAAAATAATCCGTATGAGGCGATAAAGGTTATCGAGGCATGGGAGCTTGGATTCTGTCTCGGTAATGCCGTGAAGTATATTGCACGGTCGGGGAAAAAAGGTGATGCCGTACAAGACCTAGAGAAAGCCGTATGGTATCTTTCCAGAGAAATCCAGAACCGTAAACAATTTCCGAAGATTGAACAATGAGATTGATACGACCGAGCTACGAAATCCTCACAGACCTTGACGGCCTACCGCGAATCATCGAACGGGCGGGACGCTGCTGCTACAAGAGCGAGGCTAAGATCGGCCCGGAAACCGCTGATCCATTTTGCGAAATGCTTATCAAGCGGGGCCATGAATCCGTGATTGAGCACGCGAGCCTCATGGTCAAGTTCACAATCGACCGTGGCGTATCGCACGAACTTGTGCGGCATCGTCTTTGCTCTTTCTCGCAAGAAAGCACGCGGTATTGCGACTATTCACCTGGCGGAAAGACTGCTGGAATCACGTTCGTTATCCCGCCGTGGTGTTTGGAACTTATCGACGGCGAACATTCTGAACAACCGACCATCCGAGATTGTGCTATACGGCAATGGTTTGAATCCATGCTTGCCTCCGAGGCTTCATACATCCGACTCCGTGGTATCGGATGGAAGCCTGAACAAGCCCGCTCCGTCCTGCCGAATAGCCTCAAGACAGAGATCGTCGTCACGGCAAACCTCCGCGAGTGGCGTCATATTCAGCGACTTCGCACGGCTACCGCCGCACACCCGCAAATGCGAGAGGTTATGATTCCACTTTTCCGCGATCTTCACGCAAAATTGCCATCTATCTTTCCGATAACGGACGCCATGCAATAGGTCCGCTTGACAGCCAGCCTGATTCGTGGTAAAATACGCGATTATCTCAGTGTAGATTCTATTTTCACCCTGTTTTCTCGAAAGGAAGACCCATGAAACGCCTCGCTTGCCTCTTGTTTGCCGCTTGTTTTCTCTTTTCCCCGTGTTCCGTCGAAGCCGGCCCGCTGGCCCGCGTCCGCCAATGGAACCAGACTCGCCGGCACGTCCTGCCGCTGCGGCGTGTCGTGATCGTCAAGGCCCCGGCCGCGTGTGCCCCGGACGCATGTGCCCCGGCGACCTGTTCGCGTGCCAAGTAGAGGCCCGCATCCAACCCCTTACCTCATTTTCAGTTTGGAGAAACCCATGAAATTCTTTTCCCTGTTCGCAATCGTGCTTTGCTGCAACGTGGCCGGAAGTCTGGCCCAGCAGCCGGCCCCCGATCATTCGCTCATCGTCAATGGCCAATGGATGCTCGTCCCGGTCCTTCCGACGCCGCCGCTTGCCGCGCCTTGCGGATGCAAGACTTCCTCTGACGACAATGCCGACATGGCCGAGGCCGTCGCCCGCGGCTTCGGTTCTCGACTGGCCATCGGGCCATTCAAGGAGGCAACCACTGCCGTCCGCGCATGGCGCGCAAGTGACGGGAACGACCTAAAGAAGTTGCAGGCACGACTTGATCGGACGCCTCGGTTCACGGAGTGTCAGAAGGCCACAATGGCCTTGATCGCCCTGGAAATGACCAACTCGTTTTCTCCGGGTACGATCCCGCCCCAGGTAATTCAACTGGCGATTCAACTCCAGGCTGCGGCTTGCTCGGCTCCTCCTGTTCCGACACTCGCACCGATCGGCAAGATTCCGCCCGTTCCGAAGAAGCACGCTACCGGCCTGATCATCCTTCCCGAGAAGACCCGAAACGCCTTGCACGTTAGGGACGCCTTGACCCACAAGGCATTCCACTCCAAACACGGCGCGATCACGATTCCAAGTAGCCTTGACCTTCGCTCCGGTTGCCCGGCAATCGAAGACCAGGACGGCGTGGGGACGTGTCACGACCATTCAGGCGTCGATACGGTCTGTTGCGCCAACATTAAGGACGGAAACTTGACGATTTCGCAACCGCTATCCGTGCAGTACATCGTGGACCTAGATCCGAACGGTGACGGCACTTGCGACGGCGGTGATGCAACCACGATCTTCCAATGGCTCAAACAAGGCAACGGTATTCCTACCGTCCAATCCTACGGGCCGGAAGATAATGCTTGCAATCAGGGTTGCCAACTCAGTGGTACGGCGTCGGGATTTACGATCCAAGATTGGGGATATGCCGGTACGGTCACTGGCCCTGCCGACGTGCAATCTGTCGAGGAATCGCTTGTGACCTACGGCGTGACGAGCGTGTGCATAGGCTGCCCCGACGACTTCATGAACTACAGCGGCGGAATCTACGTCGGAGACCTGTCGAGTGGCATCGACCATCAAGTCAGTCTCGTCGGCTACAAGATCGACCCCACGGTTTCCGGCGGCGGATACTTCATCCTCCGCAACTCATGGGGCACCGGCTGGGGCGAGAAAGGATACGCCCGCGTGGCATTCTCCTGCAATGCGACGACCGAGTCCATGTGGGCTACGGCCAAGAAGGGACAGACCACGGTGGTTCAACCGTTTTCAAGCCCGACACCTTCGGATAGGGTGTTGAAGCTCTATGAGATGGGTAGGAAGAACCCGACCCTCGCAAAGAAGGCACTCAAGGCCGCAGAGGACGTTTTCCAGAACGCTCCTTGATAATTCTAAAGCCCACGGCAAGGGCCACAAGGAAGTGGCCCGCCTGTGGCTTGAAGGAGAATAACATTGCGATTCTTCCAAGCACTTCTTGAAGGTTGCGTTGAAACCGACACACTGTCGGACATCGACAACCCATCCCACTGGCTAGTCGTTTATGTGTGCCCAGGTGTATGGCTCTACTTTGAACTTCTTGGGCCTTGGACTGATTCTCTAGGCCGCATCGTAGCGGCCATAACTCAATCATCGACCTACCACGTCGCCATAGCCATTGATCCAGAGACCGCCCCGGCTTCGATGCTGGCCTACCTACAAGCCCGCGTAGGCTGGCCTTACGACCTTGAGGGGGCACTTTCCGCTTGGAAGAACAGCGGCTACCATACGCCGCACCATGAGTTCTGTTCAGGATGGGCATACGAGGACTTGCAGGTTATTCCGACATTGCCGACCATCGACCCTTACCCGAACCCTGGCAAGCTATTCAGCCAAGTCACCGGGAAGCCGGTGTTGCTTGCCACGCCGGTTGAAGTCACGCAAGCGGACCTAGACTGGCTTGACAGCCTTCCTACCGAACGATTGGCTACGGGAACGAAACAGGAAGTGCAGGGGGTGCTCCAGTCATGAAAACATCCATCGTAACCCTGATCGACAAGGCCCGCGACGATTTCATATCCGGGATTCTGGCGGGGTACTTCAATCCGGGATCGCAACAAGCTGGCGATCCGGCGAAGTGCCTTGAGTTGATCGCGCGGGTCGACGGGCTTCACGCGGACCTGCAAAAGGCAGCGGAGGGAAAATGAGCAGTAACCTTTTGCCGTGCGTCATCTGTGGCGGCCTGATTACCATAGCATTATCTTGTGTTGCTTCTGCGGCGTATCTCGGATCAAACGCGATTACGGCTACAACTGTGACGACGTTACTTATCATCGCAAGCAATGTTGTCAGCGGACTCTTGGGATACGTCACGTCAGCAGTTACTCCAAAGGAACCGAAGTAATGAGCAGCGCGATCGTCCTAATCGGCGTTGTGGCTATGATCGTAGCAGTAGACGCGACGATTTTGGCTTGCCATCTCCAGGCTCTGGGCGTATCATTCACGCCGTCTGGATCGAAGAATCAGCAACAAAAGGAACCGAAGCCATAGAAACAGCCACTCCGAAAACCAAACGTCGCAAACGGCCAGTCAACGGCCTTTCGACCGAACTCATGGACGCCATGCTCCGTGAGTATACGGAGTGGCAGTCCCGCGTCCAAGCCGAAGACCCGAATCTACCGGCAACTCTATCAGCGGACGACCTCTACTTCCTTGAATCAGGCCGGATGCCGGTAGACCAGGTTCAATCTCTCCGCAAGCGAATCTTTGCCGATCTCGTCAGTCGGGGGTTTTCGGAAGCGGACGTGTGCCAGCGGCTTGTCTTGTCGCATAAGAGCTATTGCAAACTTGCACTTCGCAGCTTCGGCGTAGACGATCCGAAGCTCGTTCGGGCGCAATGCTCCGCAAGGAACCTTGAAAGGCAAGGGAAGATCAAGGACGAAATCAATCGAATGGACGAAATGAGGCAGCAGCGCATAGGGGGAGACCGTAGCTTCACGACTGCCGAACGGGATTCCTACTTCAAACTCATCAAACTCGCCAACGACCTCGACGAATCGTACCGCAAGTTGCACGCCGCCGATGCACCGGAACAAGTTGAAGTCAAAGAGATCAAACAGTACGACATCACCTTGAACGTCCGGGGCACGCGAGAGGAGCTATCCGACATCCTGGAAGGCCAAGTGATCGACGTGCCAGCCCTGCCACCACCGGAGGTTTCCGATGGTAGCTGAAAGGAAATCAGTCGAGACTTATCCAAAGCAGAAGGCATTCTGCTTGGCAGATTACTTCTCCGTGGCAATGACAGGCGGCGTGGGTAGCGGAAAAAGTCGTAGTGGCGCGATTCGGTTGCTAACTCGGTCCAAGCCGCATTGTCACTACATGGTTGTGGCCCCGACATACAAGATGATGGATAAGTCTACGTTCTCGATCTTCCAGGAATACGCGGAACAATTCGGCCTATGGAGACGCGGCTGCTACAACGAAACGAAGAAGACCGCACAACTCGCCAATGGGGCAACCTACTATTTCTGTTCAGCGGAAGACCCTGATGGATTGCGGGGACCGAGCCTCAGTGAACTATGGGGCGATGAAATGCAGGGAACCAAGGAGGAAGCCTACACGATATTGAAGGGGCGACTCCGCGAAGGCGGCAAGCGTGGCAAGAGCCAATGGACGTTTACCCCAGGCAGCCCCGACCACTGGACGAGCAAGCACTTCATTAAGAATTGCACGATTGAGGCATACGAGCAGATAAATACTAAATTCGGCCCGGCCAGGATCAAGTGCCTGAAAAACCCGGAAGGCGACAGCGTTTTCTTCCGGGCGTCCCTCAAAGAGAATACATTCATAGAGCCGTCATTCTACGCCTCGCTTCTACGCGACTACGCTGCTTCACCCATGCGTATCCTACGCGAGCTTGAAGGCGAGTGCGTCTACATGGAAGGGGCCGAGTGGCAGGCGGAATACTTCGATAACCTCTGGTTCAAAGAATGGCCGCCAATGGCACAGGGAGGAATCCGCGTCGTGTCGCTCGATTCGTCGCTTGGCAAGGAAGGCAAGGGCGACGACTACGCGGCCTACGTCAAGTGCCTATGGCAGAACGGGATCATGTACCTTGACGCCGATATGAGGAAGCGAGAGGACTCATCCAAGATATGCCACAACGGCGTGGAAATTTACCGCGACTTCAACCCGCATTACTTCGTGGTTGAGGAAGAAATGGGGATGAATCTGCTCATCGCGGAAATGCACAAGATTGCCGACGAACAGAAAGTAGTAATGGCTATCACGCCAATGGGGACGGACAAGATTCCAAAGGAGCAACGGATTCGCCGGTTGACGCCGTATGTTTCTCGCAGGCAGTTTCGCTTCAAGGCCAATTCGCCGGGGGCGAAATTGCTAGTCGAGCAGATGATGGCTTTCCCACTTGCTGAAAATGACGATGGGGTAGACTCCCTGGAATACGCGGTTCGCTGTCTTGTTCTCGCAACCACGGGACAGATTTTGCGTCCACGACTGATAGCCTACAATATGATGCAGCAAGCGGTATAATTGCACAGTCGCCCGCCGCGTGCGGGCGTGGATTGAAACCACCACGGGCAACGGCCTACGCAGCAATGGGACAGGCGGTGTAACTATGAACATCCTATCTCGCATTACGGAAGTCTTTCGCGGAAAGCCGGAACGACCGGCCCCGCCGCCGGTATCCTTCGTCACACCGGAAGTATTCCGGGACATTAACCGTTTGAAGCAGGAATGCACCTGGCTTTCCCGCCTCTTGGAAGACGACATCACCGGCGAAATAGGCTTCACCAACGGGCTTGATGGTACGGACTTCTGGGGCCAGCAATCGCAAGTAGGCGACTTCCGCGACGGGAGCTACCGATTCGCTTACGATATGTGCATGTTCCGACCGTGCTACGGGGCCGCGTTCTACATCAATGAGGTTCAGCACCGTCGCATCAGGGCCAAGTCTAGGGCTTTCTGTTCGATCAATCCCTACTCGCACGGAATCCTTCATTCGCTGAAAACGCACGTCATCGGCAAGGGCCACAACTGGACGGCCGGGTGGCGGAATCCAAACTCCAAGGGTCCAGAGGATATGCTGACGCGAGTGCAAGCGGACCTGGACGAGTTCTACGCCGCCGGCTACCGCGAACACCAGAAAGAATCCATCGAACGCCGCAGCCGCGACGGTGAATTCTTCCGCCGCTTCAAGGTTCAAGGGGGACGCTTGCGGGTGTCTTTCGTTGAACCGCTGAACGTCTGGACGCCGCCGGGATCATCGGAGACTACCAACTGCTACTTCGGTATCCAATTCGACGGCGACGATTACGAGAACCCACAAGGCTACTACATTCGCCGCACGAACTATCTCGGTGCACAGACGAAAGCACTCGAAGGATGGCAGCGGATGGTCTCTGCCGACGAAATCCAGCACGTCAAAAACAACGTCGATAAGGGGACACCACGCGGAATCCCGGACACCTACTGGACACAGGCCCGGCTAGAGCAATCCTTGAAGACCTTGAAGGCATCGGGCAACCTCGTCCAATTCAGGAACAAGGTCGGCTTGATCCGGCAGCATGTTGACGCGCTAGCCGGAAGCATCCAGCCGCTTCTGTCGCAGAATGCCGTCACGACGATCCACACGCCGACAGGACGGCAGGATACGCTTTGGGATTTGCCAGACGCAGCAGTTGTCGATGCCTCGAATCAGACGCAGTACACCTTCCCGTCTCAGAATCTTGAGATCAAGGAAACCATAGCGGCGATCCAGGCCGAGCTTCAATCCGTCGCTACGTCGATGGGTTTGGCCGATTACATGGTGTCAGGTACATTAGGGGCAGGTGCTTCCTACAGTGCGAGCATGGTAGCAGAAGGGCCGGTAGTCAAGACATTTGAGGATCATCAGTACGATACCATCGACGCCGATACTTTGGTCGTTGCAAAGATCATCGACGTAGGCATTGAGTACGGCCGCTACCCGGAGGAAGCACGCGAACTAGTCCGCGTGGAAATGAGGGGACCGCCACTTGGACGACTTGGAATCCAGGCCGCCCAGGAGATGCAGATCGAAAGCCAATGCGGCATAACGTCCAAGCGTACATGGCGAATGCTTATAGGCCGTGACGACGAAACCGAGACGGCGAATCTTGCCGCTGAGAAGGAAGCTGAAGCAAAGACGGAAGCCGAGCTTGCGAAGAAGTACCCGCAGCCTATGCCGACGCCGGGAGTGAACGGCAACGGCAAGCCTGGCACAAACGGCCAGCAGAATGGAACCGGACCCAGGAACCGCATGACGCCAAATGCGCGGCCGTTCTCTGCCGATCAAGAGGGACGGCAGATGCAGCGGGCCAGCGGGGCCACAGTCGAGGAAGCGTTCGACACGTGGTTCCAATCGCGGTTACAAGAGAGTAGTCACGACCCGGCAGGGCACGACAAGCCTACCGAATCAGAATTAGCAATGGCGACGGTTTGGATTACCGACGATTTCCTTGCGAAAATCAAGTCCGAAATTCTTTCCCTGCCACGAATGAAAGAGCCTATCGACCCGGCAACGGCAGGGGAGTACGAACCTGGCGTAAAAGGCTTACGGCTTGGCGTCGTCGATAACCAGACTGTATGGGCGGTTGACATGCGGGAGATGTCTGTCCGCCACGATTCCGCCGACACGATTGTAGCGGGCAACTCGGAACGCTGGCCTTTCTTGCCACCTGAGATCATCTTCGTGGATTGGTCCTTTGTCGCCTATGATCGTAATTGCGACCTATTGCACGAATGCTGCGAGTTTGTTATGATGCGGGATGGGAAGTTCAGCTACAGCCTCGCTCATAAACTATCCAACTACTTTGAACGCGAGTGGCTTTTTGTCTTGCGGCCTGAATTGAAAGTCTTGGCTGAAGCAGTAGCGGCTACGGAAACAGAATGACACGCACTATTCAGACTTCTGGGATATACCGGATTCGTAACACGGTAAACAACCGTGCGTACTACGGAAGTTCCGTGAACATGCACCAGCGATGGCTGCGGCACCGAACCGACTTAATTCCGCTTGGCCGCCGTGCCTTCCTTGAACGCCGTGGAGTGCTTCACGCATGACCATCCAGCCCGGCAGTCTCTACCAAGTTTCGATATCTGACCGTGGAAGCGGAACGGTCAAGGCTGTTCGCACGACCGGCGACGGCATGGTATGCAGCATCATCGTGCATGGGAGGTTCAAGAACCGCGTGCCGAACAGTCAGGTCAGGATCGACGGCGACCATTTATGTTTCCGCCCAGAAGGCAAGGGAGTTACCGTGAAACCCTTGAAATTGGAACCTTAACACGAAAGGAAAGTGAAGTGCGTTTTGAACCGCCCTTAGACAGCGTGATCGTTGAGCGTGAGCTTGTACACAAGAGTCCCGAAGGCATCACGTACCCGCAACCGCTTGTCCAGTGGTACGGCCGCATCGTCGCCGCTGGACCGGGGATGCTTCGGACGATGCAAGCAGTGGTACGTTTAATCGACCCGCCAGGCTGCGATCTTGACCGTTTCCCCATGCAGTACAAGGTGGGCGACCTGGTTATCTGCCCGCCCGGCATGACGGCGTTTCCAGAGGAGATTCCGGTCCCGAAGTCCGGCAACACCCGCCTGTTCGTGTGCAGTGAGCGGCAGTTGCTTGCCAAGGTCATCTTTGAGGACGGAGATAAGCAACCAGCCAGCAACGGAAAGGCGGGGTAGGCTGTGAGTGTGGCGTCCCCATTGAGCAGATTCACCCGGAGGTCAAGGAGTAATGGCGAAGAATCGAATGGAAGAACTTCTCTCACGGCCATTGCGCACCGCCGACGAATTGCATGCCGCCGAGGCAGGCGAACAGTCTGGCGGCGTGCCGTGGGCTGAACCATCGGAACAAGAGGGGCAGACTCCCAATCCGACTCCGCTACGGGAATCTGAAGACCGGCTATACCGTTTCCCAGAGCCGCCAGCGGCAATCACGCCTATCCTGTCCACGAACAACCGCGAGAAGTTGGAACGTGCCAAGGCTCATATTGAGAAGCTATTTCTACTCGCGGCGGCAGGATTGATTGAAGGCGTTCACTTCTATGGCAAGACGAGTATTGAAGTGTCTTGGCAGGATGGTTCCGCCCAGCAGATAAGCACGTCAATCTCTGCCAAGGACCAAATGCTGCAATAGCGAACAATGGCCAATGACCTAGTTCTATCGAAGATCAATTCTGCCCGTGGTGTTCTTGCGTCGCCCGTCGTGTGCGGGCGTGGATTGAAACAATAAGGGGACAGGATGCCCACAGCTACACGGAATATCGACACGGAAGCCTCACTTTGGCGGGCCTATTGGCATGGACGCTGCGATGATGCGTTCAATAGGCTCGTCAACTTCTATCTGCCGTGGGTGAAGCAACTAGCCTTCAATCAGGCCGCCAAGTTGCCTGATAGCGTCGATTGGCAAGACCTGTTTCAAGACGGCTCGATAGCCCTATTGGATTGCATCCGACGATTCGACAAGCGGCGTGGCTTGAAGTTTAAGACGTTCGCCATGCGACGGATCGCAGGGTCGTTCTCTGACGGGCTGCGAAATATGGATTGGGTTCCTAGACTCGTCCGACAACGGAAAGAACCCGTCGTTGTCATGCGTCAGGAGAAGATTCTCTACAACGAAAACGCCGACGAGAAACAGGATGCTTCCCACCCAAAAGTATACGACCGCAAGACAATGGAGTTACGGGACGAAGTGCGGCGTGCCTTGCGTGGATTGCGAAAGAACCAGCGATTATCCGTGATTCTCTACTTTTTGGAAGGTCTAAGCATGAAGGAAGCCGCGGAATCCATCGGCGTTTCCGAGTCCAGAGTCAGCCAGATAATCAGTGAAACCATCGTATTTATCCGTTCCAGGGAGAGAATTTCCGTCCAAGACCACGGAAATATAGGGAATCATCGAAAATCTGCTATTGCGATTCCATGAGAATTGCCGTAGTATAGAAGAGAACGTGAGGTACTTGGCAACGACCAACGGCCCCGCGAACCACCCGGTTTGCGGGGCTATTTTCGTTTAGGGGCCGAATTATGCCTTGGTCTGCTAAAGATGCTGAGGAAAAGACTTCCAAAGCCGACACCCCAGCCAAGAAGAAAAAGTGGTCGGAAATCGCCAATGAAGCCCGCAGGAAGGCCATTGCGGACGGAAAGAGCGAATCGGAAGCTGACGCATCGGCAATCAAGATAGCGAACGCAGCGGTAGGGAACATGAAGGAATCCGATCAATCCGGTAACGGCAGGCTCCAGGAATCAACCATCTGGCAGTCCAAGCCGGTTGAAGTCGTCACCGAAGACAACGGCGAAACGACCGTCTTAAAGGACGTGCTGATCCTCGGCAAGACCAGCCGCAACCGCGTCGATTATCTGGACGAGGCATTGCAAACCGGCCACAGGCTGTTTGAGAGTTGCAATTCCTTCGCCGGTCACGACCGCGATGGTCGGGGGCAAGGAGTCCGCGATAACATTGGCGTCATGCGAAACCCGCGTGTAGCATCCGATGGAATCCACGCCGATCATGCCATGCCGACAGCGGATCCTCTCACGCCGAAACTCGTTTGGCGGGCCAAGCATGCGCCGAAGAATATCGGCTACTCACCCGATTTCGATTGTCATTGGAACCTTGATTCCAAGGGCCGTAAGCAGGTCTACCGTATCGACCGTGTTCTATCCGCAGATGTGGTTATGCGACCCGGAACAACCAACGGCATGAAAGAGGACGAGGAATCCATTCCCACCGACCAGCAGCCGCTTGCGGAATCGGTCCTGTCTGCCGGCGACAATCTCCGTTCCATCATGCTTGCGGACGGCACGCTCGAAGAGAAACGCGGCAGGCTCTTGGAAGCGGTACTCGACCTTCACGGAGAATTGATTGAAGGCGAGATTGCCGACGAACTCGCCAAGGATGCGCCGCGTCGACGAATGCGGGAAGTTGCTGACGTTGCCTCACGCAAGCTAGATGAAGCCATGTGGGACAGCAGTAAGTACCCGCAGCACCATGCCAAGCGGAACCGGCAAATCGCCGTTCTCAAGGATCATCTCAAGGAACTTTCGTCCATCGAATGTAACTGCCCCGACTGTTGCGGCGGCAAACCCAAACTCACAGAGGAGACTTCCGATATGGAATTCAAAGACATCACGGTCGAAACACTGACCAAAGAACGACCCGATCTTGTCGCCAAGCTCACCGGGACCGACGAACACGGCCGCTTGACCGAAGAGGTCAAGACGACCAAGGCCCAACTCGAAGCGGCACAGGCGGAAGTGACCAGACTTCAAGGACTCGAAGCCGGTCGCCTCAAGGAAGCGGAAATCGCCGCCGAACTCAAGACCGCAGGCATCGACGCCACGACCGCCTCGACGGCACCGGCCACGAAGGGCCTCTTCGGCCGCTTGCGGGAGCAGTTGCTTTCCGCAGCCGACAAGACCATTCGGGCCGCGATCATCCAGGACTACAAGCCGGCGTTCAGCGGCCGTGTCCAAGAGGCAAGGATGCCTGGCCCAATGGAGGAGCTACGCGATCCGAACGCCGGCCAGCGCGGCACGCTCGCACCCGAAGCGAAGAAGAAGTATTTCGGGTAATCCGGCTGCAAACCCGACAACAAATCAATCCACACTTTTGGAGAAATAACCATGTCGAACCAGTTCAGGTATATGAAGGGCGACACGAAAAGTGAAATCTTTCGTTGCCCGCCCAAATCCGTCATGCAGGGCACGCAGGCCGTTCCGTTCCTTGGAAGCACAACCGTCGTGTTCTGCATCCGACGCGGCGAATTGCTTTTCCTCGACCTCATCAGCGGCTGCGTCTACCCGGCGTGGCTCTTGTCCTACACCGGAAACAGCGTGGGGGCCACGACCGCAGCCGGTTGGCAATCCGCTTTCGCCGCCGTCTTCGTCGGCGTGGCGGAAGAGAAGGTCGGGCTTGCCCCCGGCGAATTCTCTCCGAACCCGAGCCTGATGTATCAGGACGCCATCAAGGTTGCGACGGCCGGCGTGTGGGAGTACGATTGCCCGAACCAGATTTTCCCGAGCTTCGTCACTCCCCTGGGAATCGCGGCCAATGCCAACGGAATCTGCAATTCGCAGTACGTCAATGCCACGTCCACTGTCAACGACGCCCAGACGGTCGATGCACTCTACGGGGCGAACACGACAACCACCAACACGGTCGCGGCCACAGTCACGACCATCCCTGTCGCAAGCGGGGCGGGAATCGCCAACGGCAGCGTGATCGAGGTTTCGACCACCGGAAGCGCGGCAACGACCGTTACAGCAAACGTCAACACTGTCATTCCGGCCAGCGGAACCGGCGTGGCAGGCACGTCCATAGGAAGCGCCTTCATCCCGATTCTCACCGGAACCGGCATCGGACCTGGAACGACCTTGACCGTTGCGACCACCACTCCGGCAGGAGTGGAGGAAGTCTATGTCACGGCCGTTTCCGGCGTCCTTGCCAGCACTACGCTCGAATACGCGATCAGCGCAAGTCAGACGACGCTCAGCGTTACCAGCATCCCATCTGGCTTGGCCATTGGTTGTGCATTGCTGATCGGCACCGAATTGATGGTCGTCACTGGGTTCAATCCGGCCGCACAGCCGTATCCGACAATCACAGTCGGAACCAGAGGATCGGCCGGAACCGCGCAGGGCTTTGGAAGCACCGCAGCTACAGCCGCAGCGGCCGCCGCCGTCACCGTCTATCCGGTTCTTACCGTTATCCGTGGTTACAACCAAACCACGGCTGGCACGATTGCGGCTTCCGCGCCGGTTACGCCAGTCTCCACGCCTCCTGAGCAGATGCTCGTCACGGCCGGCGGCGGAACAACGAGTCTGACCGTCACCCGTGGATGGAACAACACGGGAACCTACGGCGGCGGGTCCGGGATCGTCGGAACTGGCTACGCCATCGCAAACGGGGCCATCGTCACGGCAATGAGCACGAACATGCTCCAGCGGATCGGCGTTGTCAATCCCTCTTGGGGAATGAACCGCCAAGTGGAAAACGGCCAGCAACAGAACCGGGTGTGCATCACCATCAAGCCGACGATCATCGAAGGCGGCATCCCCGTTTCGGCCTAACCAAACCATTTCACTCTTTCACAGAGGACAAACGAACATGAAAAACTTTCTCCGCTTCGTCATTCCGTCGATGCTCATCCTCGGCGGGATCATCGCTTTCGCAATCGCCGCGAACACGGCAACGAACGTGCAAACGTGGCACAACGCGGCAGGCACGGCCGTTGCAGGAGTCGATACCAACGGCTCATACAACTGCAATGCCGCTATCTCCACCAGCACGTCGGCATCGTCTAGCCCAACGATCAGTAACAACGGCACGATCACCTTTGCAGAGCCTTTCGACGGGACGTACTACAAGAAGGCCATCATCGGATGTACGACAGTTATAACGTCGGCAACAACAACCTTCACGTTCCCTGTTGCATTCACCTACACGCCGATCCTGACTAGCGGAACGTCCGCCGGCCAATTCGGGACATTGACGCCGAGCACCACTAGCGTCACAATGGCATCGACAACTGCATCGACGACCGGCGTTATCGTAGTTGAAGGGCAATAACGCCGCAACTCACACCGAACACTAAACCTGAACTCAGGAGAATACACATGAAACCCGCAATCGACATCGGCCGCATGTTCCGCATGGCCGTCCAACAGGAAGCGGCGGAACGCGGATACCGCGGCCGGTTGAGCGAAGAGTTTATCGAGGAAACGGAAACCTTTCACGGCTTCCGCGAAAACTCTCTCGCCTTGAACCGGCACCAGCACCAGAACATTCGCATTCCCGGCAAGTCGCCCCAAGTCCTCTTGGAGGATATGGGTGGCGTCAGCATCCGCGAGATCGCAGAAGAGACGATCTTGGAACGCGACGGTAGCCCGATCGGACGCAGCCGCGTCCTCGAACTGTTCCACCCGGCGGACCAGACTCGCCTCTTGGAACGCGAGATCGAACGATCCATGCTCGCCGGCCGGTTGCGTGAAGCCGGGGCGGAAACGACCGCAATGGACTTCACGATGTTCCAAATGCTCGTCGGCCAACTGCTCATCAATTCGACCCTCAAGGGATTCGAGCACGAGGACTTCATTCTGTCCAAGGCAGCCGGCATCTACCCCACGGAGTTTGTCACCGGCGAAGTCGTTCCCGGCATTTCGACGCCGCTCGTCAAGGACACGATGGGGCCAACTCCCGGTCAGACCGGGCCCGTGAAGAATACGCTGCTCCATAAGCCTGGCGAGACGTACCGGCAGGCATCGGCTGCGGAGAACTACATCCGCTTGCCGGCCACCGAGGAACACGGCCTCATCATCGGACTCGACAAGACGGCCGTGTATGCAGACCGCACGGGCATGGTCTCCAAGATCGCGGGCGACATCGGGGAGGAACTGGCAGCCGAGAAGGAGATCAACGGCCTCGACATGCTCATCGGCGTTACGAATCCGATTGCACCGTACACCGAGAAGTATGCGTGGGACGACGCGGACATCTCCATCGACCCGTATCAGGCGGGCAACACGGCGTTGAACAATGGTACGGGACAGTTGGCGAAGACCTACCCAAATCGCCCATTCCCATTCGTCAACGAAGTGGACAACAACGCCCTGAACAACTGGCTGGCTTTCCAGCGGTCGGACATTTTCCAGTCCAAGATCAACAACCCGAACACCGGCCGACCGATCACACTTGGCAAGTTCCCGACGCTGTTTGCCCCGTACACGGCACGGTTCAACATCGCCCAGGTCATCAAGCACTACTCGCAGTGGAAGATCAGCCAGGTGGCAAACTTGGCTCCGGGAACGACAGTCGAAACCGGGCCGAATCTCATCCAGGACCAGCTTGGCGACATCGACGTGCAGGTCAGCAAGCTCTTGCGGCAACGCATGATCGTCAGCGGCTTGTACGGCGACACGACCCCCGTGCAAACGGCCAGCATCCCCGGAACGACCGCCAACGGAGTCATGGCGGATTACGTGTGGTGGCACGGCAACCTGAAGGAATCGCTCATGTTCAACCAGAACTGGGCCATCAAGGTCATTCAGGCACCGGCCAACAGCGAAGCCGAGTTCAGCCAGGGCATCGCCTTCCGGTGGAGAAGCGACTACCGCGGCATCTGGGCGTGGCACAACCCCCGCAAGATCGCGCGGCAGAATTTTTGCAGTCAAGCCGCGCTCTTGAATTTCCTTCCCCAGCAGTCGTAGGCCACGCTACGGTACGCCCGGCAGGGGCTTTCCTCAACACTTTCACCCTGCCGGGCGTCCTATAAAGGAAGACACCCGTGAGCGTAGGACCGGCACCAAGCCCGCTGAACCCCAATGACCCCAACTACGGCGGGCAGCCTTACGTTATCAACTTCCCGGCCATGACCGGCGACCTCGCGCAAACTCTCGCCAGCCTCATAAGCCTGAAACTGTCAATCGTCCAAGCTGGTCCGAAGCCCGACTACGACGTGCATGGCCATCGTTTTAATTTCAAGCAGTTGATGGATTGGTTTGACGCATCCATTGAGACAACTCAGCGGCAACTCCTGAAAAACCAACCGTGGGAACGGGTATCGCGCGGGCTATGACCTACTACGATGCACTACTTGCCGAGATTCCCAACGACCTGCAAACGGTCGTCATTGGCCTTGATAGTGGCGTATTGAAGATCGAGGGGCAAGCGGACAAGACGATAACGGCTATTCTTGACGAGCCGGTAGACACCAGAGAAATGGAACCGGCGGCAGGGCAGGTCGTTCAGCAAGACTCGCTGAAAATATGGCCCGCTTCGCAGTCGGCAAAGCCGCCTCTCGGATCGGTGTTGGTAACGGCAAGCGACGGTGTGTACTGGACGATCATCGCAGTACGATACAAGAACCAGGTTGAGACTTACGAGTGTCACTGTCGCAACCTGTCGATCATCACCGGAGCCTTGAACACGGTTACGATCCTGAAATCTCCCATCTATGGCAAGGGGCGGGCGAACGAAGCGAAACCGAATTGGGTAGGATACGTCAGCGGGCAGACAGTACCCACAGAAGCCGATCAAGTCACTTGCCGGTTACAGCCGAGTAGCACGGACGCTATGATACGGTTCACGGCGGAATGGTCGAGAGAAACGATCCGGGCGATCTTCCAAGAGCAGTTACCGATCGACATAGCAGCCGCCGACTACAGGTTGCTTGACCTTGAGCAAAATCGTTATCGTATTATGAATTATTACGATGCGGAACGCATAGATAGATTGCCGTGTGCTATCTGCGTGGAAATCACCGAGGGAATTGAATACTTCAACGGCGGAACGTCGGGACCGCCGCCGTTGCCACAGCCACAGTTTCCGCAAGGCGAAACAGCCAAGAAGAAAGGCCGTAAATGACCTTTGACCCTTCCACTCTTGAAGCAGCCGCCCGCGAGGCCGCCATGAACGCCCTTGAAGCTGGCGTACACGCCGGTTGCGGATACATGGTGCAGCTTCTTCAGGCTTCGGTATCGAGTGGCTTGCCGGGTCAGAGCATCTCGGGCACGGTTAGCCCCATGATGTATCTACGGGAAACGAGACGCGGCGGAAGGTGGGAACGGAATCCAGCAGAATGGAGCGGCGGACGGAAGATACGGATTCGGTTGCAATCACGCAGCGGAGAAGGGGCACGGTCGATAGGTTATCAGATCATCGAACGGGATGACACCAAGGGAATCATCCGTGTACGTATCGGCGGCGACTCGCCGGAGAACGATACACGCGGCGGATTCCGCACGTTGCCGGGTTACATGACTGGTCACGAAATGGGCATCCGCTACCCGACGATTGGACCCGACAAGGGGACCGGGCCGGTTGTACAGCGTCCGTGGATCCGTAACACGTTCAATTCCTATTGGAATAGTTTCGTACAAGTTGTCAACGACGTAGCGGGGCAAGCATGAAAACGCTACTACTAGCGATAGTTACATTCCTAGTCTTGCAGCAATGTCACGGTGGCGAGATAACCTATGAGCAAGGCTACGCCGATTGGCAGGCCGGACGGCCGATGGTCGTCGTGGTCCATGCCTCGTGGTGCCCTGCCTGTCAGGCGATGGTCTGCCCGAGGTGCGTCAAGTGCCTGCGAGACAGCGACGTGCGATACGTTGCCATCAACGTTGACAAGCCCTATGTGGATGGGTTCTGCAATGGTGAACCGATACCACGAGTGATCGTCTACCGCCGTGGATTGCCAATGGTCTGCAGGATCGGCTACATGACTGTTATTCAGGTAAGAGAACTGACTAAGTAGAAAGAAGGCGGAAATGTTCAGCATCGAGGGAGTTGTGATGTTCGTTTTGTACATGCTGGGGTGCGGCCTAATCTTTGGTCTGCTATTCTGGCTCATCGACTATGTAAGCAGCCAGTTCACTGTCCTTGCCCCGTTCGGCAAGTTTGCCAAGATCGGCCTTATGATCCTGGCCGTGCTGGTGCTCATCGGTGTGATCCTGGCCTTCATGGGCCACCCCATCGTGACGTTCAACCACGGCAATGGGCCGATGATCCACTAACCCCGGCAGGAACGGAGAAAGAATTGAAAGGAACCGTTATTTTGATAGATCCTACTGCATTTGCGACCTGGATTGTCGGCGGAGCAACCATCATCACAATGGTGGTCCTGGCCGGTCTTGGTTCCTATCTGGGATCAATTCGCTCCGTCGGCAAGATCAAGGCCGACATGACGGAAAACTTCGGCAAGATCGAGACGAAACAGGCCGAGAATCACGGCGTTATCAAAGAATCGCTGGCAGAAGTCAAAACGACCGTAGCCGACACGCGGATTTGGGTTCAGGACATCGCCCAGGGCAAGAGTCCGCATATCGCCACGATCAACGCCAAACTGGACGAGCACGGACGCACTCTGGAAGATCACGGCAGGAGGATCGGCACTATTGAGCACGAGCACACCGTTCAGATGGCGAAGGGAGGCTGCAAGCTATGAAACTCCGCACCCTCATCCTCGCCCTCTGCCTGCTGGCCGCCGGCACGGCACGGGGACAGACAATTTTATCAATATCGACAACGGTCGGCAATACGGGCACGCTCACCACCGCCGGCACCAACACTACCGGCGCAACCTTCATCGCCGTGGTGTTTGTTGATATTTTGCACGGGACCAAGCCGGCTATCAGTGATTCCTACAGCAATGTCTGGAACATACTGCCGATCGTTGGATCCAACACGGGGGTGTATTTCCCGGGTGCCAACATCGCCTGGACCAGTGCCGCAGTGAACGGGGGCATTCTGAATGTCGGCACGGGGCACACCTTCACCCTAACCGGCTTAAGCGGCCTCGCGTATCTCAACGTGATGGTATTCAAAAATTATACTCCGGTCCTGCAAACGGCGACCGGCTGGCAAAACAGCACGACGTTGACGGCCTCGATTCAACCCGGCTCCATCACACCCAGCGGCACCGGAGCATTGTTCATCACAGGGGCCGCGGCATACGAGTCCACAAGCATCTCGCCGACCTCGTCGTTTACGCTGTCGAGCACCGCGGCATATTCTTCGTCTACGAATACGAACTATACCAGCGGAGCAGCCTACATGGCATTGGGCAGCAGCACAGCGGCGCAAAATCCGGTGTGGAGTGGTATCACCGGCTCCAACTACCCTGCTGCAATAAGTGCCTGCTTCATCCCCGCGCCGACAGGCGGCAGTACTGGCGAAGTTGTGAACTTCCTCGGGCAGACAAGCAGCGGAACCGGCAGTGTCACGGGCGGCACACTGAACCTTTCCTGCGGCAGCACGGGCTACACGAGCGGCGGCACGCTGAACGTCTCGGCCGGGTCCAACACGATCAGCACGGCATTGCTGGGCTTCAGCGGCAGCGGCACGTACGACGTCACGGAGCTCAACCCCGGCGTCGTGAGTTACGGCACGTCCTGGGGGCCGGCGTTGGCGCTGGCGGGCACGCTATCGGCATCGGCCGCCACGGGCAACGCGGGCCCTGGCGACGTGTGGAGCGGGGTCACGTTTTCATCGGCCAGCTATGCCGGCGCCACGGGCACGCTATCGATCGCCGGATCGCAGCTCGTGGCCGGCAACACGATACATGGCGTGGCGGGCACCTACTGGCCGCACTGGTACGCAATGGCCGCGATGGGCAGCCTCGCCGCGGGCGCTTATGCGGTCCGCAGATTCCGGAGGCGCGGCAAATGAATAAGTTCCTGGCCATCAAGCAGAGCGCAAACCTTGGCACGCCCGCCAACATCGGCACCGGCGCCACGGCCGCCGTCACGCAACTGGTGAACCTGGCCGGCGCCGACGTCTCCGCCCATGCCACCGTCACGGTACTGAAAACGAATCCGGGCCTCGTCCTTCTCCAGTACGAGCCCGCCATCTACGGCGACGCGGCGGGCTACGTCACGATCACGACCGGCAGCGGAGCATCCGGCGGCCTGGTCAGCGGAGATCTCACCCCGGAAGTCGCGTTCGCCAGCGACGGGACCGTGCGGACGTCCCAACTCCCCGGCATTCACAACGACGGAGCTACGGACGATAGCAGCGTTCTCAATGCCGCGATGGCAGCTTTAGCGGCAGCGGGCGGGGGCAAGATCGTCTGGGACGGAAAACACTATTGCGCCTCAAACCCTCTCGTTTACAGCGGCGTCGAAATCGAGGCCATCGACCGGACCCCCCGGCTGATCCTGCCCACGGACGTGTTCCTCCAAAACGCGCATATCGCCGGCGCTTATCCGACGCAGCCTGGCTTCGTCTACCAGTACTGCGAGACGCAGCCAACGACCGGCGGACCATACAGTTTGGAGGGTGTGTTGTTCCCTGTCTCTCCGGCAATTCATGACGGGGCAACGACCTTGTGGGGGACAACGGACTACGTTTGGTCGATGGCATTGGCTGCCGGCGTTTACAGCATCACCGATAATACTAATATCGCTGGACCCACGGTGGCGTTCACTGGCAGTTCGATCACTGGTCCTTTCACACCCTCAGATGGCTACACCGGCTCCCCGAGTTTCACGGTCGTGCCTGTCGTGCAGCCGACCATCATCGACCAGGACATTGTAATCCGCAAACTGGGCATCTCGGGCAGCGGTGTTTACGGGACGGTTCCGGCCGCAGTCACTATCATCGGCGCGACGCACGTTCGCCTGGAAGAAGTTACAGTCAGCGGGGCAAATCAATTCAGCTATTTATTCGGAAACATCAGTGACTTGGAAGTTCTGGACTGCGATAGTTTCGACAGTTACGAGGACGCATTGCACATCTGGGGGCCGATCAGGAACGCTTACATCCGTCTGGGTAATATGCAGACGGGTAATATGCAGACGGATACTGCTCAACCCATCGCCCCCATCGCCTTGAACTGGGGCGAGTGCGATTGGGCGAATACGTACGCGTTCACTACCTACTTCAGCGCGGGCGACGTGGTGAACATCACCATTGACGCCCTCAACGCCCAAGCCGCTGATATTCCAGTTTTGATTCTCAGCACGCCCAACTGTCTGGGCGGCACAATTCACCTCAAGGGCTGCAAGCTGACGGGCACGAGCGGCAATAACATTTTCCAGGACTACTCGTTTCCGGGTGGCGCAATTCTCCAAACGCTCATCCTTGAAGACTGCGTTTGTACTCAGCCGGGCACGGTCGCGCCGTCACTCGCGTGGAAGGGTGCGATTACGAACCTCATCATCCGCGGTGGCAGTTATCCGACCGGCGCGCCGTTGGTAAGCAACGCCGGCACCATCACGAACTTCGTCCGCGACACGGTGATTGGCGGCGCCAGCTTTGCTACCGGCGAAGGACTTACCGCAGCCGTCAACGTCTTCAGCAGCCAGGCGGACTTCAGCCAGGCGGGGCTGGCCACCGCGGCCGAAGTAGCGGCGTTGTCGCCGACCGTCACCGTGACGAGCCTGGCCGGCAGCCCGCAAGCAGCCGTGCTGGGGATCTACACGCCGTCCGGCATGGGCTATGGCTACACCCGCTGGACGAACACCAACGGCGCGTCCCTTGTATGGGACGGGAACGCACATTATCAGATCCTCGATGGTATCTATACGTACACGGCCAACCAGGCGGGATTGTTGGGAACGGCATTCGCCGATGGATCGGGAAACATCGTTTCGGCCGCGCTGAACTTCCCGCTGGTGTATATGCCCGCGGCGGCAGTGGCAACGCTGGAGGCAGAACTTCTGATTATCGAAGGACTGTGTGCCGGTGTGGGAAGCACGGCCATCGGTCCTTTCGACGGCCCG
>Ga0187874_10000846_pt1 | contig 33481 bp, 29 predicted proteins | sample June2016WEW_16_1_3_FD_132993 | JGI IMG/M metagenome (GOLD analysis project Ga0187874, IMG submission 132993) | Peatland microbial communities from SPRUCE experiment site at the Marcell Experimental Forest, Minnesota, USA - June2016WEW_16_150 | ecosystem: Environmental > Terrestrial > Soil >... | reverse complement strand
CTGGAGAATTTCCGACATCTTTTTGATCTGGCCCTGATCGATTTTCCGGATTATCGTTACAGCGTCATCAAGGAATGTGGAAATATAAGCGTCTTCGTCCATCATTTTCACTCGTGGTATTGATCTGGTTTTCGTGTCCTGATATATTCTTCAGTTTCCTTGATCCCGGATGTCGACCCGATCTCGTAAAAGCGTTTTGTGACCTCATATCCCACAACCTGCCCGGCGTCAACCAGTCGGGAAAGAACTAAAGAGAGATCGAAGGGTTCATTTGCCGGATACTCATCGAAAACCTTCTTCCGGATCGCAATAAGCCCGTAGTCGATGTATTCCATGGCCGGGTCGCGGGATTTCTTATCGTACCTGACAATTTTTCCCTCCTTCATTATGATGTTGCTCGTATCGAGTGTATTCCGGTTCCGGTACACCGTCATAAGGACTGGGAAATTACTCTCGTAAAACCGTTGCACGACCTGGGCGATATCAATATTGAGATAGGAATCCCCGTATAGGATCATAAATGCATCCGGAAGCAACCTGGCTGCCTTTTTGATTGCACCGCCGGTCCCCAAGAGAATATCCCCGTCATAGGAGTATTGCACTTCCAGCCCGGACCGGGACCCATCGCCAACATGTGCTTCGATCATTTCGCCAAAGTTTCCCACACACAGGACAATCCGGGTAACGCCTTTTTCTTTCAGGAGTTCCAGCTGGTGATCGATAAAGGGCCGGCCGTCGATCACGATCAGGGACTTTGGAATCTTTTGGGTAACCGGGTACAAGCGGGTGGCAAGCCCTCCTGCAAGAATTACGACAGGCAGCATTACGAAATTGTCACCACTTTGCTTCCGTCGAAATCAAACCGGAACCGGACTTCCTGGAGCCCTTCGCGGGCCATGGTCTTGCGGAGTTTCTTGTTGTCCTCTGCATAAAACATCAAAAATCCCCCGCCCCCGGCTCCGATGAGTTTTCCCCCCAGCGCACCGTTTTTCATGCCGATATCGTACCACGTATTGATCCGGTCGTTGCTCATCGCGTTCGAGCGTTGCTTCTTGTGTTCCCAGTGGACGTTCATGATATGAGCAAATTCCTCAAGGTCACCATGTTCGAATGCCGTTTTGCTCTTGTAACCGAGCTCTTTGACAAAGTGCAGGTTATCGATCATGGAGGTATCATTTTTCTTGCTTTTGTCGTCCTGCTCCTTGAGTACGTTTGAAGCAGATCGGGAATATCCGGTGAAAAATAGCAGGAGGTGGTCTTCGAGATTATACAGGGTATCCTTTGAGATGTTGAGTTCCTTGGTTTTAACCTGATCATTTTTGCAGAAGGTGAAGCAGTTGATCCCGCCAAATGCAGAGATATACTGATCCTGTTTCCCGATGGGTTCGTGGAGGAGATCCATTTCGATGTGGCAGGCCTCTTCTGCGAGATCATCCGGTTTAACAAAGGATTTATTGTAAGTATGCAGCGCCTTGAGAAGTGCACAGGTGAAACTGCTGGAGGATCCAAGACCAGTCCCTGCCGGAATATCTGCAAGGCTTGCAAGTTCAAAATTCTCCGAATGGATGTTGAGGAGTTTGAGTGCTTCCTTAATTATCGGATGCTGTATTTCATCCAACCGCTGGACACGTTCCGTATTGGAATATTTGATGATGATCTCTTTCTGGAAGGTATCGTGCAGCGTGATATAGACGTACTTGTCGATCGCTGCGGCAATCAGAAATCCTTCATGCTTTCTGTAATATGAGGGAAGGTCTGTACCACCACCCCCAAGAGAGATGCGAAGCGGACTGCGGGTAATAATCATTCTTTTTCACCATAGATCGTTGCAACAATTTTGAGCGCCGCCCGGGCATCACAAAGACCCGGCGACGGGAAAGCGTGTGTCCGTAGGGCCTGTTCAAATTCCTCAAATTCGGTTTTCCATGATGTATCCGGGAAGGGATATTCCCAGATGGTCGTTTCGGGCGGTCCCATCTGCGGAAGCATCTGGTAAAGTGTAAGCCGTTCGGTACCGTAACTCCCGCCAATCCCATCAACCTGCAATTTTCCTTTCTCACAAAAAATTTCATAGGAGAAGAGATTCTTCCACTCAGTACAACTTACCTGGAGCCATGCCACCTGCCCGGCGTCATTTTCCAAGTATATGAATCCGTTATCCTCAACTGGCATCTTCCAGTAATAGGTGTGCGTATGCCCATTAACCCGAGTAAAATCTCCAAGGAACCAGCGGGAGAGATCGATTAAGTGGACTCCTTGATCCAGAAGTTCCCCACCGCCGGAAATTTCCGGGTCGGCACGCCATTCTTTTTCATATCCGGGACGCCCGCCATGGCCGTATCGGCCACGGATATACAGGAGCGGACCGAGCACACCGGACCGAATAATTTCTTTTGCTTTCGCAAATGCCGGGTGACATCGCAGGTTATACCCGACCATGACATTTACCCTGTGCTTTTCGACAGCTTCGATGACCGGGTCCAGTTCTGAAAAATGACGGGCTGCGGGTTTCTCAACCAGCACATGTTTTCCGGCAGTGACTGCGGCAAGGGTGATGGGCGCAAGCCAGTTATTGGTTGTTGAGACAATGATGAGATCGAGATCGTCTCTTGCAATCATTTCCTGCCAGTCTGTATAGATGTCCACACCCGGGAATTTTCTTGCAAGATAATCCGCCCGTTCTTTTGATATATCTGCCACTGCCCGTAAATATCCGGGAGGCAGTGAATCCGCCCGTTTCTGTCCGATCAGACCACAGCCAACAATTCCAACATGCACCCTGCTCACTCCACGGTAAGATTTCTATCCTGAGGAATAATCCGCCTCAGTGTATACACATCGCTGTTCATGAGTGCCAGTGCCGCATCCGGCAATTTCTCCCACGGGTCCCAGATTGCACTGATGAGTTTCCCGGTGATGGTTGCACAGGCATCCGTTGTGAGGAAGTGCACAAGATCCGCAGCACGGTTTTCCGTGTGCGGATTTTCCTGGGAAATGTGGAGGGCACTTTCAAATTCAGCACTGCCGGCATACTCTTTTCCTGCGCTGATGATATTTTTGGTCAAATTGCTGCTCATGGCACCGGGCGCAACGCAGTTCACGGTTATGCCATACTCCCTGACCTCCTGCGCAAGCGTTTCTGAAAACCGGACCAGCCCACATTTGGCCGTGGCATAACTGGAGAAATTTGCCCGGGGTGCCGTGGCCCCGCCTCCGGAAATATTCACAATCCTGCCATACTTTTTCTCGATCATGCCCGGGAGAAATCCCCGCGTAAACTGGACCGGCGCAAGAAGGCAGACATTAAGACAGGTCTGCCATTCATTCCAGTCGTTGGTATGAACTGGACCAATCGGGCCTTGAATTGCGGCATTATTGATCACAATATCCGGGTTTCCTGCATTACTCTGGATTTCTGCAATAAGTTTTGGGATAGCAGCTGGATCAGAAAGATCGGCAGCAAAATAATGGATATTCTGGTGCTCACGAGCCCCGCATGAAAGCTCTTCGGTAGTCTTTACCAGATCAGTTTCGTGTCGTGCAACAAGGACCAGATCATCTCCGGTCGTCCGAAAACGGTCAGCGATCTGTCTCCCAAGTCCCCGTGTGGCTCCGGTTATAATCACGAGACGGCGGGACGGGATCATCGTCTCTCCATTACCCAGAGATTCTGTTCAAGGAATTCAAGTGTCCTGACGATGCCTTCATGAATCGTATATTTTGGCTTCCAGCCGAGGGAATGAATCTTTTTGCAGTCGAGGAATATGAACGGGTTATCGCCAATCCAGCCCCGTTCCCCCCCGGTATAGCGGATCTCGGGTTTGAGATTCAGGTGACCGCATATCCAGTTGATGGAATCTTTTACTTCACAGTACTCGTCAGTCCCCAGATTGAATATGTTCACCTTATCCCGGGATTTTTCCTGTGCGATAAAGATCGCATCTATGCAGTCCTGAACGTAAAGATACGATTTTTTCTGGTGCCCATTCCCGAGAACATCAAGATGATCCGGGTGGGCGCGGAGCTGTTTGTAGAAATCAAAGACATGGCCGTGCGGATAGCGTTCCCCAAGAATGGAGACGAAGCGGAAGATCCATCCCTGGAATCCGAACCCCTCGCAGTACGCTGCAATCAGCCCTTCTCCCGCGAGTTTGGATGCACCGTACAGTGAAGTCTGGACCGGGAACGGGGCGTCTTCAGGAGTGGGAATAACCTTCGCCTCACCGTAGACCGAGCCGGTTGACGAAAATGCAATTTTATTGATGGAATTTTTCCGCATTGCTTCGAGTACGTTGAACGTTGCAATGGTATTCTGGTGAAGATCTTTTGCCGGGTGCTCCGTGCCAAAGCGGACGTCAGCGTTTGCAGCAAGATGAAAGACAAAATCGCAACCAGCCAGTGCGGATGATAATTTTTCCTGATCCAGGAGATCCCCGTTGATCACATGGAACCCGGGATGTTTTTTTGCAGTCTCCAGATATTCCGGAATTCCCGTGGAAAAATTATCGTAAACGGTAACCGCGTCTCCCAGAGAAAGTAACCGGTCCACAAGGTTACTGCCGATAAACCCGGCGCCACCGGTGACAAAATAATTCATGATATTATCCTTTTAGGAAGGATAAAATTTAAAATTCCCCTCCAAAAACCGCATGTATAGGCGGTGTGTTCGACAATATATATTATCGGTATTGTAAATAATAATCGGATATCTCTTTGTTGAAAAAGGATCTTCAAAGTAAAAAGCAAAATTGTTAATAGGTATATAATTATCATTATTAAAAAAAATCGAATGGATATTATTATTGATATTAATGTAATTGTAGCAATAATTGGAGGGACAATTTGGATATCAAATAATTTATTATTCACTCTCACATAACCCCAATAAAACATTCTCCTCGCAAATCCCTTTAAATCAGTATCATGATTATGAATGACAAGCGCATTCGGGGTATAAATTAACAAGCCCAATTTTTGGATTCTATTATTGATTTCAGCATCTTCACTTATTCTTCCGATTTGTTTTTCAAGTTCTGTATTAAACCCCCCAATCTTTAATAATATTTGTTTTTTATACATTGAATTACAACCACTAATACTTTTAACCACTCTTTTATTTTTAAAAACTCTGTCTTGAACGGATGTTGCGCTGCCCAAAAAAGTATTTAACGCAAAATAAATTGATCTTTTCCAAAGTTCTTCACTATGATATATTGTTCCCCCCCCTACCCCAACTACGTTATCTCTAAATTCTTTTAATAAATTTTCAAGCCAATCGGTATATGGGATACAATCTGAATCGGTAAATGCGATATAATCCCCTTTAGCATTAAGTAAACCAACTTGTCTTGCTCCAGCAGGTGTTCCAAATTCCTCAAATAGAATTTTTACAGGAAATTTTTTAGCATTCTCGATAGTTTTATCCGTCGAATGGCCATCAATAACAAGAACTTCAATTGGTTGAATTGTTTGATTGAAGATGGCGGTGAGGCAGGGAATAATCTCATCTTCAACATTTTTTACTGGGATTATCACGGAAACCATTTGGGACATTTAAAAAACACCCATGCAAATTGGTACATAATCTTTGCTATTTATTAATGGACTTTATTCAGTCCCTTAACAAAAATCACGAGGTAATTCAGGATTAACCCGGCAATCACGAGAAGCATACCAAGTACCAAAATAAATGCACTCCCAATAGCAAGAACGTTATGGAAAACTCCGACCGTTTGTAATTCGTTGAATACCCAAAGCTCAGATAGGAAACCCCCCACAATAAGAATGCATCCTGGGATCCCAAACGCGGGCAGAGGCCGCCGGTAACTGATCAATCCGATGATTTTTGATAAAACCGACAGTCCATGTTTCACCGGATTCTCCGATGACGTACCCTCAATATCATAACGAACATTAATCGGCACCTCGGCAATCTTTAGCCGATTATCATTTATTTGTATCAATACTTCAGATCCAGCTGACATTCCATCTCCATATAGATGGATTGCATCAATAGCCCGTTTACCATATGCCCGGAATCCGCTTTGGGAATCACTAATATCGGCAACACCGGCTACCTTTGTCGCCCTGTCAAGGACTTTCATCCCGACTTTCCGGTATCCGGGGATGTGGTTACCGTTACCCTTCACGAATCTTGATCCTATGACAACATCAGCATCCTCAGTAACCAGGGCTTCAAGAAGCCGGCCGACCTCTTCTGGGTTGTGCTGGCCGTCTGCATCCAGAATGACAAGGGCTTCAACGTGAAGTTCCCGGGCTTTGGCAAAAATTGACTGGAGCGCCGCACCGTATCCGGAATTTTTTTCATGGTGAACTACGAGTGCCCCTACTTCTTCTGCGATCTCTCCGGTTGCATCCGTAGATCCGTCATCAACGACAAGCACCTGATCCACATACTTACGGGCACCAATAATGGTTTTGGCAATACATTTCTCTTCATTATACGCAGGCATCGCAGCGAGGATCTTGATCGGGTTGCCCCAGTTCGGATCCGAAGGCGGTAACGATAAATTAGTCAACTGGATTTCATTTACGATGAGGCCATGGGAGAGAAAATGGTTGATGATGTCTGATTCGATATTATACCCATCGGTTTTGAAGTCAAGGTTTTCCAGTGCTTTCCTGCCGAATGCCCGGAAATCTGACTGCGGGTCGGTGATAGATTGTTTAACATCAATTTTTTCCGATTGAGTCAATACCAGACTTTTAAATTTTTGCGGAAATGGGACTTCACCTCTCGTTTCGATATAGTGAGATCCGATCACAAGATCCGCATCACCACTGAGAACCCCTGCTGCAATTTTCCGGATATCATGAACAGGGTTCTGCCCATCGGCATCAAGCACAACTGCACCTTTGCACCCCAATCCCCACGCGCTCCTGAGACCCAGAAGAGTTGCATAGGTTTTTCCGGTATGGATGTGAAGTTGTATCACCTCGGCTCCTGCGGATTTTGCAATCTCTGACGATTTGTCAGTGGACCCATCATCAACGACAATTACGCGGTCCACATACCGGGATGCCTGGATGATGACCGACCCGATTGTTGCAGAATTATTGTATGCCGGAATGACCGCTATCAGACCCTTATGAGGGGAGAGATCTGCTTCTTTTACGTGAATCAGGGAACCATCCGGATGATGGGAAAGAGTGGAAGATGCAACGTTGAAGTCTTTATCGGGTATGGGTAAGGTTGTTTCTGCCATTCGATACCACGTTGTATATTTTCAAATGAGAGAATATCCGGCACAATTGATATTTAATAAAACTATTTTACTTTTTGATCATTTGTCTCGGCTTTACTATATAATATATATTTACAGATGAATCTTTCGTCATTTTCCTTATAATTTTGTGAGAGGTCATCGCATCGAGGGTGTCTGCCGGTGCCGAAGGCAAGGGCTGATTTGAGAAAATTGTCGTGAGGCAATTTTCGAGTGTGCCGCAAGCGGCGGATCAATGAATATAAAGCAATACAAAAACGGTTCTGGAGAACTCTTCAAAACATGTTTCTTAACGCTCATGGGGGCTTTTTGCAGGTGTTGCCTTTCCTCCCCCGCACGCTAGAGGCATCCCCCCATAGAGCGATAACCCCGGGAAGGTAATACCACATCATCGCATTGCGCAGGGGCGGTTCTGGAGGACAGGCACTGTTCCCTCCGCTACTATGTGCTTTGAGATTTGTAAAAAAACAAGGGTTTCTATAGATCTAAAAAACTTTTTTGCCCTGCCGTACCTTGGAGAGGAGAGGTCCTGATGCGGGGATCTCTCACAAAATTTCCTGGTAACAATGTTCATGATTCCCGTGTGAACCCGGTCGGTTCATGTCGGTTTTACAGAGCCTGTATAACCCGCATTAAAACAGGGCCGGTTGTTATACCCGGTACTTCACTCATTTCAGATTGGATCGATAAAACCCCACAAAAACCGGTAGTAGTCATGTAAAAACCGGAACACCCACTTATCTTCATCATTTTTCAGTACACCCCCAATCCGGATTCGGGTCTATAGTGGCATCCGGGGACCCGATCGGGTGCCGGACCATCATCAGGCCGGTTAAAAAACACCTCCTGCAGAACACCGCTAAAGGGAGAATATAACGCCCCGCAATGTGCCCGGTTTTGGATTTTCGCCACAAATCACGGGATAATTTCCGTGGTGGACAAACCAGTCCCGTTTTTGTGTCCACCACCGGACCCTGAGGGGAAAACAAGCCCGTTCCGGCCCCGGATTGAGAGAGCAGGACCGTCCGTCTGGGGACAGGGTGGTTATACACCCACGGGAGGATGAATGATCATTCAATGTTCATGGAGGATAATTCGAGAGAAGTACTGATACCGGGAATTTATCCTATTCATATCCTTCTCGTCAGCATGAGGGGTAATAAAATTCAGCGATCCGCACAGGATATCCAGCGCGCAGGCATTATCTGCGGTTATCCCGTACGACCTGCAGACAAATCTTCACAATCCTCTCAAGCTGCCTTCCCGTCACCATACGGGTTATCCCATGTTCGTGATCCGTCCATCATGGTTCCGGGCCGTTTCAGTGTTCTCGCGCAAGCGTTACACAGAGTTCAGTGAGGATGCAGACCTTCACTGCACCCTGCCTTCACCATCTGAAAAGAGCGTTCGGGAGAGGGTGGGGCACACCCGAATCCACGCTCGCGGAAATTCGAATGCCGCCCCGGTCAATATACCGGGATAAGTTTGGGTCGATAGCGTGAGAATTCCTCGACAAACATCATGGGTTTTCCCGAACCCTATACCCGGATTAACCGATCATAAGAATTAAATTAAAAGGAACTAATATTACAACGTGTTCTACCTGAGGTGGCGTACAATATGAAGAATATGAAGAACGTAGTTTTGGGAATCGCTGTCATAGCTATCATCCTCCTGGCGGCGATCCCTGCAGTATCGGCCTTTTCGGCCACATTGCCTTCGAGTCAGGCGACAACCCTGAATCCTGGCGATACTATCAATGTTCAGATAAGCGGACTCGCAGTGAATGACCAACTGGAGTACAGGATCACCTCTTCCAACCTGCAGATGTCGGCAAATACGGTCTCCCTCTCCAGCGTCAACATGCCGTTCGGGTTCGCCACTGGGACCGCAAAGACGACGCTCGCGACCACGGGGCTGTCTTCCGGGGGCGCCACGCTGACGGTAACACGGCTGAGTGATGGTACCCAGCTGATCTTGTCCGGTGCCACCATCACCACTGCATCAAATATTTATAAAGGGAATTATGCCGTTTCAATCACCGGTACGCCAACGGCCTCAAGTGTCGGTATCGACTATAGTGTATCCGGAACCGTTTCAGACGCCAACAGTGGCTCGGGGACGCTCATTCTGACACTTGCAAACCTCAAGTCGGGCGTCATTACTGTTGAAGTTCTTGATAGCGGGACATCACGTCTCTCCCAGGCATTTACCGTAGTGCCCGCGGGCTCGGTAACAACCGCCCCGTCCTATACCCCGGGGACCACCACAATTACTACACCGATATCTGTCCCTGTATCCTCGGGAGGAGTCAGCGCAACGCTGGCGGTACCGGCGGGTACTTCAGTTACATCAAGCACCGGGGGGCAGGTAAGTACGATATTCAGCGCACCAGTCACCACAGTTCCTGATTCCTCGTTCGGCAAGAGCGGAACCACGTTCTCATTCATTGGACAAGCGGTGGAATGCGGACCCTCCGGAACCCAGTTTGGCGGGGCGGGTGCGACAATCTCGTTTACCCTTACACCGTCTCAGTGGACTGCCGCTCTCAGCCAGGCAAATGGTGACATTGCTGGCATAAGCATCAGGTACTATGATATCGGATCCGGCACATGGATTGCAGTCCCCACGACCGTCAACGTAGGGCCTTCCTCTACCACGGTCACTGCCCAGGTCGCCCACTTCACCACGTACGGGATGTTCGGGCAGGCACCAACGCCAGATACGTCTGCTTCTGGTGGTGGCTCAGCTGCCGCCGCACCGGCAGCAGCTCCGGCAATGTTGGCACCAGTGGGATATTCTCCTACAGCGGTAACCCTGTCTCATGATGCAAACGGGGTAGTCTCACAGGATTATACCATAGAAACAGATCCGGCGGCAGGATTCTCCTCGGCGGTGGGGATCAGCAAGGGTACGCAGGTGGTCTCAGGTACCGGGCAGCCGGTAGGTGAGGTATCCGCCACACCTCTCCCTCCGGGCACGCCTAACGCCTCGTTCAGCCGGGGGGGCAGCACGTTCGTATTCTCCGGATTCTCCGTAGGATGTGAACCCGCCGGTACCCGGTTCGTCGGCGGGAATGCGACCATTTCGTTCTCCCTTACACCGTCTCAGTGGGCCGCCGCTCTCGGTCAGGTAGATGGTAATACCGCGGCCATGACGATCCAGAACTATAACAACGTATCCAACACGTGGCTGCCAGTCACCACGACCGTCAATACGGACAGCCATACGGTCAGTGCCCAAATCACCCATTTCAGCACGTACGCGGTGTTCTATCAGGTCACCCCGCAAACGGTGAGCACGGGTGCACCAACGGTCGCCCCGCAAACCTCACACGCGGTGGGTGCTTCAGAACCAGGGGTCACCCCGATAACAACTATGCTGGCTCCCCCGGAAACACCCCAGAGTCCCGGGGATCAGGGTATCGTCGGCAATTTTGTACAATGGGTTCAGCACCTTGTCAGTCATTAGGCAAAAACAATAATCCCCTTTTCTTGGTTTGTTTGGTCATGTGCCTACGTTGCACCTGATTTTTTTCCTGCAACAACCTTACCAGAGACCCATCACGAGACTCCTGGGGGCTTTTTGCACGTGTTGCCTTTACCCCCGCACACTTGAGGCAACTCCGTGTAGAGCGATAACCCCCGAAGGTAATACCGCATCATCGCACTGCGCAGGGGCGGTTTTTGGGGGACAGGCACTGTCCCATCCGTTACTCTGTGTTTTGAGATCTGTAAAAAAATCAGGGGTTTTGTAGGAAAATCGTTCAGATATGATGAGGATGCCATCATCTCATCTCACAGGAACGATGAGTGCCGCCGCCCCCGAAGGGGCGCCCCTGCGGCGGATCAATGACGATAACGCAATACAAAAAAATCTCTTGTCTTGCTGTGCCCCGGAGGAGCCATCATATCACATGACCCCTCACACATCGTTTCCGATTTTTATAGTTCCGGAGTGAATGCAATCGGGTCATATCGATTTCGCCAGAGTCAGAAAAAGAGCATTCGATACAGGGAGGTCATACCCGAATCCACGCTCACAGGAATCCGGACCGCTGTCCCGGTCAATGCACCGGAATATGTCTGGATCGATGAATTGAGAATCCCATGATGTTAGTTGTCGGAGTGCCAATAGTCGGCAGGACGGTCAGATCGTTACATGGATAGCTGGAGTATTCGCCCTTTAGAGCCCGGTATTCTGTCATGTAGGATCGTTGGAGCAGGGATCGCAAACACTGCCCGCTGCCGGCCGGAAATCCGATGAATGAGGTGACCACTCAATGATCAACCCCCTGCGGAGATCCCATTATCTTTTATTGGTCTCGTAAAAATCCATTTTCGGGTGTCACGACTTCCCCCCCTCGTGCGCCAATGAGTCCCAGAGGGGGACAGGGAGCATTGCGATGAACACCAGACTAGGATCTAAGGCACTAATCGCAATTGAGGGTGTCCGGGCGGCGGGGGCGGATCTCTCCTCCTTTTGATTCTTTTAACTTCAATTGATTGAGTATTTGCTTTTCTCGTTACCAGCTTAGGAGCTGATGTTTTACCATTACCATTAATGATTGACGGAAAATGTCACTGCTCTCTTCTGCATGCCGGGTCTGGCATTGGCAGGATATCATCAGCAGGAGGCGAGGCCCGTATGAGATATCAAATCCTGAAAGTAACAGGGAAAGGGTGCCTCTGTTCACCAGGAACCTTGTTTTGGGGGCACGGGAGTCATGGCCGCACCATAAGATTGGTCAAGCGCACCAGAAAAAAATATCATCAGAGAATTCCTCTCACGGAACTCTTCGACATTCCGTTGGTAATTTTACTGCCATACATCAATTGCAGGGCATCCCAGTCAATCGTGCTCAGCTGGGTTGCATTGGTAGAACCGGCATAAAACAAACTGTCAGGATATTTTGACGTTTCACCGGTAAATCCCAGATTGTAGAGTAATGCGCGCAACGTCCAGTAATCCCGTTGATTTCCCGTCAGATCGGAATCTATGTAGGTTTTTACCGTGCTCGTGCTCACAAATTCGTACATACCGTTCTGGATGATATAATAGTTCCCGGTCTTGTCATCTTTGAAAAATATCGATCTTTTATCCATAGGCAGCTGGTTCAACACGCTTTCCGGTAAAAATACCAGCCGGATGCCGCTTGCCCCGCTGTTGAACGTAACATTTGGAGATAATTGTGTCGTCGCAGAGTTAATGTTGAACTGTTGAATAAAGGTGTTCAACAGGGCCACATCGTTGTCGGTATAGGAACCGGAGACGGCGACCATGAGGGGGGTCTTGGTGGCTTTCTGGATGACATTATTGTTGGGGCCAAAGGCAATATCGAGAAGATGGTTGCCGATATCCGATGGACTGTAGACCTGAAGCGTGGGTGTTGGTGCCGGAGTGGATTTTGCCGGAGTAGGTTTTGTGGTAGTTGCGTTCTTTACAGGGGTAGGTTTTGCGGTAGTTACGTTTTTTGCCGGTGTGGAATTTGCAGGGTGACCCGCTCCAGCGGGATTCCAGCCGCCGGAAATGATCAGGGTCCCGATAATAAACAAGAGGATTACCAAAACTCCGATAATAGCCGGTACAAATGGCCGTATCCGGGATTTCGCCGGTACACTATCTTTACCTGGAACACTGTCTTTTACCGGTACACTATCCGATACGGGATAGACTTTAAAGGGGGACTCCACCTGGGTTGTTACGTCCGGGCGTACCACAATATCAAATGTTTTATACCCGCTATCCGGTGGCTGACCGGGAAATGACAACGCCCCGGTTCCGGCCGGGGATACTCCGTCACCGGGAGACGGCGTGCCCGTTGAAGGAGGCAGGGAATACTGGCCGGAGAGGTCCGGCCTGCCCTGAGCCCACTTATCCCGCTGTGCCGTGATCGCGCCGGCAATCCCTTTCAGTGGTCCGGATAGTGCATCCCCGTTGATATCAGCATCGTGGTCCTCTTTTTCCCCCTCCGGTGTCCGGTTCAGGAAGACCTCGAACTCTTCAAGTTCACACTCCTCAAAACAGGATGGCAGTACTGCGAGGATCTCACGGTTTTCCACATTTTTATCAAAATGGGCAACAACGGCAGGCCCGACAATCTGGATAATATCCAGGTCAAATTTCGGTTCAGCATACCGCTGGTTGAACCGGGCAGCGATGACCGCGAGTTCATGAACCACCATGTGCCAGTCCCGATCTGTACCGAGTCTTTGCCGGATGATATTGGCAAGGGGTTTCGCCAGGGATTCAATCATGTCGCTTTTCAGATCATAAATCCCCGCAAGCTGCAGATTCCGGTTCTCTTCAATCACCCGGGAAAAAGTGCCGAGTATCATCAGATAATTCGCTACAACCCCGTGTTTCTGGATAAGATGGAAAATTTTTTCCAGGTCATCGGTCAAAAGAAGGAGATCTGAGCAAATCCGCATCTGGAGGAGCATCGTGTTTTCCCCCTCCTCACCGGTGCCGTTCCGCGTCTTTTTGAGATCATCGCATTTTGCTGAGAAGAACTGGCGTGCCTGCGAAATATCCCGCTCCTCAACAGGGATAATTCCTTTCTCAAAGAGATCGATACATATGTGTATGGATTGTTTTCTTACGGTATTGTGAACCTGGTAATATTTAAGACAATAATCATAATAGACCTTATAATCGGATTCTTTAAATTGGATCTGGATTTTTTCCATAAAATATAGTCACAATCTCCTCTTATACATCACTTTTGATCTATTTCAATCAGGAGGTGGTGTCCATTGTATGGCTGACAGAGGGGATCTGATCCTGGTTATAAAACACTTCAGAGTACCCGTCGGGAAAACTGATACTGGTGACCTCGGGGGAGAAATCCGGAGTAACGAATCGCGCAAACCAGTACCTGTCCAGTACTTTTTCGGCATTTCGGAACGATAACGACGGAGTACTCAGGGAAACCACACCGTTGTTTACGCTACGGGATGCAAAATTTTCCACCAGGAACTGAGCCTGGTTCCCGGATACCGAAGTAACCTCGACATTTTTACTGAACTGTGTTTTAAACGCGTTTTTTAGCTCAGAGGTGGGATCCACGATACGGGAAAAGACCACAATGTTTTCGTACCACGTGAGGTCATAGCTGAAGGTAACGGTCGCATCGGTATTGCTCTGGATGGAAATATCAAGGTTTTTAGCGGTGAATGCCTGGACCGGGCAGCAGACCAGTATAAGCACAAGGATGAGAATTCCAACTCCCGTAATCACCCGTTTCATCACAGATATCCCTCGTTCTTCATGGTTTTATATACCTAATAATGTTTCCGCATATCATAATACCATGAATAGTGGTATTGGTTTAAGAGCAACCTCATCGTAGATCCGAAAAGAGAGGCGTAATAGGACGTTTTTTTAAAATCACGGGAAGATCAAAACCCCCCATAAAAAAAAGAAAATTACCTATAGCCGGAATTCCAAACGCATATTGACAAAATGAAGAAGAAGATCCTTGCAGTCCTTGCCATAGCGATCTGGCTTTTGATCATCAGTATGTTCATGCTCCTAGCGAGGAGCATTGACCTGGAAATCTTCTTTGTGCTCTGGCTGATCGGGCTTCTTGTCATTCTTGAACTGATGGATACGCGGTTCTCTCTTCCCCCGTATATGAGATATCTCAAATATGTCGCTGCCGGTGGGATTCTCCTGTTTGGCGTGATTGTGATCGGGAAAGTTCTGGAGATCCTCTACAAATGAATACGAACGCCAGGTATGCAGTACTCGCGCTCATCGTCACGGGTATCCTCCTCATTCTGGCGCACGCAGTCTCAACTCCCCTGCTCTACAGTCTCGAAAACGACATATTTTCCACGCCGTTTCATGATAATGTGGAAGTACTGAAACTACAGTCGCTGAACAGCACTACTGATATCCTGCCCCAGCTCCAGGATATTATTGATTTTCCCGGGCCGATCTCCCTGAATATCCAGATCCATGATGCCGCAGACGCCCAGAGAGCTCTGGATCTCTTTACAAAAAACCAGGTATCCCTGAAAAACCTGATTGTCACACTGGATATGAACCAGAGTGAGATCCAGGAGCTCGAAACAGACACTGGACAGCAGAAGGAAATCCTGGACACACTGCTGAACACCTCGGTTACCCTGGATTCCCTGCAGACACTGGAGATCCAGTATCGCGACGAGAATAACAACGATATGCTGACGACGGTCAGGTTACAGGGAGATGCGGTACGTAAACGCGTTCAGGGACTCGATGAACGTTACCGGAACTCAACAGAAAAAATAACCGGCATCGCGACAAAATTTGGTCTTGACCCAACGAAAAACCAGGAAAGCCAGAAGGCCGTCGACCAGATCACCCGGGAGATTGAACAACCAGAATCCACGGCCAGGATACCGGTGACCACGTCCCTCATACCCGGAGAGGAACGTATATCCTTGTTCATCAGGCCCGAAACAGGAGTATACCGGGATATCATCGAGTGCATGGGTCTCTCCCTGACCCTTGAGGGGAACACCACGCTCCGTGCACAAGGTCAACCCATCCTCCTTTATGTCGATGACAATCCTGTTTCCAACGTTACAACAGATACGTTTGGATATTACGATGTCAAGTTCCCCATCGGGCGGATCCTCGCAGGCAACCACACTGTCTATGCACGCTCCCCTACCTCCCGTTCGGTTGACCGGACCCTTACGGTCATTCCTCTTGATTCGGTTACCAATCTTACCCTGAGCAAACCAGACCCGGAGGGGAACGTCAATTGTACCGGCTTTGTCATGGCAAATTATCCGGTCGCATCTGCATCAGTCCAGATCACCTGGGACCAGTCCCATGTCATTGTGACAAAAACCAATGCAAACGGAAAGTTCATGCAGAAGATCCAGCTGTCCCCCGGGGTACATACAATGATTGCAGATTTTTATGGCGACGGTTACCCGCTCAATCCTTCAGAGAGCGATCCCGTCGTTGTGGATATCTCATTTATCCGTGGTGTTGACATGGATTACGGGCGCATAGCGCTGATTATTTCCGGTATTGGCCTCTTCCTGCTGTTCCTGGGTGCCGCTGTGCTTTACCTCCGGCGCATGGGACAGCGAAAAATACCGTCATCGGGCGCGTCCCGGGATACTGAGTTTTCCGCTGAGACCGGATCAGAACTCCTTTTGACCGGCCCTGTCGGGAGTCAACAAAATCCGGTGGATGATTCCATGAAAGCCGGAAAAGAAACGCTCATTACCTATTATACCCGGATCCTCAGGGAACAGGGATTGAGTGCCGCGTCACGGAGTGTCTACCAGCTGCTGGCCGGGCGTATTGCCCATGACCTCCATATCAGGCGGCACAAGACGTTGACAGCGCGGGAGATGTCCCGGAACTGCCGGGGAAAGCCGTATTGCGGAGCATTTGCCCGGTTCGTCTCTGTCTATGAGAGGGTCCGGTATGGCGGACAGGTCTCGGTAAAAGACCAGGCCGTATTTGAGACGGCGATCGATTCAACGGAAGAGCAGATGGGGGGGGAAGACCATTAGACCAGCATTCTGGATTGCCGGTGTGGTGATCATTGCAGCCGCGTTTATTCTTATCGTGCAGCTCTCTTCAAACACGGTGGAGTTTTCACGGTACAATAATGGCTGGAATGGCACGTCATCGTTTTTTTCAGATCTGGACCGCCACCGGACCACAGACATTTCAGATCCTGGTACCCTTGCCACACAGCCCGACAATACCACCCTCCTGATTATCGCACCGTATCGGGATCCGACCGCAAAGGAACTCGCTGCATATGGGGAGTTTCTCAAAAAGGGAAACACGATCTTCCTTGCTGACGACTTTGGAACAGGAGATGAGATCCTGACCGGCATTGGCAGCACGATCTCCATCCTGCCCGGGAACCTGGCAAGTCTCGACGAGCAATATCCGGATCCCTATACCATCGTAGCATACCCTTCTTCAGAAGAGAGTCCGATCTCCCTTCCTGAGGACCTGGTACTAAACCGTGCAGCTCCCCTGGAAGGCGGGGCGCCTCTTATGTTCACCTCAGTCATGAGCTGGAACGATATCAATGGCGATCGCCGGCTCAATCTGGGAGAGGAGATGGGGACATTTCCGGTCATGGCCACGGAATCCATAGGATCCGGGCAGCTCATTGTCCTCTCCGATCCAAGCATCTTCATCAACTCCATGTATTCCCCGGAGGAGAACGCGAATAACCGCAACTTTATCCAGAACCTCACCACCCGTGGCGGGCCGGTCCTGATCGACCAGATGAACTCCCGTACCGCGGAGGCCGGCGGATTCAGCGAAATATTTCATCTCACAAAAACCACTGTTATTGTTGAAATTTTCATCATATGCCTCCTGATGCTGGGCACAGCGTGGGCATGGAAAAGGAAGATGATGTAGGTGGAAGAATGACTCGTAATCTGGATAGAAAAATTGTTGACATAATCCGGCAGTCCGGGCGGGATGGAATAAAGGAGGACCCTGATAATTTCCGGGCACCTGCCGCGACCGCCGAAAGCCAGGTATCCCCAAAAAAAGAAATTCTTCAGCTGGCCCGGTTGTCTGAAACAGATTTAAAAAAGGAGATCGCCGAGATCTCCCGGTTGTCCGCTACAATCAACGGAAAACTGAATGAATTTATTGTCGGGAACCAGGAGATCATCGATCTGATCCTGGTCGCCCTTCTCAATGAGGAGCATATCCTGATCGAAGGCGTACCCGGGACCGCAAAAACAACGATAGCCAAATCCATCGCACTTATCACCGGCTGCACCTTCAACCGTATACAGGGTGCAATTGATATCCAGCCTGCGGATATGCTCGGGGTGCGGATCTACGACACCAATAAAAAAGAATTTGTTCTCTGGAAAGGACCGATCTTCACCAACATCCTTCTCGTGGATGAAATCAACCGTATCAACCCGAAATCACAGAGTGCCTTTATCGAAGCGATGAGCGAACGCCAGGTCACGATCGACGGGATCACCCTGCCGATGCAATCACCGTTTTTTGTTATAGCAACGCAAAACCCCCATGAATTCGAGGGAACGTTCCCGCTGATCGAAGTGCAGCGTGACCGGTTCATGTTCAGCATACGGTCTGAATACCTGGGTGCAGAGGAAGAACTCAGTATAATAAAACGTGCAAACAGCGGTCTGCTCAACTGGGATTCCTATGCCGTGACACTCAGCCCGATTCTTACCCCCACTGCGCTCAAACATTATATACAGGTGGTCAGACAGGTGACCATTGAAGATCCCGTCCTCCAGTATATCCGGGATCTGGTTGTTGCCACCCGGACTCACCCGGATATCAATCTGGGTGGCTCGTCCCGTGCCTCGTTAGCCCTGGTCGGCGGGGGTAAGGCAATGGCAGCCCTGAATAACCGGACGTATGTAATCCCCGATGACATCAAACAGATTGCCAGTGCAGCCCTCTCCCATCGTATCATCCTTTCCCGCGACGCGGAGATCGAGGGCCTCACACGGGGCCAGGTCATGGATGAGATCGTGACAAAAGTCGAGGTGCTCTGAGTTTTGCTGCTGAGACGATGCACCCGGGGATTATGCCTGATTAGTTTCATCCTCCTCTCCTGTGCGCTTATCCTCGACGATATGGCAATCCTCTTTGCCGGGGGGACGCTTGTTGCCGCTCTTCTCGGGCAATATCTCCTCTTTGATAAGGGCCTTCGGGAAATAGTCGCATCGGTAGACATAGAGCGATCCCTGAGCCGGAATCCTGTCAGGAAAGGAACCCCGTTACAGGTGACAGCCATCGTTACGGGCAGGGGGTCATCCCGGATGCAGGTGCAGATCGCAGACCTGATTCCTCCTCATACCATCCTTGTCGATGGCGTCACCACCGTTACGATCAACCCCGATCCATCATCCCAGGTACGCCAGCTCAGTTACCAGATCGTCCCCGACATTCACGGAACACAGCCTTTCTCCGGGGTATCGGTGACGGTGGGGAATCTTTTTTTTGAGGATACCGTCCAGCTCACCCGGGAACGTGACCGCGAACCCGTTCTCTCGGTTCAACCGTCTGGATTCTTTGAACCGCCGGTATCTGAGTTATCAGAAGGTAACCTTGACAGCCGGAAGCTCAGTGTCTGGAGGGGGACGGATATCCACTCGCTGCGGGAGTATTCCCCCGGTGATGACATTCGCCATGTTGACTGGAAAATCTCTGCCAAATACGGCAAGCTCTTTGTCAAACGATATACCGGAGAGATGAGTTCCCCGCCGTTAATTATTCTCGATCTTCCCTGGAGTAGTGTTCCCTGGCCGGCAAAGGAGTTCGACCGGATGATATCCGATGTGACCGGTATGGTCAAGCATACCCTCCAGACATACCAGTATGTATCGGTACTCCTGATCTCCGGCCCGAATATTCTCCATCTGATCCGGGAGGAGAAGAACCTCTCACGGTGCATCTCGGAACTCCGGGAATGGATGCATCCGGCAGAGCGACAGGATCACTTCTACCATATGAAGGATCGTTCGGACCTCCGGTCCTCTGTCCGTGAATGTGAGAATGGTCTCCAGCAAACGCCAGATCCAGGGATGCAGGCATTTTACGAGGCCATGCGCGATCGGTACCTGACCGTTCTGCAGTACCAGAGAGTCCCTGCGTTTTCCGGGCAGGTTGCGAGGACCCTCTCCCAGGTCACGATCACTGAGGCGTACCTCTTCTCTCTCGGATGCGGGGACACCAGCCATATCCGGCAGCTGGCCCGGCTGTTGCAATCCCAGAATATCCGGGTGCATATCCGGATCATGGATGCCGCGGTTGCACGGGAGGCACGTCCATGACCCCTCCTCAGCCGGAATACCCGTTTTTTATCGCCCTGGCGATCGGCGTTACCGGGATCTCCGTTCTCCTGGGTTCACCCGCATGGTATCTCAACATCGCATTGCTTCTGCTCGTATGCGGTATCCTCGTTATCACCCGTACCTTGCATGAACGCGGGTTCTACCTGGTATGTGCTGGCGAACCGCTTGTTGTTGCGTGCGGTATCATGAATCTCTGGGCGGGGTTATTCTCCGCATGTATGCTTGCCGGTATCGTCTACGGGGCACTTGGATTGCTTGAATCCCAAAAGGATCTCATACCCTTTGCACTCTTCTGCGGCGGATCATTCATTATCGCACTGCTCATCCAGGTATCAAACCATGTCCCGCTCGCTCTCCTGGTCATCGGTGGTCTGACGGCCGTCATTCTTGCGATCCAGTCTGTCCGCACATATCAGTTCAGAAAACAGTACACCGGAGCCTGATAATGAAATTTCCCTCTCTGAATCCCTACTATCGGACTGCGCTGCTCCTGATCGTCATGGCAGGTATCCTTATTATAACCGCCGTCCTGACAAACCGCAGTGACTTCACGAGTGCCGAGCTGGTAGTAGCTGGTCTGGTATGCCTGCTGACGGGCGTCTTTTTTACCACCTTATCCGGCAGCGACCCCCTTGATCTCCGGTACCTGAGCCTGTTTCCTGCGCAGGGAAGCATCAATCTCACGCGTACCTGTGCCGATCTGGGCATTCAGGGGAATGCAAGCATCATCCCGAAAGGGCGGGAAGGCAGGACCCGGACGATGCAGTTTATTCCTGTCGCCGTCTACAACGGCGAGCCGTTACCCATGGATTCCTTTGTTACGGGGCCGGATACGGCCGGCATCCTGATGGACCCCTCGTGTGCGCCGTTACTCCGCCTGCTCCAGGAACGGGAACACCTGGTAATCCCTCCGGATATGCCTGCACTTCATAGTCTCATCCGGGAACTCGGCGTGGATGTTCTCGAAGTGGCCGGGCGGGTCCGCTCCACCCATGAAGGAGAGATTATTTCGGTAACGTTGGAAGAGTACCGGCTCATTGGCGGGTGCAGGGTACTGGCTGAGGAGTCCCCCCGGTGTTGCACGACAAACCCCTGCCCGGTCTGCAGCCTCTTCGCATCGGTTTTTGCCGAGGGGACCGGAAAAGTCATCCAGCTGGAACGCTGTGCTCCGGACCCAAAACGTCCGACGGTGATGGCGGTCTTTTCCGTTCTTTCGGAATAATATCCTGCCTTTTTTGGTGCGTGGCGTCAGAACACCGCAGTCGTTAACGGAGAAGCCGGTGAGCTGACCGATCCCGGGAAAACCGCCCATGGATAAAAACTATCCCGGGCACGTATTCACGAACCGGTCAATGTAACGACCCGATAGTAACCCAGAGATGGAGGTCCCGGTAGCTCTGGTTGATCCTGTCCATTCCAGTTATTTGGTCATCCGGAACGGTCTCATTGAACAGGAGAAACTCCACCCGGTTGAATTTTGTTGTTGTGGCTGTGAAGAAATAGGGCCTGACAACCGTCTGGTTATCCGGCACCGGTACCGTGAACCGGTCAAGAAGGGTCATCGCGCCAAGGGAGGTGGTGTTGGTCGTCTCATCGAAGCTCATATTCAAAAGATAGGTCTCAACAGTATAGTTGACCGTGCGGTACTCGTGATTGCCGATACCGATATACAGAGAGTTGTTCGTACCGACGAGGAAAGTCGTCGGATAATCTGCAGCTTTCTGGTTATCACCAAGAATAAAAAATTCCGTGAACTTCTCGCCCTCTTTGGGAACGATGATAACGTAGGCCGTGGTCACCACTGCTGCAATAATCGCGATGAGCAGGATGAGGGAAAGGATCCGATCGGTGCGGGAACTGCCGGATTTTTTGAAGAATTCATCAAAAAGTGCCTGTCGCATCGCCTGGAACGGGACAGTAAAACGCTCGTTTTCCGGGACCCGGGCCCTGCGGTACTGGGCGACCAGACATAATCCGACCGTAATGATACAGAGGCAGGTCACGATAGGGTCAAGCCGGATCCCCCAGGGGGTATAGTTCAGGGCCAGGCCCGTGAGGGGGACGATGGCGATCGAAAGCCCGAACGACAGCGCAACACGTTCGATCCCGTCGATATCCCGTGCAGCCGGAAAGAGCGCGGCGATGAGTGCATACCCGGGGATAAACAGTACCAGTGGCACGCCAAACAGGACCCGCAGGAACGATTCATTCAGGTAGGGGGCATAGATGGCGAGAAGCGCAGCTGCAAGCCAGAGATAGCACGCGAGAAGGTCCCGGGGAATTCTCATCAGGACGAATGCGTCAATAACGGTGTCGTAGGGATGCTGCGTTCGCTCCATATCTCTCCTTTATCATGGTTGGTTGCAGTATTTATGCCGCATGAATCCCGTCGGCTGGTCGCCGCGGTTACAGGCATTGTTGCCGGAAAAGATCCGGGGCTGATTCAACCTTCTGACGGGTCCTCCAACAAAAAGAAACCGGTTTCTTAAACGGGAGGGACAAAGCCCCTCCGGGATCTTACCAGCCGAGTTCCGGAAGGCCTTTTGCCCTCAACGCGGAGTTGATCTCCTGCCGTAGTTGTTCAGCACGTTTCTCATTGTCCCTGGTCTTGACGTTAATATAGTCGACGACCAGCATATCATCGAGGGTGTGCAGATCCGCCTGTGCGGGTATGACCTGAGGCACGTTCAGGATATCGAGGATCTTCTTATTGATGGATATGCGACGGGTAAGTGTCGCGAACTCACAGAACTTCTCCTTCTCGATACCTACTTTCCTGGCTAAGGCCAACGTCTCCTTCAGTTTCTGTTTCCGTGTGAGGATACTATCGATTGCTGTGTAGAGGTCCTCCAGATGGAATGGCTTTGTGATATAATCCTCTATACAGATATTATACTGTTTTGCCATCTCGGCGGTGAGCGTGCTCGCCGTAAGCATCAGGACCGGAATTGATTTGAAACCGGGATCTTTCTTGATCTGTCCAAGGGTCTGCCATCCATCAATGGGCTCCATGCGCACATCAAGAAGTATCAGGTCGGGGATCTGTTTCTTTAAGGTATTGAGGCAGGCAGCCCCACTGCTGGCAGTAAGGGTCACATAGCCCTTTGTGCGGAGGAAGATGTCAATAAGGTTAACAATATCCGGCTCGTCATCGACGATAAGCACAACCTTTCTTGCCCTGTGGCGGATCGTCCAGATTGCCATTCCCGCGGCAATAAATACGGAGGCGGAGAACAGGGTGGCGAGTACCAGGGCCGTGGTGCCCGGAGACGATGCTGCAGATGTTGAAGGCGATGCGAGTACAAGACAATCCGGATCCTTGGGATACTCTGCACAGAATGCCGCAACCGGCGGGTCGAGATCTACCGAGGCCAGCAGAGCCCCGTCCCGGGAGTCAGACAAGCTGAACGACTGCATATCCGGCAGGTACGGGAGGGTAACGGTCATCTCCCCGGAAGAAGAAGTCTCAGTATATCCGATGAGGGAATTGTCTCCGGATGGGCTTGGACTATCCCCATAGGTCGTCCCGGGTTCCTGGAATGAAAATGATTTCAGTTCATTTCCCTTCGAATCCAGGATTACTCCCTTCAGGTCACCGTTTCCTATATTAAGATTGGGGGCTTCCCCGTATCTGACCTCCATCGATGAAACGGAATACGCGTTATTGTTATAATTCATGTTGATCTGCAGGATTTTGTCATAGTTGGGAGTGAGAGGCTGTGCACCAGCACCAGGTGTACATAAAATACCTGCCAGAATTATTACCAGACAACTGATGACAATCCGCCTCATAATTATGCATTCCCTCCCAGTGACACGGCGGTGGATCCTGATTGTGCCGGGGAACCAGTGCCTGCCTGTGACAGGACGTAATTGATCCGCTGGGTGGCTGCGTCGCCGAAGGTTCCCCCATACATACCCGCCATGATATCCGGATTGGGATCCCAGTGCCAGAAATTCTTGCTACAAACCGGAGAGTAGGAATTTTCTGACGCTATCTGGCGGCATAGTGCCGGATCACGGTGGTGGGATTGTGCATCGGCCTGGCACGACGCCAGCGACGACCAGACATTCGGGTCGGGATCATCCTGCCAGTAATAAGTACTGCCGCAATAGGTATCAACCAGTCCGAACACCGCATGTCCTGTTTCATGTCTGACAATCATCTCCTGATCCGCAGGGGCTTTCATCTGAACGCGTCCCGGTCCTAGTATCTGGGTACATCCCGTCGGCTGGCATGACACGTTTGTATATCTGCCATGATAGGTCGGGTAGAGGATAATGGTCACATCACTGAAGGTGACCGTGTCCCGGTAACTCTGAGGAACGGATCCGGAACAGCCGGAAAATGCATCGGCCGGGGCAGAGGGATCATAGTAATAATAGAAATTAAAATAGTTCTGGTAGTTTTCGGGAAGGGGATCGGGCGGGGACGTGACCTGATCCAGATTCATATAGGTAGTATCGATAACGTTCAGAACATCATGCCTGAACAGTGTCTCATTGTTAATGTAGTCCGGTGCAGATACTTTCTCGTTATCTGTGCAACTGTAGGAGGTCGATGACGGATAGAAAACGATGTTAATTGCATTGGGTGAAGGACCATTGGGGTTCAGGGAAACGAGCGCCTCCTTTGAGAGCAGGACGGTAACCGTTGATTCAGCCGGATAATTAAACTTCGTAGTTATTTCATTATAGCCGGACCGGGTCACCCGGACCGTATGCGCTCCCTGACTGACATCCTGGATTATCACAACCCCGGTCACATTTGAAGAAGACGTGTCGCCCTGGTATCCGCCATCCAGATAGACCAGTGCGCCATCCAGATTTTCTTTGGTGCGTGTATCTTTAACCACAATACTCACCGAATTCTGGCCGAATGCGGCCGGGACTATGAACGTAAGAGAGACGACCAGGATAACGGCAATGATCCATCCGGTTTTCCAGTGCGGGAGAGACATATCATAGGGTCAGGGGATTACAAGGTTACACCGAGAATCATTTTTATTACTTATTTTTGTGTCATAATATTTAAGTGCTGTGTTTTACAAATCTCTTCAATTCGTTCTGTTTTGGAGAATCGAGAATGTTAACAGTTTTGTGGAGTCCCTACATCGGGATAGGACGGATACTATGAACAAACGCTCTCATTCACGTTCCTTTACATCAGGGATTCACGTTTTTTTTTTAAAACAATTCCGGTTATCAGATTACCCATTTTTTTCTGTCGTATCAGGTGAAAAATGTGGTGGTTAAAATGAGACGATCCTCTAAAAAATTCGGGAAACCATAAGCACAAGACTGGTTTCGAAGTCATGTTCTTTAATCCTCGTTAACGCACCAGGACTCCTATATTTTCTGGTGCAACCGCCAGAAAACATAAGCCGCAAGACAAATGACAAAACCTCCCATGAGATAGTCCACCGGATTGGTATACCCGGTAAAAGCCAGAGGCTGCCTGGCCAGGCCCCTCCCTATCCAGATGCCCCCGAGAATGCAGCATATCAGTGCACAAACCAGCAAACTTCCCTTCAGGATTGGACGGGTTTTTGGATCTTCTACAATCTTCTGACGGTATTCAAAATAGAGCAGGGCACAAAGAGCGAGAAGTACGATTATAATCCATTCTGACGGGTTGAAGAGATCACTGCCCAGCAAGGAGAAGATGAAATCGGGGGGGGTTGTGTTATTTGTCGGGTAGGGTCCAAGCAGAGGATACAGCCACCGTACGGGATCCATCCACATGGAATCGAGGATCTGGTGGGAGAGTATCCCGATGTCCAGTGCGAGGACGATCGGGGATGTATAATATATCCAGAGCAGAAGTCCAATCAGCATCAGGAGAGCACAAACGAGCAGATTGTGAAAAAGGAATCTGCCATTTCCGTTGACGGCGGGATCCAGGATAAAATTGAGCGGTTTATCGATAATGTCGGGGAGAACTGCCCCTATGATGCACGGGATGATCCACCTGCGATCGCTGAGGAGATCGCCGATTAATAAACCCAGTACAACGCCGGTGAAAAGGTGAAAGAAAAAAAACATATCCGGTCTGTAGTAAATTATTTGTTATGTGGGTAAAAAAGAGGTATGTTTGACACACCTATGACTAACGTCGCAGGTGTTCTCGAACCCTTTACCCGAAACCGAAAATTTGGAATGAGACTCAGTACCTGTCTATCTCCAGGAGGTCGCGCTGGATCGTCTGCAATTCAGCTGTAATACCGGGATGAGTCGTTCCGGTCCCCATTATTTCCCGTGCGATCCATTTCCGGGCCTCGTTATCGCGTCCCCCCTGGTAAGGGCTGGAATATCCTCGTACTCAAGCCCGGGATATTCATTTAAGATCGTCGCCTCCTGCCATTCGGATTCGATCGGTCACTGGACATAGGTAGGCCATTTCACCATTTTTTTCTTGAGATTGAGGATCCTCCCGTCAACAACAAACGTGCCGTCCCCACGGTGGTGGATGACCCGGCGTTCCTTGCGCCCCGGATCGACCCAGGCTTCGACCACTTCCATAACGAACATGTTGTATCTTTCGACAAGGCTGTCGTCCTTTACCCGGCATTCGAAATTGGCAAGGCACTCAGCAACAAGCGGTGGCTTTATTTTTTTTGCGGGGACCGGTGTCAGGCTGAACGTCTCGAACTTGTCGATATCCGCACCTGAACAGTTGCCAATTTCCACCACCTTTGTGGCAAGGTCGACCGTGGGGACAGCGATCACGCATTCCCCGGTCAAGCAGAGCGCCTCAAAACTGTGGTCCCAGGGCCCGATCATGCATCCGATCAGCGGAGGGACTCCGTCATCCATCACCATGTGATAACTCATCGTCATGATATTGGGACGCTCTTTCTTCTGTACCGTTGTCACGAGGACGACTGGCCCCGGCTCAATGAAGCGGTACACCCGGGATAAGGGAAGCTTGTCCATCATGATCGTCACTTTCCCTTTCGGGATATTTCAGGATTGGGATTCTACAGAAGCCAGAGGACATACATTGGTTCGATTTTCCCGCGACGCGATCAGGAATGCGGATGCGGAAAAATCTCACGCACCACGAATTAATTTTTCCAGAAATGCCTGCCCTTCCGGTGTCGTAAAGAGCGGGAGGTCGCGATCTGCTACAACCATGCTCCGTATAACTGTCACGTGCTCTTTTTTGATCGGGTTGTAGCCTTCTTTCTGCGTTTCCCTTTTGCAGACAAGCACCCCCCGGCGCTGCCAGGCCGGCGTCTTTGCGAGGTTGACGCCCCGTTTGTGCATCATCTCGTGGAGATCCTGCGCCGGCATCCCCTTGAGCTTTCTTGCCGCGTCAGTTCCGTCCATTCCTTCTGCGATCAGCGCCTGCTGGCAGTAGGCGTTCAGGTGGTTGCGCCACGCCTCGTCCTGCCGTCCGGTAATGTACTCGATTGCGGACTCCGGGGTCGCCTGCACAATTCGTGCATCGAAGGCGAGCGGTTCCTTCGCATCAAGGGCGAGCGTGAGGGCGCTTGCGGCGTATGAGGCGGCCACCGAATCGATCTTCTCCACCCTGCCCGAGAAAGGCAGCTCTGTGAGGTACAGGCTGATCTCATCCGAGAACGTGTACGCGAACGTCGGCGTAAGGCCGCTCTCTGCAACCAGTGACTGGCAGACCCCGACCATCGCTTCGCAGAACCGGTTATCAAACGGTTTTACAAACCCGTACTTCCGGGTCAGCCCGTGGAATGCGCGGCCATCGAGCCGGACAAAGACCGGGGGAATTGTGGCAAGGTTTGAAAAGATCTCCCGGTTTTCCATAAAGCCCCACCACTCGCGGGAGAAAAAAAACAGTGGCGGCCCCCGCACCGCCATAACTATCGCGACTGCTAAAAAAATCCGTCTATTCTTCCTCGATCGTGCCGGACCCCGCAAACGCGCCCGGCAGGTGGCGGATAAGCACAATATCATCGATTGCACTGATGATCCGGTAGGGGATCTTGAGGCCCTTGTAGTTCTTGAGCTCGAAGAGCTGATCGTTGACCTTCCCGACAACGAGCGCCTCGATCTTTTTTGAGTCCACATCGATTACAACATCGTCGACTTCGCCAATGTACATGCCTTTGTCAGTGTAAATCTGAAGCCCGAATAAATCCGTAATCTGGGTTTCCATCGTTATCAGATGAAAGTATATACCATATGGGTTAAAAAGATAATCCATACTTTATGGATGGGTCACTTCGGATCGGGCGGCTCTTTGGTATCCCGATCCTGCTCCACTATACGTTCCTGCTGGTTATCCCGCTGTTTGCGTATATCATCGGCAGCCAGATCGGAGCCACCACCGACATGCTGAAGGAGATCTTCAGTGTCGGGATCGATTCCAGCATCATCACATCGGGATATATGCCCTGGATCCTCGGGACTATCGTCGCGCTCGGCCTCTTTTTCGGGGTGCTCGTCCACGAGCTCGCCCATTCGCTTGTGGCCCGGGCGAAGGGCATAAAGATGCAGAGCATCACGCTTTTGATGTTCGGTGGCGTCGCCCAGATGGACGAAGGGGCGCCGGAGCCAAGAACCGAGCTCCCTATGGCACTTGCCGGGCCGATCATGAGCCTCATCTTCGGCCTCGTCTGTTGCGGTCTCGTTTACGTCACCCCGGAGATGACATCTGATCCTGCCCTGCAGGGCGTTCTTGTCTTCATCTTCGGCTATCTCGGCGTTCTCAACATCATCCTCTTTGCGTTCAACCTGATCCCCGCCTTTCCCATGGACGGCGGCCGGGTGCTACGGGCGGTGCTTGCGGCCCGGATGCCGCTGGACCGTGCGACACGGATCGCAGCAAACGTCGGCAAGGTATTCGCCATCATCTTTGGGATTGTCGGACTCTTCCTCTTCAACCCATTCCTGATCCTGATCGCACTCTTTATCTATATCGGGGCGAGCATGGAGTCCACGGCCGTCCAGTACCATTTCCTGCTACAGGATGTGACGGTGGGCACCATGATGAGCACCCCAGTGACAACAGTACCCTCCAACCTGCCGCTCGCAAAGGTGATCGAGATGATGTACGCAAGCAAGCATCTCGGTTTCCCGGTCGTCGAACGCGACACGCTGGTGGGCATGGTGACACTTGCGGACGTGAACCGCACCTCGCCCATCGACCGCGAGGCGATGCAGGTAAAGGATATCATGAGCCGGGATATTGTCACCCTCCCACCCACGGCACCGGTGATAGATGCCCTCCGGATCATGTCAACCCGGAACATCGGCAGGATACCGATCGTGCATGAGGATCGGATCATCGGGATCGTGACCCGTACCGATATCCTGAAAGTGACCGAGTTAAAAAAGATCTAACAAACCGGTTTTAACATACGAGCAGCGGGTCGAGCGACGAGCTCCCCGCGATCTTGATAAACGCCTTAACGTCTTTAAACGGGCGCTTCGCGATCACGGCAGCGACCCGTTTCTTCCCGACGCCGGGTATCCAGCGGAGCGCTGATGCAGGCAGGGTGTTCACGTTGAGCGGCAGGGGCAGTGCGGTCACGGAACGCATGCCCCAGTCCACCACCACGGCATCGATCACGGTGCGGGCAGGAAGGCGCACCGGGATGCCTGCAAGGATCGGGTACGAACCCGGCTGCCGGCCAAACGAGAGCTCGCCCGAAATCTCGATCCGCACGTCGCGGAGAACGGTGCCGACCGGGAAGACCCGCTGGAGCATGGGCAGGTCGATCTTCTGCCGGACAAACTCCTTGAATGCCTTAAAACGCCGTTCGTTTTTCCCGAGCGTATTGTCCGAGTATGCCGGCGTCCCTTCAAAGGGCATCACCTGCCGGATGTTGACGCGCCGGACCATGAGCCCGGCCGCAAGCACGCGTTTGAGGAACTGCTCGTTTTTGTCGTAGGTTATCGTGGTCTCGCCTGAAAGCCCAATGACGAAGTTAATGCCGGGCAGGAGTTCCGGGATCCCGTCCCGGCGCATCCCCCCAACCTCGTTGACGATCTCAATGGCCCGGAAAACTTCGTCCGGCTGCGCCTTGAGGTTGTTTGCCGCGATCACGGCCGGGTCGGCGGTCTCCATCCCGAATGCCGCGACATCACCGGGGGTATGGTACCGGATGATAGCGGCCAGCGCCTCCCGGCTCTTTTCCTCGTGCCGGGCGATGGTGGCCGGGTTCGTGTTGTCGATATGGAGTGTTTTGAGCGTCGGTGCCGAGGCCCGGATCGCAGAGAAGAGTTCTTCAAGGAGATCCGGCCGTGGCGCCGGGTACTCCCCCTCCCCGGAACCGTATGCAAGGATATCCGGCTGCCGGCCGACCCGGAAGTGGCGGGCTCCTTGTGAATACAGCGCCGCAACCTCGGCAGCGACCCCGGCGACGGACCGGTACCGGGGCCGGCCGTAGAATGGCTCGGTGCAGAAGGAGCACCCGCCCGTCGCCCCGTGGGAACAGCCCCGGGCGGTCTCCAGTTCGCACATCACGTACGGGAAATCCGGGTGCTGCGTGATGATACAGGCGCCTGAAACACTCCACGGGTCAGTCAGCGCGTAATCGAAAACCCCGGCGGGCACTCCTCCGGCAAGGTACCGGTCAAGCGCCACGGCCGGCTCTCCGGTGAGCAGCGCGTCAAACCCGGTGATCAGCTGCCGGACTGCTTTTTTCCCGCCCTCCCCGGAGTACCCGAAGCCGATAGGCCCCCCTATCAGTTTCTTCGGCCCCCGGATCGTGTGACCCACCTGCTGGATCTCGGTCATGGTTGCTGGTGTGCCGCCAAGGTATTTGCCCGGCACCGTGACCCCTGCGATCATCACGAGCAGGCCGGCCCGGTTCATCTCCTGCATCCGCTGGGGATCATTCCTGAGCTGGTCTATCGTGAGGTACCGGACAGAAAATCCGTGGGCGGCAAGCGCTCCGGCGACCGTCCGGATGTACGGCGAGATGTACGGCGGGACGCCAAGACACGCGGGTTCGTCCACGTAACCGTCTAGGATAATGGCGTTTGCACGCTCAGGAGTCATGGCCAATCAGGGCAAGGAGTTTTTTCGCCCATAACAGTTTCCCGCGTTTGACCGGGTCAACATTCTTATCGTCGAGGTCAAAGCCGACGAGTGTTATCGTTTTTGCGCCGAGTTCATCGGCGGCAAAGACCGCACGGTCGCCGTCAGAAAACCCGCCGAAGTTGTAGACGTGCGGGAGCGGTGCGCTCTGGGTGGTGGCCACGAGGGGGCCGCTTAACTTTCCCACCCAGTGCCGGAGGAGCGGGATGTTATCGCCATGTGCATGCGCCACGACGATCGTTCCGGCCCGGTTCATGTCGACGAGCAGATCAGTCGCCCCGTCAAGGTCCGTAAAAACGGCATCGGGCCGGATCCCGTGCGTGAAGAGGACATCGGCCGCTGCATCCGCGGCAAAGACTATGCTCCCCTTTGGAATGCGGCCGAGTTCCTTTACAAGGCAGGGGGCGTTCCCGCAGACAACGACGTCGCGGCCCGTCACAAGCCGGGCCAGCACGGGGAGATCGTCGCGGCCCGTCAGGGTCGCGAGAAGAAGAGCGGCCTTCTCATCCTCTTTGCGGGAGAAACCGAAGTACCCAAGGATCTCGCGGTAGTGCGGCTCCCAGAGAGAAAAGTCCATGTGGTCACCTGCGAGGGTGAGTTGGGGCCGGCATGGCTTCATTCCTCATTTTTCTTATCCTCGTTTTCAAGGCCGACGAGGTTCTTGAATTTCTGGAGGATCGGCTCGATGGTAATTTCAAGGAGCGACACCTTGTCGGACACGTTCCCGAAATAATGAAGCGGGAGGTTTGCCGCCGCCATGTTCGGGTGACCCCCCGCGTCTCCCATGTCCCCGAATGCCTCGGCAAGTGCATTGCCGATGTGCAGCCTGATGTCCCGGTTCCGGGCCGAGATCACGATCGCGGTGTCAGTGATCCCGTACACGAGTGCCGTGTTCACCCCTTCGAGCGTGATGAGCAGATCGGCAGCCTGCGGGAGGGCGTCCCGGTTTATCACGTAGCCGACGTTCGAGAAGAGGTACCCGCTCTGGATCTTCCGGTTCTGGATCGCCTTTCCGATCACGTCCAGCGTCTCCTGTGACATGGACGGCGACATGATCTTGTCGAGAAGATCCGCGTCCGTGAGCGGGAGGAGGAACCCGGCGTTCCCCAGATCCTGCGGGGTGACGTTCCTCTTGAACTCTTTTGTGTCCGTCCTGATACCGTACAGGAGTGCAGTCGCCACCCTCTTATCGACCGGGATATCGAGTTCCTGGAGGTACTGGGTCATGATACTCGCGGTCGCGCCAATGCTAGGCCGGATGTCCGTAAATGCGCCTTGGCCAGCCGCGTGCCTCCCGTCTTTGTGGTGGTCGATGATAATATGAATCTTCGTCTGGGGCGGAATGTCGTTGTTTGCACCCGGGCCCGAGCAGTCCACAAGAGCGAGGTAGGTGCACTTCTGGAGCACATCGGGCGTCAGGTGCTCCATCTTGATGTCGAGAAGGTTCACGAAGGTCCGGTTCTCCTGGTGCCCGATGTTCCCTTCGTAGAAGATCCGGGTGGTCAGGGTTTTCGAGTTCGCGTGCCGTGCGATCTCGGCAAGGGCCATGGCGCTTGCGATCGCATCCGGATCCGGGTTCTTGTGAGTGATGATCCCAAGTATGCCATCCCAGCCGGCAAGGAGCGAGAACAGTTTCTGCGAGATCCTGCTCGCGTGCTGCTTTTTGATCTGGAAAACGGCGGTCTTTGCGACGACCTCCTGAGGGTAAATAACAAGATCTGCACCGGCTGCCGTGAGCTTGCCCCCGGTCACCGGATCGATAGCCCGGGCGATCACCTGTACGGAAGGGTACCGTTTTTTAACCGCAAGAACGGCAGCGAGGTTGGCATCAGCATCGCCGGTCATTACGAATGCGATCTCGAAGGCCGGGAGTCCGACCAGCATTTCAGACGAGGTAATGTCCCGCACGTACGCGTCGTACTTCTGGTCGCGGAGGTGGCGCACGCGCGACTCATCGCGGTCAACGACGATTGCCCGTTCATTTTCCTTCGCGAGTTCGAGAATAATATTGTACCCGTTTGTCCCGCAGCCGAAGATGCAGTATTTTATCGGAGCTGCCGACTCAAACGTGGCGGTGTCAGGCATGTAAGAAGAAGATGTGCCACGCCCACGTATAAAGGGATTCTCCGGGTGTTCGTACACCGTGTTCCAAAACATTTATTCGGCTGTACCGTCCACATTATTAGGCTACGTGGGTCTGTAGCTTAGTTCGGCATAGCGGCGGACTCTTAATCCGCAGGTCAAGGGTTCAAATCCCTTCAGGCCCGCTTTTTGTTTTCTTGTAGTATTAAGACGGATGCTTCCCATTTTTACCCCGTATCCTGATATCAGAAAGGGGACATTTGGATTCCTGCAAGCACCCTCCGTGAAATATATCG
>Ga0187874_10000843_pt1 | contig 33560 bp, 23 predicted proteins | sample June2016WEW_16_1_3_FD_132993 | JGI IMG/M metagenome (GOLD analysis project Ga0187874, IMG submission 132993) | Peatland microbial communities from SPRUCE experiment site at the Marcell Experimental Forest, Minnesota, USA - June2016WEW_16_150 | ecosystem: Environmental > Terrestrial > Soil >... | reverse complement strand
TCGTCATCCTCTGAGGTCGCGCCCACCCCGAAGACATCGGTCACCGGCGTACCGGTGTAGAGCTTGCTGGCGGCGGCAAGGTGGTTCGGAACATGGACAAGGAACTGGATGAGCAGTCGGCTGACCTCTGCATCGGACAGCGCACTCGGATCAGCACAGAACCGATGGTAGGCATCAAGGTCGTCAAGCCAGTCGGTCATGTGGAACGCGACATCATTCGCGGCGGCTTCCGGAAGTTCAGCCTCGCGACGAGCGACCTCGCGGATGCGTGCCCGAATAACCTCTGGATCAATTTGATTCATCGCACTCACGCCGCCTAACGACCAATATAGGTCAGCCGAAGTGGACGCTACAGCGTCTTCTTCCCGGCGGCTTTGGCTTTCGCCCACCGCGCTTTGGCCAGTTGAGCAAGGCGCTTGCGCGCGGCGGCGCTAAACTTTCGCCTCGGTTTGGCGGCGGCCTTGAGTGCTTTGGTGCCACGCTGTTTCGCCCATCTTGCCCGTTGTGCGGCGGCGATCTTTGCACGGGCCGCTGCGCTTATCTTTCGCCGCTTGCCGGGAGCAGCAGCGCCAGCGGTGCTACCCAACAGCCGGGTAAGTTGCTTTTGCAGTGATTCGATTTTGTGTTTTAGGTCAGCCGCACGGTGCAACTGACTGGCAGTTAGATGTGTCATAGTTGGGCCAGTGGAAATCCGCGTCGCTGCGAAGTCAAGTCTATAGGTTGACTTCGTCTTTCTTCGCAAATTGGCAAGGAATTAGCTCTTACCGGGTTCCATGGACACAACGATGTGGGAAATTCTTGCCGCAGCCCTGATCTTCGTGGCTGGCAACGTGGCTTACTTTGAAATGGCGTTGCCCAGTCCGATAAGTTTGCTGCCAACCTACGCCGGGTCAGTGACGAAGAATAACCGCGACTTCCCAATAAACTGAGTGCGCCAACCGGCGCGGGCGAAAGTGCGGTCAGGCACACAATCTTGCTGTCGTAGTGACTGCCTCCTGCTCCATCGGTGCAGCCGGATACCCAATGGTGATGCACTCAAACAAATACTGCTGTAGAAACTGCTGAATTCCACCAAGCCGCTCATACTGTGAAGTGTGGACAAGCTCATGGAAAACCAACCGGCGGTCATCCCAACAGTCCGCCCGGATAAAGATGCCATACCTCAACGTCAGTCCTCCGGTGCGAGACGAGATGAGTTGGATGGCATTAACGGCGTCGCGCAGGGCGGGATTCTCTGGAATGGGAATGCGTGTGACCTTCAGCAACCTGACTTTTTCTGGATGAGCAACGCCGATGCTCTTGGCGTCAGTGGTCTGAGCGGGTGAGAGTGGCACGCCGTCGCGAAGGATGGTGCGCTCCTGCTCCTCTGACCATGCACAAGCCAGTGGCAGCAGTACCTTGAACTCTTTCCGGGTAATCATGTTCGTGTCGCGAAGTGTGGCCTAACGGGGCCAAAGCTGCGCCACAGCCGCCGAAAGTCAAGCCTCGCGTCGCCAATATACGGAGGATCGGCAAACGCGGCTCAAATCCGATCAGCGCCGTTATACACCGGCAGTCCGGTCTCCGGCTTGATTTGATCTTTGCCGTTCAGTTTCAATACCGCTGCCTCAACATCCCCGGCCGTTACCAACCCGCCTCTCAAACGAGCCATTTTCAATGCCATCAACTATGCCCTTCTCCGGTGCTTCGGAGCCTTCAGCCAGGTGAGCGGTCGAGCTTGCGCCTCATTTTCCGGCAGCAACCGAATGTCTGCATTTGCAGACAAATCCGCCACAACGTCCGAGGCGGCACACAACTCGTACGCCCGTGATCGCCAGACCAGATCACAGGCTGTCAGCAGCGGCGAGCAACTCGAACTCGGAAAGTGGCAATTTCAATCCGGGTCGGCTTCTCGAATCCCGATACGCTTCCAGCGAAGGCCGTCCGATTGTTTCTTCAGAAAATCAGCAACTGGTTTCGCTGAAACCACCCGTGCAAGTTCTGGCCCGTGTTCCAGCACCACAATGTCACCGTCGAGAATGTGCCGGCCAATCATCGAATCGCCCGTCACGCGCAGCGCGAAGGTGTTGCGCGTTGGTTTGCCCGACTCACGCGCCTCCGGGTTCGTCTCTTTTAATCTGTCGTAAGGCTGGAATGTTTTGACCGCCTCCTCGTATTTGCGACCGGGCTTCAGCAGAAATCGCGCTACCAGCAGATTCGGATTTGTTTGGCTGCCAGGTATTGCCATCTGTTCGCTGACGGGCGGCATGGCATCCCACGAATTGAAAACGTGCGTGACACCATGCCGGGCAAGACAGCCAAAGTATTCAGGAGCCAGCCAATGCTTGTTGCGTATCTCAATTGCGTAGGGCCAGCCTTTCGGCAGCTTTCCGAGAAAGGGGTCGAGGTCTGCCATGAAATCGCGTCCGTGTTCGTAGTCACTCTGCCAGAACTGTGAGAACTCGAACATGAGCACGCCGACCTTGGTGCGAATGTTCTCGCACGGTTTCAGGAACGCTGTTGCGAACAGGTCGGCATTGAGAAAATCGGCGTTAGGTTGTCCCGCCTTCGCGCCAAACCGCGCCAAGTTTGGAAACTTTTTGATCGTCACCGTGTCTGTCACCTTGAAGCCGAATCGGAAATCATCGGGCACGGCATCCGCCAGCTTTTGGAGATACGCCGGGCGTGGGAACGTGTAATACGCCGCATCTACGCTCACCGTTTTGAAAACCTCCGCGTATTCACTCAAACAGTCGCGCTCAAACCGCGTCTTGGCGACCTTGCCCCGATACTCGTAGCGCGCGGGCGTGTAGAGCTGCCCAAACCAGCCCTCGTATTTCCAACTCGACGTGCCGATGAACACGCCGCTGACGGCAAGTGCCGCCGCCTTTTTCTTCATCTGGTCACGGTCGAAGGCCATGTTCCGAAATTGTGGGTTCCCCCGCGTCGTGTCAACGTCTGTCGAAAGCCAATTGGCCCTTTTGCCAAAAATTTCCGCGCAGACGAATCTATCAGGTTGAGTCAGCCCAGCACCGAACTCTCACTCGCCTGCTGCCAACCGAACAGTGCGAGAAATTTTTAGGGACAATTGGGGGACAGCCAACGAGCGTTTTCGTGCGTAAACACGCGTCTTGCCTCAAAAGGCGCATCGTGTAAAATCGTGAATGTTGACGCGGGTTTTGTAATTTTTCGCGCACGAACGCGAAGCAGTCCAAACGGGTTCGAGCCCCGCCGCTCCCGCCAGTCTTTTCCTTGGGAAAACGAGCGTTTTCTTCCGAAACGCGCCCGTTGAAACAGATTGAAACAGTTTCAGACCACGCAGACCGAAAAATGTCTGTTCGCGGCAGCGTATGCCTGAAGGCACCAGGACTGTATCCAACACTCGTGGGGTGGACTTCACCATCTACAGCGTCACCAGGATCACGCAGTCCGCCTCGGCACGACTGCGACCAAACTCGAATTCTCGCATCGTTAAGCCACTTCAATGACGACCGGAGGTAGGCGAAATGAAGCAGAAAGTTCCATCATACGTGAACGAGATCACTTCCACATACAGGGTGTCCAGCGCCGTGGCGATTTGGTGCAACACATTGAGCAAGTCCGGCGTTAACGGGGAAATTTGACCGGTTTGAGGATCAAATTGATTGCCTTCACCGACCGGATAAGTCACCGGAACGCCGTTTGGCCCGACGATGGCAAGCAGCACGGAATTTTTGAGCACCGCACACCAGCCGCTCGCGTCAATTTCAAACAACGTGCCGCGCACGCCGGCAACGCCGTTGGGAATTTTAACGAGATACTCGGAAGCCGCCGATAGTTTTTTGACACTGCAGAAGATGCGCCCTCGCTTCAAATTCAATTCCGTGTCGCTGACGGTGTCCAAGCCGGTGTCCGAGACAGTCAATTTGTCAATGGCCAGTATGGTGTCGCCGGTCAGCCGCACCATGTTTTGTTCGACGGACGGTCGGTAATCAACCATGCCGCGAACGTTGGCATCCGGCGCCGGCCCGATTCGGTCGGGCCACGGCGCAGCTTGGGGAAAGTCAATGCTCTTGCCCAGCACCATGTCCACAATGGCTTCGTGACCCGTTTGAATGACGGCACCCGCGCTGAGCGTTTTGCCAACGATGAGGGGATGCCAAATGTCGTCACTCAGTGAATATCTGGCTTCACCTTGAATGCGTACAATGGTAGCGACGCCGGGTTTAAGGGTCTGGGCGGACGCGGCAACGGCCAGCGCGAGCATCGTGCCGCACAAGACTGTGGAATACAGGTATCTCATGATTGCCGTTCAGGAGACACCGCTTATTTCATGCCACACTAAAAGCGGAGGAGCAGGTTCCGCTAGATTGTTGCTGTAAAGAAACTAAGCGAGCAAATCACGTTGGGAGAAATGGAAGAACGGGACGCCAACCTTCGAGGACTTTATCAGGTACGAAAGGGACTGATCCAAAACTGGGCATTTCACCAACCAGAATAGTTGACCACGAAATTTGAAACCTCGTATTTCCACAGTGCCCCGGCAATGGCCACGACAACGTCGTAACCACACCACCGGGGAAGATTTTACGGGACGTAACAAGCGTAACCAACGCCTTTTCGTAATCCAAGCCAGCCGGGCAGAGGACCGAGAATATTTGAAACTTTTCATGCGCAATCCGGGTTGTCGGAAGTGAAGTCTGTAATAACGAACAAGACAGTCGCCCGGCAGCGGGAACTCATGGTCGTAAAACTGTGAAACTAATCTCTAGCGAACGTGGCAGCACGGGGGTCAGTCTAGACCCCGGCTCCCACTAAGAAATTCCAAACTTATGGCATCGTCAAAACTGAAAATTGTGGCCGTTGGAACCGGGGTGGGGATTCTGGTAATCGGCGCGGCCGTTTTAGGGGTCAAAACCGTTCACGGGGTGCAGGCGGCCAATGAACCGGACATTCAAGGCGCCTGGACGGGCGATTTTGAATTCAAGGAGTTGAAAATGCCTTTGATGTTCAAAATATCCAGGGTGAACGGTTCCTATCATGCCGAGGAAGTCAATGCCTACCAGGGCGCCAGGGAAATTCCGGTCAGCAGGCTCGTTTACGATTATCCCTCGGTCCGCGTTGAAGTACAGGCCGTCGGCTTCACTTACGAAGCAAAGTTGAACAAGGACACCATGGAAATGTCCGGCACCTGGCAACAGGGCAGCAGTTCCGGGCCGTTTGTCATGAAGCGGAACGCCAACCTGGCGGCGTTTCCCGAACCGATGGCCGAAAGCGATTACGCGCCGAGAAAGGATTCGGACCTGCAGGGTTATTGGCAAGGAACGTTGAATCCCGGAAATACCCCGCTCCGGGTGGCCCTCAAAATTGCCGAGCGGGCGGATGGCACCTTCCGGGTGGCGGGAGACAATCCGGACCAGGGCGCGAAGGATATCGAAGCCACGGCTGTCACCTACCATCGGCCAACAGTGAGGGTCGAGTTCGGCGGACTTGGCGGCTATTATGAAGGCACGGTGGACGACAGTGACCGGGTCATCACCGGCAATTGGATCCAGGGAGGCAAACCGCTGCCGTTGACCCTGGAACGTGCCAAACCTGAAACCTGGGAGGCGCAGGAGGCGGAGAAAGATTACTCCTACACCGGCCCGAATGATTTGCCGGGGCACTGGAAAGGGATCTTGTCCGCGGACCGGAATGGGAACAAGGTGAAGCTCCATCTGGCCGTGGACATCGCCCGAATGCCGGATGGCTCGTTTTCCAGTTCATTGGACAGCCCGGATGCATTGTCAAAAGGGGTGGTGGCCACTTCCGTTCAATTTTCGCCACCGCATGTGCGCGTGGAATGGAGAGGCATCGGCGCTCGTTTTGAAGGCAGACTTAACAACGGCAAACTCACCGGCACCTGGTACGGGGGTGGCCAAGGCCCCCCGGGTAGTTCATCACCGATGGTATTCGAGAGGAGCGGGTCAAAATGACGAGTTGATTGGCCAGGAAAAGATCGTCGTGCAGTCTGCTTCTGCTAGCGACCCGACATCAATGTTGTTCGCTTCCTTGGTTCAGGGATTTCTTCGGGTTCGCCTGGTCGTGAGTGCGGTTTTGTCAGGCTGAAGCGCAGACAGAATTGCCGGCCATATCCGGCCAACAGCCAGCCGGACAGCAGGATCAGGAGCAAATTTTCCAGCAGTTTGCGGCAGATGAAGACCACGCCCGTGCCGCAACCGCAATCGAACTTCACCATGCAAAACGGGATGGCCAGCGCCGATTGAATGGCCAGGGCGCGATGGAAAACCAGCACTGTGAACGGCACCAGCATCAGCATCAGCGTCAAGGCCGTCCCACGCACCGCGACCCCAATGAGCAGCAGCAACCCGCAAAACGTTTCAAACCAGGGCAGGGCCGCGGCAATCGAATTCAAAAGCCAGAAGCTGTGCACGATGTCGTACTGCCGCACCAGCTTCAGAAAATCCACGGGGTGCAACGCCTTGCTCAAGCCGGTGTAAAGAAAGACCGCGCCCAGTACCCACCGCCCCAGCACCGCAGAGAGATTCAATGCGATACGCTTCCAGTTTGTTCGATCGGTTTTCATTTGCCGGAGTTACGCAGGTTGCCGCTATTCCGTCCGCCCATCTCCACCGGCAGACCGTTGGTGGCCCATTCCGTGATTCCGCCTTCGTAAACCATGAGCTTCTGGTTCGCAATTCCGACATCCCTCAGCAAAATGGCGGCGGTCTCGCTGTCGTCGCAATCGCCGCCGTTGCAGTAAACCACGATCTGTTCCGCCGCCTGGCAAACCGGAAGCACGGCGGCAAAATATTTTTCCGGACGGTAAGGGTCAAACTCGTAGGCGCCGGGAATGTGCCCCTCCCGGTAGCGTTGTTCGTCCCGGGCATCAACGAATACAACGACGTCCTGCCGGAAGCGCGGGTCGTGATAGAGCCGTGCGGCCTGGCTGCCGTCAATCAATTGCAGTCCTTTCTCCTTCAATTCCGCGGCGAGCAACTGGGCAGGGGTAAGTGCCACGAAATTTGTGCCGGTGGCATTGCGCGGCGGGTTAGCGAGCGGGGTTGCCGACATGAGTCTGCCGGTCCCCGCCGGGAAATAGTCCCGCGTAAGCGCCAACCCTCGAGGTGAAATCTCGTTGGCGGCAAACGCGAAAGCTGCACCGGCGATTACCACGAGCAGGACCTCGAGCAAGACATTTTTAACTGCGCGCTGCCGATCAGCCGACCTGGATTCAAGTGGATGGTTATTCACACGGACCCGGGCACAGCGTGAGCCATCCCGCCTCGGGCAACAAATCCTTTTTCATGTATTCATAGAATCTTATCTACATCATCAAATATAAAAGGTGTTAATAATATCAATTAATATTATATTCACTCTTTGCATAATATGTTTCCAAAATGACAATATAGGGTAAATGATTGCCAAAGGAAGGGCGGAAACCATCATGCTACCCATTAGATTTACGGCGTGAGGCAAGCGTGTATTTTGGGGGCGGGACACACGATCGTACTTGTGTTTCCAAGGCCTTGGCTGAGTGTAATTTAATACCTGCAAAACAGGCGCGAATATGAACGTTTTTGTCGCAGGTTTGAGTTACAAGACTGCGCCGGTGGAGGTGCGCGAACGGCTGGCGGTGCGGCCTTCGCTGCTGCCGTGCCTCGGATGCCGGCTTAAAATCAACGCCGGCCTGGAGGAGGTCGTGCTGCTTTCCACCTGCAACCGCGTCGAGGTGTATGGTGTGACGCCGTGGATCCGAGGCAAGGTGTTCCGCATTTTTCAGCAGGTTTGCCCCGATTTGGATGTGACGCCTTACGTCTATGTCAAGGAAGGCACCGCGGCGGTGCAACATCTGTTTTCCGTCACCGGCGGCTTGGATTCAATGGTGATTGGTGAAACCGAAATCACCGGCCAGGTCAAAAACGCGTATCAAGCGGCACAACAATTCGGATTGACCGGCCGCGTGCTGAACCGGTGGTTTCAAACCGCATTGCAGGTGGCCAAGGAAGTCCGCACGCACACGGGCATTGGCCGCGGCGCCACTTCCGTCGGCAGCGTGGCTGTCGAACTGGCCGAGAAGATCTTTTCCGGCGATTTGTCCGACAAGACGGTGATGATCCTGGGCGCGGGCAAAATGGGCGAGGCCTGTGTCCGCCATCTGGCCAAACGCGGTGCCCACTCGGTGCTGGTGGCCAACCGCTCCCTCGAGCGCGCCCAAGCGCTGGCCGCGGAACTCGGCGGACGCGCCCTGCCATTTGACGAGCGCCTGCAGGCGCTGGCCGGGGCGGACATCGTGGTGAGTTCCACGGGTAGCCCCACAACGGTTTTGCACAAATGCGAGATTGCCGGGGTGCTGAAGGCACGGGCGGACCGGCCGCTGGTGCTGGTGGACATCGCCGTGCCGCGGGACATCGCCCCGGACGTGGAGGAACTGGAAAATGTTTACCTCTACAACATTGACCACCTGGAAGCGATTGTCCGTGAGAATTCCTGGATGCGGGAACAGGAACTTTCAAAGTGCAGCGAAATCATCGCCCGCCGCGCGGCGGCGTTGATGACGAAACTGAATCCGCCACCCGTCAACCACCCGGCCTCAACGGTGGAACTGGTGCCAGGCAGGGTCTGGTCCGGGGCAGTTACATGAATGAAACAGACAATTTTCCAAAAACTTTGCACAGCCAGCTTAGTTGTGAACCCAGACGAAAAATTACACTTATGAAAACACACAATCTACCATGGAAGATGTTTGCCGGCCTTGCGGTGGTGATATTGACGTTTGTCGGAGCCGTGGCCACCGTCAACGCGGCAACAATAGCCATGAATGGCCAGGTTACCCAGCGTCCTCTCACACCAACTGAAATCGCAACGTATCAGCTGACCAATGCCCAGTTCTCCGCCGGCATTGGCACCGTCGCCCTGGGCGAACCGGTTTATCTTGACGCCATGGTGAGCGCTTCGATTGCGCCTTCGAACATCGTTGGCGTCATCTGGGTGCTGACCAACAAGCCGTTGGGTTCGCTGGCGGGGTTGACCAACAGTCCGTTGGGCACCAATGTGCCGCTCTTCAAGACGGGGGATCGTGTCACTGGTGGGGCCAATAATGAGATCCCCTCACCGCTCTTTCAACTGGCGGGCCCGTCGGGCCGGACCTTTTTCCGCCCGGATGTCGTCGGACAATACACCGTTCTGGCCACGATCACTACGACGAGTACCAGCGGAACGAACACCATCTCCCCCTCCACCACGAACATCGTCACCACCATCACGGCGTCCACTTATTATGGCTTGGCTACTTGCGAGGCCTGCCATAGTGGTGGCGTCCTGAATGCGCCCGTCATTTACCCCACTTACACGAATACGCCCCATGCCTCGTTCTTCACCCGTGCCATTGATGGCCTGGTCAGCAGCCACTACAGCAAGAGTTGCATTCAATGCCATACTCTCGGCTATGATACCAACTCATTCGCCGTCAACGGCGGCTTTGACGACGTAGCGAAAGAATACGGCTGGAACTTCCCGACCGTGCTGACCAACAACCCCAGCAACTGGGCCGCCATGCCGGCGGCATTGCAGAACCTGGCCAACATCCAATGCGAGAACTGTCACGGCCCCGGCAGTCAGCATCCGGTTCAGAATGGCATAGTAGGAAATACCAATTTTATCTCCGTCAGCTACGGCGCGGGTGTTTGTGCGCAATGCCATGACGAATTGAACGGTCATTACTACAGCGCGGAGTGGAACAATTCAGTCCATGCTTCTTCCGCCAGAGAAACCAGCGCCGCCTGCGTCCGTTGCCATACGGCACCTGGCTTCATTGGTTGGGCCACGGCTGGCGGTATGAGCGCGCAGAATTTGTATCCAACCAATGTTATTTCAGCGAATGCGTTTTCCACCAATATTTTAACCACCGCCCCCAACACAAACTACGAGGCGATCACCTGTCAGGCCTGCCACAACCCGCATGATGCTTCCAACCCGCACGAATTACGCATGAGCTATAACGTTACGCTCTCCGACGGCACGGTGGTCACGAATGCGGGCAGCGGTGGCTTCTGCATGGAATGCCATAACGTCCGCAACGGTTCCGTCACTAACATGTTGGCGAAATATCCTTTGAATCAGCCCAACTGGGCTGGCGGCGTCAACTTTGGAACGCATGACAGCCCGCAGGGCGACATGCTCGAAGGTGTGAATGCCGTGACCTACGGGCAAGTGATTCCCAGCGCTCCGCATGCCAATGTGGTGTCCAATACCTGCGCAGGTTGTCATATGCAGACGATAGCTTCCACCGATCCGGCGTTCACCGTGGCCGGCGGCCATACCACCAAGATGAGCTATACCAACAGTCTGGGCGTCAAGATTCCGGTGGCCTATGTCTGCACCCAGTGCCACGGCACTGTTACCAATTTTGATATACCGGCTCCTGATTATGTTGGTTACGGCTACAGCCAAGGCATCCAGACGCAGGTTCAAATTCTGCTCAACCAACTGTCCATGCTCCTCCCGCCCAAGGGCTATCAGGCAAATTCCGCCAACTATGTTGCGGACGGCCTGGTCAAGTCGCCTTCGGCTCAAACCAACTGGCCGACGAAATTCTTGCAGGCGGCCTACAACTGGCAGTTCGTCTCCAATGACGGCAGTTTGGGCGTTCACAACGGGCCGTTCGCAGTCGGTCTGCTCAAGGCTTCCATCGCCAATCTGACGGGTATTTCCACCACCGGCGGCCTGCCGGATGCGTGGGAGATCCATTACTTCGGTTCAGGTTTTGCCACCAACGCCATTGCCGACCCCGACGCCATCAACAACAGCGCCGGCTTTCCGAATTGGATGATGTATGCCTTGGGTCTTAACCCGTTTTCGACCCCCATCGTGGCGGGCAGCGGCGTGGTCTTTTTCAATGGCAACAACATCGTCAACGGTACCACCAACACCATTGCCATCTACACGGCGGCAGAAATCGCCTTCAATACTCAGGTGGGTACCACCTACCAAATCCAAGGCATCTCGGCCCTCACCGGCAGTTGGCAAAACATCAGCACCAACATTCCCGGCACCGGCGGGTCCATCAGTTACCTGACCCCGACGCGGAACAATGCGCAGATGTTCTTCCGCGTGGTGCACACGCCGTAATCGGGTAAGATCACTTGATCACCCCCCTTCCCGGCAACGGGAAGGGGTTTTTGTTTGCTGGTGAAGGCGGGAAGACTCTCAACAACCCGACGCAACGGAATGAATGAAGGCGGCGCAAGCTCGGAGCGAGCAGATTTGACGACGTGCCCAGTGCGATGTTCCCACCTTCGCATCTTGGTACTTTTTGGGAGGTGATGGGTCTTCGTACCGATGTTCAACGCCGACCGGTGGGAAATCATTTCGCGGCGGGAGGCGCGGCTTTCATCTGCTCGAAGGCGGAAATCTGGGCCTGCAGTTGAGCGGCGATTTGTTTGAGTTTTTCCGCCTGGTCCAACTGGACCTGCTGGAGATGTTTCATCGCGGCCTGCTGCCCCGCCCCGGATTGGCTGTTTTGCGCGTCGCTGGCTTGTTGTTGCGCGGCCTGAATCTGTTTCTCCATCTCGGCTCCGGCTTCCCTGAATTTGTTCACGGTGGCCTCGCGCAAAATTCCAATTCCTTCTTCCAGCGACGTGCCATTGATATCGGGAATCAGACGCAGGATTTCATTGGTGGTTTCGGGGGAGGCCGGGGCGCTGGCTTTGACGACGGCTGTTGCCGGCGTTGCCGTCACATGGAGAATCGCGCGGGCCAGGTCAAATTCCAGCGCCGGCTCCCATTCGGGCTGGATTTGTGGCAAAGATTCTTTCTGCCCTCCGCAGACAACGGTGAGTCCCAGAAAACAAGCATTGCCCTTGTCGAGGTTGAACGGTTTTACGCCATCGGCCGTAGCGGCGTCGGCATCGGACAATGAATTGTGGCCGGTGATAGAGATTTTTCCGCCGGCAACTTGCTGGAATTCGGTCAGCAACTGGTTGATCCGGTCGGCAAAAGCGAACGTGGCGGCGGGCACGCTGGCTTGATCCAACAAAGAGTAGAAGCGGATTTCAACCGGGGAATGGAGGTTCTTCAAAACGGCTTTGGTGCTGTCGGACAAAACGACGCTGCCGGCCCAGCCAATCATTCTGATTGTGCCGTGCTCCCTCGCGTGCCGGTAATACCAGAAAGCACCGGCCGCCAGACCGAGGAAAACCAAAACCAGCACAAAAATGTTGATGCGAGCCCGGGCTGGCCCGGTCGTTCGCTTAATCGTTGGTTGTCTCATCGAACATGTCCTTCCTGTTTGCCGAACACCAGCTTCAAAGGTGCCGCGTCCCGACCGGGTAAGCGAGAAAAAATAAATCCGGCGGAGCGGGGCGGGATAAATACACGTGTCACTGTCGCTGGCCGGGACAGATGGCGGACTTCGCTTGTCTTGCACAGGACAATCAAAGGTGAACATCCGGCAATATTAGGATGGCCTGTTCTTTCCTACAGTGTAACTTTTCAATCAAACAGGTTCGGCATCCGGGGCCGGTCAGCCAACATTCTGGTGTTGCGCGGGTTCAGCCGGTCGTCCAGTTTGCCGCCCGATGGATATCCGGTTGGTCATCCGATACCGGCAGAAGATGGCATGGAACAGCAATTTCCAGGATAAACAATTCGCTGCTTATGAACGGCAACAACGCATTGCTGGTTGACCGGGCGTCCGTTTTAATTTTGGCCGCGGCAGGTTTCTTCCTTGGCGGCTGCTTCGCGAATGCGCAGAACGTCCAACACCTGACCATCACCCAGCCAGGCGGCATGCCGGGATTGCCGGTCATGACGGGAATTGAGCGCGTCACAAACGGGGTGAATGTGACTTGGGACGGCCCCTCCGGTTATTATCAAGTCTATCAGAAAAGCAACAGCCTGCTGGCCCCCTGGGTGGCGCTGGGCAAGGCTACCAATCTGGTCCGCTACGCCGTCATCACGAAGCTCTACAGCAACGCCTTCTTCCGCGTCTCCGGTCCGGCGCCGAAATATGCCGGCTCGAAGGTCTGCCTCACGTGTCATTTGAGCATCTGCCAGTACGTGACGAACACGCCCCACGCCAGCGCCTTCAGCAGCCCGGCGTTCAAGGCCGCCAGCGGCCAGACCAACAGTTCGTGCCTGCCCTGCCACACGGTTGGCTACGGTTTGCCGACCGGGTTCGGCATCACGAACAAGAACGGAGTTTTTTCCTACGCCACCAATCTTGCCGGAGTGCAGTGCGAAAATTGCCACGGCCCGGCGGCCAATCATGCGGCTAGCGAGGATGACCCAACGGTGGTTCCACGCGTGGAAATTGCCGCCACCGTCTGCGGCGGCTGCCACACCGGCCCCATGCAGCCCACTTACGAGGAATGGAAAACCAGCGGTCACGCCACCGTGGTGCCGGACGCGCTGCAAGCTATGAATTCGTCCAACAACAACATCAGCAGTTGCGGCCGCTGCCATTCCGGCTCCGTCCGGCTCGCCCTGATCAACGGACAAAATCCCATCGCACTGACGAACGACCTGGACGTCGCCATCACCTGTGCGGTTTGCCACGACCCGCACTCGACCAATTCCAATCCGGTCCAACTCTACAATCCCATCCACTCAACCAACTTTTTTTCCCTCAGCACCACGGACGTGTTCACGAACAAATACAACGCGAACACGAACATCAATCTCTGCGGCCAATGCCACAACAGCCGCGGGGCCGCGTGGACGGACACCTCCTACGCACCGCATCGTTCGCTACAATACAACTTCCTGCTCGGTTCCGTCGGGCAATTGTGGAACGGTGTGACGGACAGCCCGGCCTCTTTCAATCCGGGTACGCACGCGGGGCTGCCGGATTCCGCCCAAAACTCGATTTCCGGCACGTTTTACCTGACCAATCAATGTGTGTCCTGCCATATGCAATCGGACGCCCCGCCGGCCATCACCCAGAGTCACACTTTTGCGGTGGCTTCCGACGACGTCTGCCTGAACTGTCATTTATTTGACCCCGGACAATCGGGACCTGGCGTCTCCAACGAGGTTACCACGGTGCTTGTCATGTTGAACAACTGGGCCGCCACCAAGGCGCCGGCGGCGTTGCAGACCAATGGTGTGGTGGCTTGGGAATACACGACGCCGGGCGGATTGATCTTGCAGACTAACTCGTTGGGGTACGCGACCGGTTGGACCCAGTTGGACCACGTGAATTACAGCGGGCCGAATGCCGCCGGCCAAGCCTTGATCCCGGACAATATCAAGAAGGCCCGGTTCAATTTATATCTCGTGGTCAATGACGGCAGCCTCGGCGCGCACAATTGGATTTTTGCCTTCAACCTGTTGTCCGCAGCTGAAAGCATGATCTACCAGGAATTGTATAATTAAAACAGTCGCGCCGGCAACGGCGCGCATCCCAATATGCGTGAAATGAACGACCACCAGCAACCCGCATGACAAATTTTCCACTCACCAGGCACCCCTTGCCGCGCGGCCGGCGCGGTGGCCGGCTGGTACTCGCCTCCGGCGCGGTCGTTTTGCTGTTGGCGGCGATTTCCTGCAGCACCATCAGCCGCCGGGCGGTGGTGCTCCCGGATGTGCCGGGTGCGAAATACGTCGGCTCGGCGGACTGTGAACAATGCCACGATGAAATCTGCCGCAGCTTCAGAACCGCCGACCACGCGCGGCTCATTGCCCAGGGCAAAAACGGGCTCGACGCCGGTTGTGAATCCTGCCACGGCCCTTGCAGTTTGCACGAGGATTCGGGCGGCGATGTCAAACCGCCTTACAGCTTCACGGCCGGCCGGCCGCAGCCGGATTCATTGAGCGGGCGATTCCCGCTGGAACCAGCGCGCGCGGTTGAGAACACGTGCTACAAATGTCACATGGACGTGCGCGGCCAGTTCAATCTACCCAACCATCATCCCGTGCCCGAAGGACGAATGACTTGCATCCAATGCCATCCCCCGCACAAGGGCATCGCCTTTGCTGGCGGCAGCACCCAGTTGCTTTCGCAGGAGGAAAATTGCTTCCAATGCCATCCTTCCCAGCAGGGACCCTTTGTTTTTGAGCACGAGGCCCTGCGCGAAGGCTGCACCACCTGCCATTCCCCGCACGGCAGCGTCAACGTCAAGATGCTCACCGAACGCAATGCGAACCTTTGTTTGAAGTGCCATTTCCAGCAGGTTCAGAACGGGGCGATCCTGATCGGTGGGGTGAACCATACCTCGCGTTTGAGCCAGGGCGCCTGCTGGAGCGCCGGTTGTCACGAGGCGGTTCACGGCTCGCGCGTGAGTCCGTCCCTCAGATTTTAACCAACGCTACGGAAGCCGATGGGAAAAAAATATCGAAAGTCAAAATCGCTTCGCGCCGGATGGCGGAAACACGGCATTGGCCGGTATGTCGTCGGCGCATCCCTGATCGCCCTCGGCGCGCAGGCGCGGGCGGGCGATGTGATTATACCCCAACAATGGTTTGAAGGCGGTACCAACACCTACAGCAACTGGATCGAGCTTTCCACCGGCGGCTTGTTGACCACGGGCTATGCGAACCAGGCGAAACAAGGGGAACAACTCAACACGGGGGTCTTTGGCGGCATTGAGGACCTGCATTACGAAGACCAGGTCGCCAAGAAAACCACCTTCACGCTGGATGGACACTCCATTTTCGACAATCACGATTACAGCGTCGGGCTTGGCCTGACGCATGAAGACTTTTATTTTCTCCACTTCAACTTTGAGAATTTCCGCACCTGGGATTCCGGCACGGGCGGGTTCATTCCCGCCGATGGGACTGCCTGTTCGCTGCCCGGCGACGCGCTGGCGCTGGATCGCGGCAAGATTTCGTTTGAAGCGGGACTAACCAAACCGAACCTCCCGCAAATCACCTTCAAATACACCCACAGCTACCGGAACGGCGATGAAAGTTCGACTCTCTGGGGACCGGTCCATGATTCCAGCGGGAACGTGTACCGTCCATACCCAGGGATTTACAGCTTGGACGAAAAATCCGACGCGTTCCAGCTCGACCTGACCCATCACTACAAAACGGTGAATTACGGGGCGGGCGTTAGCTACGAGACGGGGAATTTGAACGACGCTCACCTGCTCACATTCTGGTCGGGAGGACAAATCCAACAAGTTCAACAGAAGGTCACCGACCAGGAGGGTACTTCCTACGACATGTTTAGTACCCATGCCTTCGCCGAAAGCTGGGTCAAAAAAAATCTGTTCCTGTCCACTGGATTCATGTTTGCCAAGCTCGACGACACTTTCTCCGGCAGCCGGATTTACGGGGATGATTTCGATGTGGCATATTCGCCGACTTATCCGGGCTTAGACTATGGTTACTACAACCTCAACGGCACCGCCCACGAGCACCAGTATGTCATGAACGTCAACCTGCTGTCGCTGCCGACCAAAAACTGGAGCATCATCCCCTCGGTGCGGGTGCAAAAGGAGGATTGGAACGCCAATTCCGCCGGTACCGGCACCTTGGGTACTGACGCGCAAGCCTTCACCGACAACAGCGGACGCGATTCGATTGACGTGTGTGAACGGCTGGATCTGCGTTACACCGGTGTGACCAATTGGGTCTTCAACCTCGGTGGCCAGTGGACGGAAGGCCAAGGAAATCTGCACGAAAACGGGGGTCTGCTCCAAGTAAATGGCATCGGTCCCAATCCGGTGCAATTCGCGACCGATGACTCCACGCTGTTCCAAAAATATTTCGCCAGCGCCCGGTGGTATCCCGTCCGACAGGCCAGCCTCGATGTCGGCGGCTATTATAAAATCAACACCTACAACTACAACTTCACGCAGGACAGCACGCCAAACAATGCCGGCCTCGATAACCCGTTGTATCCCGGGTTTATTGTGTATCAGGGATTTCAAACCTGGGACGGCAATATCCGCCTCACGCTGCACCTGCCGAAAAACATCATGCTGGTCAGCCGCTACGAATATCAATACTCCACCATCAGCACGCGGCCCGACCCGGTTTCAGGCTTGAGCCAGCAGGATTCCTCGAAAATGTACACCCACATCATCGGCCAGAACGCCAGTTGGACACCCCTGAGCTGGCTCGGCCTGCAGGCCGGATTCAATTACGTCCTCAGCACCACGAAAACGCCAACCTCCGATTACACCCAGGCCGTCCTCGATTCACAAAACAATTACTGGACCGTCAACTTCAATTCCGATTTTGTGTTGAACGACCGGACCGATTTGAACCTCGGTTACTTTTATTATCGCGCCGCCGACGGCCAGAACGGCATTGTTGGCGGCCTGCCGCTTGGAACCGATACCGAGGAACACAGCATCACCGCGGCACTCTCCCGCCGGATCACTCAAAACCTGCGCCTCAACCTGAAATACGCCTTCAACCATTACAACGATTTTGCGTCGGCCGGCCATTTCAGTTATGATGCCCATGTCATTTTTGCCAGCCTCCAATATCGTTTTTAACCGGCACCCGGGTGGCGCTTCCGTTGCGCGGCATTGATCAAGTTGTGCTGAACCATGAATGGTGGTGTGAATCTGCCAGAATAAACTTGAATCCTCATCAATTCGTAACCTAATTTCCGTATATGCCAGACTGTTTGATTAAAAGCATCCTTGGCCACCCTGCCCGGTGGCCGCTGGTTTTAGCCTCGTTGCTCGCGCTGCTCGTTACCGGCTGCCATCGCGATGAAGTCAAAGTCTATCGTGTTGCCAAGGACCAGGAACAACCGCAGCAACAAACCGCCCCGGCCCTGCCCACCGATTCACCCAACCCGTCGTTGCCGCCGGGACATCCGGACATCTCGTCCGCACCCGGGACCTCCTTGCCGGCAATGTCCCGGGCCGGCTTGCCGCAACTGACCTGGCAGACACCGGACGGCTGGACGGAAGTCCCGCCTGGCGAAATGCGCGTGGCGTCCTTTAAAGTGCAGGGCACGGGTGGCAAACAGGCCGATGTCAGTGTCATTCCCCTGCCCGGCATGGCAGGGAGTGACGAAGCCAACGTCAATCGCTGGCGCGGCCAGGTCGGCCTGGCGCCCGTGTCGCCGGACGAACTGAAAAGAGCTGCGGAAGACGTCGAGGCCGGCAGCCAGCCCGCTCAGCTCTACGATATCGCCGGACAAAATCCCGGCAGCGGCGATCCGGAACGCATTCTCGGCGTCATTCAGCACCGCGACGACGTGGCATGGTTTTTCAAAATGACTGGTGACGCCGGCCTGGTGGAAGAGCAAAAGCCGGCGTTTGTTGCCTTCCTCAAATCACTGAAATTTGCCGCGGCACCGGCGCAGACTGAATTGCCGCCATCGCATCCGCCCGTCGGCAACATGGGCATGGGTGCGGCCCCGGCCACCGCAACGCCCGTTTCCAGCGAAGGCAAACCGAACTGGCAGGTGCCCGCGGGCTGGCAGGAGGTTTCCGGCGGACAATTTCTCGTCGCCAAATTCATGCTCGCCGGTGAAGGTGGCGCCAACGCTGCCGTCAACGTCAGCAGTTCCGCCGGCGAAGGCGGCGGCTTGATTGGCAACATTAACCGCTGGCGCGGCCAGCTCGGCCTGGCCCCGTTGTCCGATGATGACGCAAGTAAATCGGTAACAGTAATTGACGAGGTGGGCGGCAAGGCCTCGCTGGTGGACATGAGCGGCACGGATGCCCGGACCAGCCAGCCCACCCGGCTCGTGGGGGTGGTTGTCTCGCAACCCGGGCAGACCTGGTTTTACAAACTCATGGGCGATGCGAAAGTCGTCGAAAGCCAGAAGGCCGCGTTTACCCAATTCGTTCAAGGCGTGAAATATTGAAATGCTCACAAGCCTCTACCGTTTTTTTTCCTCGCTCAAGCTGACCGTCGCCTGCCTGGTGCTCGGCTGCGTGATTGTGTTCTGGGGCACCATCGCCCAGGTGCACCTCGGCCTTTACAAGGCCCAAAACGAGTTCTTCCGCAGCTTTTTCGTCTATTGGACGCCGGTCGGTTCCGGGTTGCACATTCCCATCTTTCCCGGCGGTTATCTCATCGGCACCGTGCTGCTCATTAACCTGTTCGTCGCGCACTTCCGATATTATCAACCTGGCAAAAGAAAAATCGGCATTCTGCTGATTCACCTCGGCATCGTGTTGCTGCTGCTCGGGCAGATGCTCACCGATTTTCTGTCCCGCGAAAGCGTCATGCATCTGCGAATTGGCGATACGAAGAATTACACCGAGGCCGACCGCGCCTTTGAACTGGCGGTCTTTGACACGACCGACAAGGACTCCGACAAGGTCGTCGCCATCCCCTGTAGCCTGCTCGTGCGGCGGGGTGAGGTCAGCGACCCGGAGATGCCGTTCAGCGTGCGTGTGAAAACTTTTTACGCCAATTCATCGCTCGAACAGCAGTCCCAACCCGGCTATGAACCGGTCAAAACCACCGCCGGCCTCGGGACCGGCATCTGGTGGCGCGAAGAACCGCGCGAAACGGAGATGAACCGGATGGACATGCCGTCGGCCACCGTCGAAATCGCCAGCCCGCAGGGTTCGCTGGGCACGTTCCTGGTATCCAGTTGGCTGGATCAGCCGCAATCGTTCGCCTTCAACCATCATTCCTATGAATTGCGGCTGCGCCAGGAGAGGTATTACATGCCGTTCAGCCTGCATCTGATCGAGTTCCGGCACGATAAATATCCGGGCACCGATATCCCCAAAAATTTCTCCAGCCGGGTGCGGCTGCAAAACCTGGAAAACGGCGAAGACCGCGAAGTGCGGATTTTTATGAACAACCCGCTGCGCTACGGCGGCTTGACCTTTTATCAGGCGAGCTTCGATCCCGATGATCACGGCAGTGTGTTGCAGGTGGTACGCAATCCGAGCTGGCTCGCACCCTATTTTGCGTGTGTGCTGGTCGCCGCAGGGCTGACCATTCAGTTCCTGTCGCATCTGGTTCCATTTTTGAAACGCCGGATGGCCGGTTCCGGGACTGCCGCCGCCCCGCCGGCGGATGGCGCAGTGCCCAGCGGCATAAGGATCCGGTGGAACACTGGCACCTCCCAGATGGAGAAAAAATGAATATGAAAAAGTGGATTCTCTCTGATTTGCGATTTCTGAAGCTAAAACCGGTGGGGCTAGCGTCCTCGCGAGCCGGAGTATGGAGTGCGCGGACATGTCCGCGCTTTGAAAGCGGCGACATGTCGCCGCACTCCAAAACCTTGCAACCCTTTCTCACAAATCCTTGGTCCAATCAGAATTTCCCGACGTCGTTATGAAGAAATGGATTCCTCTCATTTTGGTTGTGGTGATGGCGGGTTGGGCGTTGTCCGGTATGCGTCAACCGCCGGAAACCGGTTTTCACACACGCGCCTTCGGCCACCTGCCCGTCCTCATGAACGGCCGCTTCCAGCCCTTCGATTCCGTTGCCCGCAATTCCTTGCTCCAGATCCGCACCAAACAATCCCTTTACGAAACGGAAGGCGGCAAGGCACAGACGCTTTCGGCTACGGAATGGCTACTCGAGGTGATGTTGAAACCCGAATCAGCCGACGACCGGAAGGTCTTCCGCATTGACAACAACGAAGTCACCGAGTTGCTCAAACTGCCTGATGGGCAGAAATACTATTCCTTCAGCCAGCTCCGGCCCCGGATGGATGAAATTGAAAGACAGGCCAGCCGCATTGAGCCCATTGACGCCTCCAAACGTACCGTATTCGAATCGCAACTGATGAAACTATACGAAACCATGAACCTGTATCAGCGGCTCGAAGTCAGCCTCAAGCCGCCGGCTTCGGACGATTTTGCGGCGGAACTGGAGGCGTACCAGAAGAGCATCGCTCCGGGTGTTGCTGCCGTGAATGCCCGTGACGCCGGCCAGAAATTCGACCAGGACGCCTTCGACACCCTGCTCGGTTTCATGGGTGGTTACAACACCGTTGCTACCTTCGCCTTGCCGCTGACCATTCCGCCCGCGGATCTCAACCTGCCGCGCGACGCCTGGCAGAACATCGGCACCAACCTCATGCAAACCGCCAAAACCGGCGAAATCAACCCGGCAACAAAATACTACGCCGGGATGGTCACCGCCTATCGCTCCGACCGGCCGGCGGACTTCAACCAGGCCGTCGCTGGATATCGCGCTTGGCTGGCCGATCGTTTCGCCCCGCAGGTGCGCAAGGCCAACCACGAATATTTCTTCAGCACCATGGAACCGTTCTACAAAGCCACGGTCATCTATGTGCTCGCGCTCGTCCTGGCCCTGCTCTCGTGGTTCAACCTCTCCGACTGGCTGCGGCGTTCGGCGTTTTATCTCATCGCGCTTGCGTGGGTCATCCACACCTTCGGACTTGTATTCCGCATGTATCTCGAAGGCCGGCCACCGGTGACCAATCTTTATTCATCCGCCATTTTTATCGGCTGGGCGGCAGTGATTCTGGGAATGGTGCTGGAAAAAATCTATCGTGACGGCATCGGTTGTGTCATCGCCGCGTTCGTCGGTTTCGTCACCCAAATCATCGCGCACAACCTCGCGTTGAGCGGCGACACCATGGAAATGATGCGCGCCGTGCTCGACACCAATTTCTGGCTCGCCACTCATGTCGTCACCGTCACGCTTGGTTACGCCTCGACCTTTGTGGCGGGGTTCCTCGCCATCATTTATATCCTGCGCGGCGTGTTCACGACCACGCTCTCGGATGAGACCGCCAAATCGCTGGCGCGGATGGTCTATGGCATTGTCTGTTTCGCCACGTTGTTCAGTTTTGTGGGCACCGTGCTGGGCGGCATCTGGGCCGACCAATCCTGGGGACGGTTCTGGGGTTGGGACCCGAAGGAAAACGGTGCGTTGCTCATCGTGCTCTGGAACGCGACCATCCTGCACGCGCGCTGGGGCGGGCTGGTGCGCGAACGCGGCCTCATGAACCTCGCCGTCATTGGAAACATTGTCACCAGCTTCTCATGGTTCGGCGTGAACATGCTCGGCATCGGCCTGCACAGCTACGGATTCATGGACGCGGCGTTCAAATGGCTGATGCTCTTCATCGGCAGCCAACTGGCCATCATCCTCCTCGGCCTGCTGCCTCTGAAACATTGGCGCAGTTTTCAAGCCGCAAAACGCGCCGGAGCGGTTTGACCATCTGTTTCTGGTCCAGCGACCAGCCCTGGACTGGGCGCAAGAGTGAGCGGCAGGGAAGTGTCAAAACCAGGGACTGCCCCCTTTTTAGCTCAAGAGAAGATTTTTTTTAAGCGCTTTTCAACGATTTCCAATGCCTCTTCAACGATGCTTTCCTCATCGCAGGTCGCAATGAATTCACCATCGTCGCGACTGCAATTCGCGTAGAATGCGTCGCCGGCGACGCCGCAGAGATAGCGTTCGAGCTCTTCCCTGTTCGTTACGGTCACTTGGATGCGGTCGTCTTCCGGGTCATAGAACGTTATTGTCTTTGTCGCGGTGTCCCACTTGGCGTTCTTTAATGCCCATTCCACCGCTTCACGCGCAGCCGTATCCCATGGCATTTCATCGTCGGAATCAATGTCTTTTGCCTCTTCTTCGGTGAGAACATAGGCCATTGATTTCGCGTCGATCTTTGACATGGCCTCGGTTATACGCCGCCGAGTTTTTGGAAAAGACTCATCAGGCATTTGATGTGTGGCGTGGGGCTGACAAAGCGACCAAATTTTTCTAACCACGAGGCGGGCGAACGAAGGCTCTTTTAACTCCAGTCGCACGGCTAATTCCTCTGGGCTTCGTTGCCCTGCGCGAACACACATGCTGATGGTTGCCAATGACAATGGCATCCCTCCGGTGACGATTCCCCGGTCAATCTGCTCTCGGCGAACCATAGCGACCAAGCCGATTGCGTATGCAATTTCGGGAATTCGGCGCATTACAAATTCTCTAGCTTGGGAACATTTGCCGAGTTTATCCGGTTTGGCCCCCAGTCGCATAGCAATCGCAGAAAGTGGTTCACCATCCATCCAAGCCCACGTGATCTCGAAAAGTGAATCACCAAAAAGGTCTAGCTGTTTAGAAGCATTGCTTTCGTCTTTTTGATGGTGCCGTCTAATCACTTCCTGCCGGTCGGGTGACTTTTCCAACCATCGACAGAACCAAAGCAACCACGCTTCGGCGTTTTGTGGAAGATTATCTCCCAATTCGCGGAGATCGTTGGCGAGTTGAACCACAAATTCCGGTTTGACGCCGATACGCGATGCAAGTTCCGTTTCCCAGTTAGAAGCGGCCTGTGACGTGAGCGCAACATCCCGCTGGGAAAGCGCGGTCTGGATGCTTACGTCGAATGCTGCCTGATTATTTTTGCGACGTGCCTGGTAGGCCGCTAAGGATGAGCGTAAGAATTTGGCCGGCTCATCAGGAGATTCCAGAGTTGGCATCGGCAGTCTGCGCAGGAAGTAGATTAAGTCAGGATCGGTGGCCAAACTGGCATGTTGTAGCCTGTCTAACATTATTTGCACGGGGTCTTGTATGACCAAACACTGGTCTGGTTTTGAAAAGATGCCAGCACGCAATTGTTGCCACCAAGCACCGATGCTGGGTTTGGGATCGAATCCAACAAGGAAATTGGGCAAAACCAGAACCATGCCTTGAGCAACCTGTCCTGCCCGTCCAGCCCTGCCAGCAGCATTGAGTAGTTCGTGCGCTTCAATCATTATGTTCTTCTTGGCTTTTGCATCCCAGCGGGCATCACCAACGATTAGAACAATATCAGCGGGTAGATTTACCCCTTGGGCTAATGTCGTGGTTGCGGCTAAAGCTCGAATACCATTCGGTCTACTAAACATTCTTTCCACGAGTTCTCGCTCGACTGGAAGTAATTCGCCATGATGACAGCCTGCAAGCTGGTGCTCGGGCATGTAGCTGGCTGATGGAACACCCACTTCAAGGCGGGCCCATCGTGTTAGCAATTCCTCCCTGGCTGTGAGCTTAACTCCCAAGTTTTCTAGGTGAAGACGATCTTCAATCAGGTTTGCCAGTTTTGCGGTTATATCAATTGTCTGACCAAATAGCAGAACACGCAATCCATGTTGAGCACACTGAGCCGCCAGATGAGCTGCAACCTCGGTCTTATTTGGTTTCAACTGCCATGACTTCTTGCCTGGGGTTTTGCCCACCGATAATGAAACGGTCGTTTCGAGTAACGGAAGCAAAGTGTAATCGCGTAGATGTTTCGTCTGCCATGTTTGTTCCAAACAGAAAAATCCAAAAGGCTTGATCGAAACCTTAGATTGAAGCTCTTTTGGCGGATTAACCTTGGTTGATACAGCCTGTTCCGATCGAACGAATTCATGCAGTTTATCCAATTCTTTTTGATCGTAAACGAGGCAACCTCGGGCCTGTCGAGTAGGTTTCCAATCCAAATTGAGTGCGAGGCATCGCCGTCCTGTCATCTCGCCTATCCAACCAGCTAATTCGCTGGTATTTGACATCATCGCCGACAGCAACAACCAGTCTGCCAATGGCGCCACACGCGCTAAGTGGAGCACAGCCAACATCGCATCGATGCTTCTCCGCGTTTGGCCGGTAGCCTTTGGATGCAGAAGATGACATTCATCGAATATCACCAAACGGACACGCTCGAACATCTTTGGTGTGACACTCAGAAGTGCCAAACACCGTTCGGGAGTCATCACCGCAATTTCAGACAACGATTCCTCTCCAACTTCAGCATAGAAGTCTTCCGCAACGAGCGAGTCTCCCACAGCTACCTTTGGGAATGTCTTTTGCAGACTAGATTTGACTTGCGATACGAGCGCATGGGTTGGTGCCAGGTAAAGAACTGCTCCCTTTGCAGAGAGTGTTGATGCTACTTTGAGTTCAGCCAAGGTTGATTTACCAGCACCTGTTGGGAAGCTCACAACAGACGAGGTACCGACGTCCAGCATGCCTTGACTTGCGGCGTCACGATGATTGCGCCAGAGGAACGGACGTTCTCGGACAACATTTCGAAGGTGTTCTTTCCAAAGATCGGATGTTGTTCCTGTCGGGGTTGGGAGATTAATGGTCGCGCAAGATTCCAGCTTTTCGGTGGCGGGAATCAATAACGCCGCAAGATGGTGTGGGCCTGGATATGTCGCCAAGGCAGTAAGTCCATGGTTTTCTGGCCCGGTAAGATTTTCGTCATTTTCTATTTCTTCGGCAGCAAGGCGCTGCACCTCCTGGAAAACATCCGTCGGGGTTGCTTCTTCCGGGAATTCTTGTTTCCCAATGATTAGCGCATTTGCGAGCAATTTTACGCCTTCAAGTATTCGCGCGTAGAGAGCATGAGTTGCCTGTTCTTCGTAATCTCCTTCTTCCGCCAACTGAGGAACAACCGCGTTAACGATCGCTTGCAGCTTACCTTCGGCCAGACAGGCGAGGGCTTCAACCAAGGACCGTTCAATCGGTTCCTTGGGCATAGTTACCCTCAGTGCTTTCGCCAACTCTATGGCGTCCGAGGGTTGATCAGCAGCCAAAAATAGAAGCAGTGCGGATACCGTTGACGAAATGCAATCCGCTTTCAAATGTCCCTGCACTTGTCCGTCAGGGAATTCGAACTGCCTTGCCATGCGAAGAAGATGGTGTGCTTGCGCAGCCACATACGCGGCTGCTTCCCGGTCTGAACGAGATGGGAGCAGAATGACCATGGCTTCGAGTGTATTAGCCAATCGGCGGAACTCGTCCAGTTGCCTTTTAAGAGGGGTTGGCAGTTCGCGTAGTTCAACCATGCTGACTCGAAGTGCAACAATTGCCGCGAATGCTCGGGTAAGTCGGTGTGGCAAACGCTCCAAATCTAAGTTGGCCAGATGTGGTGCACTCCGAATGAGCTTGGCTGTGTGGGGATCAAACATTTGTTTCAGAGAGCCCTAACAATTTTAATAACCTTGATGCAGAACGCATCCATCCACTTTCGTAGATCTGGCAGGCACAGCGTTTCAGCCCTCCGCTTTTTTACTTCGGAACCATCAACCGCATCCTGGTAGCCTTTGAAGAGGCCACCCCAATCTGCATCTTCACTTTTGGTAACGGTAACGCTTACTCGGTAATGCCGATTTTCCTGCCATTGGACAGATTCTAACAATCGTTCAATGTCCGGCACCGCTGCCCGTTCGAGTATTGCGGTAAGTTCCGCCGTCAGTTCAGAGTCTCGCCGACCTTCCTCCACGTCTTCGAATTCCGGCCAAACTTTTTGGCTGACTGTGTTACGCGGATATTCCGTGGCCTTGTCTTCGCAAATAGTTATGAGTTCAAACGATTTACCCTTCTCCGTAAGTGGGACATGGATGCCATCGAATCCCTTTCCTGCCAATTGAGTATGAGGGATCGATGTCCGGATTTTTCTTCCTGCTTGTGTGCAGGCCGCAATCCACGAGATTATTTGAAACACCCAGCCATCCCGGTGCTCTCTCGTGACAGAACCTGCAACGGTCAACCGTTCGATCGCTTGTTTCCTAGCCCCATCTGTTGGTGTAGGTTTAGGCAATCGCTTGACCGTTGTTAGAATTTCGTGCGCCCGGTGGTAGCGGCCAACTGCAACCCAAGCGACAAGTTTTGCGAGAGTCTCCTCATCCGTTATTTGCCAATGATAGCCATGGCAAACAGGCGCATGATCACAAGCTGTTAATTTGATGGGAGATTTTTTCACGTTCGATAGCGAACAAAGCCGGTTTCGATACATCCTTAATGCGCCCAAACCTGCGAAATGAAGCACTTGTAGCTGTGCTGACTCTCAATTCGGCCATGCGGCGAGTGTGCGCCGGAGAGAAAGCAGCGTCAATCAGTGTTCATCCGTGGCTGACTACTTCTCCAGCGGATGCTCGTGCTTCTGCCATTCTTCCGACACGTGGCCGTCCCAGCAAGCGGGATTCATCCTTTTACGCCAAGGCTTCAACGCGACGAGTCTGTTTGATCGAGAGGGTGCTCGTGCTTCTGTCATTCACTCTCAACTCCTTGGCGCGGCGAAGCGAAGCGGAGACGGTTCAACTCTCAACCTGCTGCATCAGTGCGCCAGGCGCGAGACCATGGCGTAGATGATGAGCAGCAGCAGGAAGACGCCCAGGCCAAAGAAGAAGTAGCCGAACGCGCGCGCAATGTTCCGCCAGCGCAGCCATTCGTCCCGCACGCGGTGCTGGTCCAGCTTGCCCTCCGTCACCATGCGGTCGTACCAGCGTTTGCGCTCATGGAGCAGCTCGCCCTTCGAAACGCGACCGGAGAAGATCACGGTGTCCATCGGGAATTTCTCGATCCGGAAATGGGTGTTGAAGAAATGGATCGAAAAAATGAAGCCCGCTGCCAACAGCGCCTCGTCGGAATGTATGATGAGCGCCACGTTGATGATCCAGCCCGGCAGGAAGCGGGTGAAAAATTCCGGGAACCACATGACCAACCCCGACGCCCCGATGAAGGCCACACCCCAGAACACGGCGAAGTAATCGAATTTTTCCCAGTAGGTCCAGCGGTCGAACTGCGGTTTCGGGCCTTTGCCGAAGAACCATTTGTTGTGCGCCACAAAATCCTTCCAGTCCTGCCACGTGGGCATCATCGAGTCCGGCCCGAACAACACGTGCCACAGCCGTTTTAGGCGCAACCGGCCGTCCGCCGGGTCGCGCAGGTTTTTCCGTCCCCGCCACGCCCGGCCGGTGAGCGAGGCGAGGTGCAGGCCGAAGTAAAGGAAGGTGACCAGCGCGGCGAACCGGTGCAGCGTGCGCGCCGTGTCCGCGCCGCCGATGATGGCAAAGAGTACCTTGGCCCAGTCCGTGTAATAAAACTTGAGCGGCATGCCGGTGATGACCAGCAGGAGGAAGCTGGTGACGACGAGGAAATGCAGGAACCGCTCGAATGGCACGAACCGCGTGAACCATTCGTCGTCCACCTGGGTCTTGATCTTGGCCTCGCGGAATTTCTTCGAGTCGTGCAAATACAACCAGACGGCACGCACCAGCCACAAGAGCGTGTGCAGGCCGAAGAAGGCGAACGTGCCCAGCAGCAGGCCGGTCATGGCCAGGAAAACGGCGTGGAGCAGCGGATAATGTTTTGCATCGAGCGGATTGGCGTGCGGTTTGAATTCGGTGAAACCGATGGTGGCGCCCGGATGACATTGCTGGCAGGTGGCGAGGATGTTGGTTTTCGACAGGTGCGACGCCGGGTTCGACGGTGGCAGCACGTCGTGATGACCGTGGCAGTCGTAGCAGGCGGCCACGGCCGGGGCCGCGTTCGCCTTGCCGAGTGCCATGGCCTTGCCGTGGTAGGTGTCCCGGTAATGCGCCAGCCGGTCCTCGTGGCATTTGCCACAACGCTGGTCGCTGATGGCTTTGAAGTTGTTTCCTTCCGGCTTCTCAATCTGGTGCGCCGTGTGACAGTCCGTACAAACCGGGCCGCACGGGTCGCCCCTGGCCAGCAGTTGGCCATGGACGCTCTGAAGGTAGGTTTTCTCGATGCCGACGTGGCACTTGCCGCAGGTTTTGGCCACGTTGGCATGATTGATCGGCGAGTCGCGGTCCACCTCGCGCTTGATGTCATGCACGCCGTGGCAGTCGTTGCAGGATGGCGCAACGATCAATCCCATCTTCAGGAGCGCGCGGCCGTGGATGCTTTCCATGTATTGCGACGCGGCTTCCGGAAACTTCATCTGGTATTCCTTCGTCAGCCCCGGATTGCTGTGGCAGCGGGCGCAGGTTTGCGGGAGGTTCAGCTTGTAAACCGGCGACGTCGGATCCTTCACCGGCAGAATGCCATGCGCGCCGTGACAATCCCAGCAATTGGCGGCGCCTGAAGCCCCGAGCTTGTGGCTCAGGCCGTGGATGCTTGTAGCGTAATCTTTCGCTTCCTTTTCATGGCAACCCGAACAGTCCGGCGGCGGCAGATGCGGGCTGTGGACGAGTTCTTTCACACCGGTGTGACAATCCGTGCAATCGAGCATGGAATGGACGGACCGGGCGAAGCTGTTGGTGGGAAAGATGGCCAGGGGAACGGTTTTGCCTTCCACGGTACGGCTGTTGTGGGGATCGGTATGGCAATCCAGGCAATCGGAGTTGGCCAGTTTATCGACGGCATTGGTCGTGGCGAAGCCCGCCGGGACCGGCGTCAAGAACACAAACAAGCAGGCAACCGAAACAGAAATGAAAATGTTCCGCCGCTGTTTACTCGTCATATAACCATCAAAGTCCGGACAAACACGGGAACCATCTCGCCGCTGTTTGTCCTTTGCTTGGCATATTTTGGCTGAATCATGGACCCTCATCAACCCCGCGCCAACGCGAGGCTCGGTGCCGGCAGGTGGATTCATTGGCCAAAAGCCGGCCACAGCAGCCTTATCAAGCCGCACAACAGCGGTGGACAAGGCCGGCGGCCAGCGGCGGGGCATCCGTTTTCTACAGCCCGCCCGTGTGACAATCCGAGCAGGAAAGGTCATAATCGCCGCCGGCATGTTTGAAGGGCTGCCCGCCGGGCGTCAGTTGCTGCAGTTCCGCGCCACTGCCCTGGGCCAGGATAGTGTGACACGCATTGCAATCGTTGGCCTTGATGGTTTTGCCCTCGTCGGTCTTGTGATTGCCGTCGTGGCAACGGAAACAGCCGGGCCAGATCATATGGCCGATGTTGTCCGGATAAATACTCCAGTTGGCCTTCATTTCGGGAAAGAAATTATCCCGGTAAATCTGTTGCACCACCGGGATGACGTCGCGGATGCGCGGGTCGTTGGGATAACGTTCGGCCAGCACGGTGGCAATGCCATCGCGCGCCTGGGTGTCGGTGTCGTATTTGCGGGTAAGGACGAAGACCGCGTTGGTTTTGATCCAGGGGATGGTGCGGTCGATCTGACCGAGTTCCGTGGCCAGGTTGACAGCCTGATCGGGCGGCACAAAACGATGGGACGGGCGGTTATGGCAATCCATGCAATCCATTTTGCGGATTTCAAACTGGCTGATATCATTGGTGAACTTGGGGACGCGATAGACGGTGACCACGCCCTGCGGGTCGGTGATGCGCACCCAGGGAATCTTCTGCCGGGCCTCATCCGTTGCGATGTATTCCACGTTATTTCCCACCACCATGTGCCAGTGAATGCCGCCGACCGGGCCGCGGGTGGGATCAGCTCCGCCGATCTTAATGGAAAGTCGGATGGAATACGGCGAGTTGGACGCGTCACTTTGGAAATAGTTGTACGTCCGGTCAAGATTGCCAGAAAACTTCCGGGGCCAGTGGCATTGTTCGCAGGTTTCGCGGGCGGGCCGCAAATTTTTGATGGGCGTGGGGATGGGCCGCGGAAACTTGTTGAACGCAGTGGCGTAAACCTGATAGGAGCCGGAGAGCTTCGAGCGCACAAACCAGTTCACGCCGGGCCCGACATGGCAGGCCACGCAGGCCACGCGCGCATGCGGGCCGTGGTCGTGGGTCGTCAACTCGGGTTTCATGACCGTGTGACAGGTTTGGCCGCAGAACTGGACCGACTCGGTGAACTCGAAGGTGTTGTAACTGCCGATGGCCGAAAGCATGATGAACAGGAGGCTGCCGATGACAAAACCGACGAGGATGCGGCGGTCGCGCGGGCGGGAGAGGTCGATTTGCATGGCAGCCACGAGGGAGGCGCTGCCCTTGCACCGGCGCCGTTCGCGCAACGCGCCAACCAACGTCAAAAACAGCCCGGAAACCAGAAATGCCGGCGCAACCATCCAGGTAAGAATGCTGAGATAGGGATTGGAGAACTGTGCGACCGCGTCCAGGATGCACAGCAGGAAAAACGAGAAGAGGCTGCCGATGACGACGACCAGCCCGATCAGGCTCATCCAATTCTGCAACACGGACGGGCCGCGTGACGATTTTTCCATCTTTTCGGTGTCCATATCAGCCAGTCAGGCAGTCATGGCCGGAATCCACCTGGCCCTGCGATTATCAGTTGTCGGCAGACATAACCCTGCCCCTTGCTGTGCGGGTTTGCTTCGCCCGGCGCAGCCGCATCGGGTCCCTCTCCTCGCCCGATAACCGACCCGCAGCCGTGGTTACTTCTTGAACGTCCGCATATAGGCAACGAGCACTTTGATGTCATCATCCGACAATCCCTCCGCTGGTTTCATGAGGGTCTTGCCATCGGTGTCCTTCAAACCTTCTTTGATGGACTTGAACGCGACGTCATCCTTCAAGGCTTCTTGAACCTTGGGGTCCGTGTAGTCTTTGACACCGAGTTTCTGGCCCATTTTGGTCTGGCCCTTGCCATCCGCTCCGTGGCATTTGGCGCAGTTGCTTTCGTAGTTGGCCTTGGCATCGCCGGCGAGGGCTGACACGGCAGAGGCCGCGAACACGGTCAGTCCGATTGTGAGCAGTTTTTTCATATGCGTTCCAGGCAGCGGTTTTAACTCCGTTCAGCACGGTTGTTTGTCAAATCACCACCCAAGTTTTGCGGGCCAACATTAGGGGACGGAACAATTCATGGCAAGGGTCAAACATGCAAAATTTTTATCAGCCCCATAAGGTTCATTGCCGATGGCACCGAGACCGGTCACAGCCGGGTTGGCGGGCCGGGTTTTTCATCTCGCGTGGTCAGACGGGGCGTGGCCGCCGGATGGCAACCGTTCAGACAGGAACAGTTTTATCAGCACAGTCAAGATGATGAAGGGCAGGCTGAGAAGAATAAGCCCCATGAACCAGCCTTCCACACCGGCGAATTCCAGTTTGTACCCCATCACGCCGCGCAGGCTCTTGGAGAACAGTTGTCCACCGATGACGACGTTCCAACGCATGGCGAGCACGCCAGCCAGGATCATGACCGAGCTGCCGAATACCATCCGGCGGCGGATCAACTCCGGCACGCGCCGGCGCAGAAGTTGGAGCGATCCCAGCAGCAACAACGGCAGCAACGTGCCAATGGTAACCTGCCCGAGGTTCAGCGTGTAAAACAGTTTCTCACGAATCATGGTCTGCAGTACAAAAAAACCTTCCTCCGCTGCGAAAATCCGGTGGATCCAGTCCAGCGCCTCCACCGCCGCGTCCACGACCAGCGCGTAAAAAAGGAACATGGCCATCATGTCCAGGCAGCGCATGTCCACCTTCTGGCGCCGGACCCAGATCAGGATCATGTAAACAAACACGCAGAGGGCAATGCCCGAGGCGACAGCCGACAGGATGAAAATGATGGGCATGATCGCGTTGCCCCACCAGGGATTGGCCTTGATGCAGCCAAAAATGAAGCCGACATAACCGTGCAGGAGGAACGCCGACGGAATGCCGACAATCGACAGGATCCAGCCCAGCTTCGCATCCAGCGCCAGGGCCCGCGGAGATTCATCCATCACACCCACGGTGAACACGCGGTAGATAAGGCCCCTGAGCCCCGGCGTGATTTTGGCCCATTGCACCAGGTCACCGCGGTAATCAAACCAAAGCTCCAGCAGCAGGACGGCCATCAAATACCAGGCATAAACGAAGCCGAACATGGCCATCGGCGAGGTGAAATGCGGCGTCATCATGATTTCATAGCAGCGCTCCGGATGGCCCAGATGGAACAACAGCGGCAAAGGGGCGCAGAGCAGGAAGGACAGCGCCGTCAACAGGGCCAGGCGGTACACCGGCTCCAGCGCCCTGACTTTGAACACGCGGACCAGCGATGCCATGATGAAGGCACCCGCAACCAGACCGGTGATGTACGGATAAATCACGATCAAAACCCCCCACAGCGGATGCGGGATGGCCTCGTTGGGATAGACGTATCCTTCAAACCTCGGCAGGACCCCGACCACCGCGTTGGTTATTTCGCCGGCCATGTTATCTGACCTCCTTGTCCAGACCGGCGTAGAGCACGCGCGGTTCCGTGCCCAGATGCGGTTTGAGCACCTGCACCCGGTTGTTCTCGTAAAATTTCCGGATGGGATCGTCCGGCGCCGCATTTTTCAAATCGCCAAAGATGCGCGCCTGCGTCGGACAGACTTCGACGCACGCCGGCTTCAAGCCCCGGGTAATGCGGTGATAGCACAAGGTACATTTCTCGGCGGTCTTGGTGATGGGATTCAGGAAACGGCAACCGTAAGGACAAGCCTGGATGCAAAAGCCGCAACCGATGCAGTATTTGGGATCCACCAACACGGCGCCGTCGGGAGCGTCAAACGACGCGCCGACCGGGCACACCTGCACACAGGGCGAGTATTGGCAGAGGTTGCACAGTTTGGGCACGAAGAATGAATGTTCGATCTGGTCCTTAGGCACAGGTGGCGGCGGGAAGCCGTGCATGCCGCCGTTGGGGGAATCCACCTGCGTTTCACCACGCGTCTGGCCGGAACCGGGTTCGGGCTTGGGGATGACATAGCGCTCGATCCACGTCCGGAAGTACGGGCCTTCCGGCACGCTGTTCTCCTTCTTGCACGCCTCAACACACAGCCCGCACCCGATGCACTTGTTGACGTCAATGCACATCAGCCACTTGTGCTTTGACGGGTCGTAGTCCTTGGGCGCGCCCGAAGCGGCAAACACCTTTTGCACCGCCGTTTTGGCCGCGCGCGCAGCGGAAAATGTGAGCAGAGCGGCAATGGCTCCGCTCAGTTTCGTCAATGCGCTGCGCCGGGTGAATCGGGTATTCATGGGGTCTGGCTGGGTTGATGGGGCGTGTGGCATTCGGTGCACTGCCCGCTGTAGTGGTCCTTGACGACGATTTGCTTGAACCATTTCGGCCGGGA